>Ga0181593_10003596_pt1 | contig 14145 bp, 8 predicted proteins | sample 071ome_19_FD_133756 | JGI IMG/M metagenome (GOLD analysis project Ga0181593, IMG submission 133756) | Coastal salt marsh microbial communities from the Groves Creek Marsh, Skidaway Island, Georgia - 071413AT metaG (megahit assembly) | ecosystem: Environmental > Aquatic > Marine > Intertidal zone...
AAAAAGAAAGAAATCAAATTTTTTCAAGACGGCTATTCCAGACCTTTTTCTCGCAAAAATGTGAGAATACGATAATCATATCGCCTAATATCCATGGACAAAGCTTATTCCCCTCAAGAAGTCGAAAACCGGCTTTATCAAAAATGGTTAGATGAAGAATGCTTCTCAGGAAAAATTTCCGAGAACAAGGATTCATATTCTATCGTAATCCCACCCCCAAATGTCACCGGTGTCCTTACTATGGGACATGTTCTAAACAATACGATTCAGGACATACTTGCACGTCGTGCAAGACAGGAGGGGCAGTCAGTTCTTTGGCTTCCTGGGACGGATCATGCAGGAATTGCCACCCAGACAAAAGTGGAGCAAGCACTTAGAAAGGAAGGTACTTCTCGTAGAGATCTGGGTCGTGATAAATTTCTAGAAAAAGCATGTGAATGGAGAGATGAGCATGGTGGGATTATCTTCAAGCAACTACAAAAACTAGGTTGCTCCTGTGACTGGGATAGAAGTGTCCACACCCTGGATGAAGACTATTCCAATGCGGTACTGGATGCCTTTGTGAAACTTTTCGAACGGGGTTATATCTACCGTGGCAAAAGAATGGTTAACTGGTGCCCCGTAAGCCTGACTGCTTTATCCGATGAGGAAGTGATCATGAAACCTCAGACAAGCAAACTCTACAAGATAAGGTATGAGATTGTGGAATCTCCCGGGCAATATGTTCAAATCTCAACCACCCGTCCAGAAACTATTATGGGTGATGTGGCCCTAGCCATTCATCCGGATGACGAACGCTGGCCAAACCTGAAAGGTAAATCCGTTCGCCGCCCCCTACAACCCGCTGAAATCCCCATCATTGCTGATGCTGCGGTGGAGAAGGATTTTGGTACAGGAATGCTCAAAATTACACCTGCCCATGATCAGCTCGACTTTGAGATTGGTCAAAGGCATGAATTACCGTTTGTTGATCTCTTCAATCCGGATGGGTCCCTGAATGAGTTTGCGGGCACCGATTTTCAAGGGATGGACAGATTTGATGCAAGAAAAGCAGCTGTCGAAAAATTAAAAGAACAAGGCGATTTGATCGATGAGGAAACTCACGAAAACAATGTCGGTTTTTCTGAAAGGGCGGATGTTCCAATTGAACCCAGACTATCCGAGCAATGGTTTCTTAAATACCCAAGGGTGGAAGAAGCCAAGCAGGCAGTCCGAGATGGACATATCAAATTTTTCCCAAAACGATGGGAAAAAACTTACCTACACTGGCTCGAAAATATTCGTGACTGGTGTATCAGCCGACAACTTTGGTGGGGACACCGAATACCCGTTTGGTATCGTAAAGGAGAGCCAAGATCGGACTCCACAAACTGGTTTGTGGGAATCAATCCACCAGATGATATTGAAAACTGGGAACAGGATGAGGATGTGCTCGATACCTGGGCTTCATCTTGGCTTTGGCCGTTGGCAACCCTGGGCTGGCCAGATGAGGAGGCAATGAGGGAAAAAGGGTTGAATTATTTCTATCCAACCTCTGCCCTTGTGACCGGTCCGGATATCATCTTTTTTTGGGTGGCCAGAATGATTATGGCCGGACTTGAATTCAAGGGAGACAGTCCTGATTCAAATTCTCTCCTCCCAGAAAAAGAAATTTCGAAACGTATACCTTTCAAGGAAGTTTATTTCACGGGAATCATCAGGGATGCCGAGGGTAGAAAGATGTCGAAATCTCTCGGAAACTCGCCGGACCCATTGGAATTAATTGCCAAGTATGGTGCCGACGGATTGCGACACGGCATCATGAGTATTGCCCCCAAGGGACAGGATATCCGCTTTTCCGAAGAACGAATCGAACAGGGCAGAAATTTTTGTAACAAGCTATGGAATGTATGCCGTTTCAGGCAGATGTCAGGCTCACCCGAGGATAACTCAACCATTGATCTTATTTGCTCACGGCTTGACCAAAATAAATTCACCACCGATGACCATGCCATCCTCCTTCGCCTTTCTGAGACTCTGGACGAGGTAAACAAACTGTATCAGGAATATGAATTTAATTCTGTCCTGCACACCATTTACCACTTCTTTTGGACTGATTTTTGTGACTGGTATGTTGAGGTTTCCAAGCCAAGAATGACAGATTCTGAGGACAAGGAGACCTGTCTGGCCGTGCAGGATATCTGCATACGCCAAATTCTTCTACTGCTACATCCATTCACTCCGTTCATTACAGAAGAGCTGTGGTCCGTATTAGGCTATGCTAACGGAAAAACCATTCAGGAATTCTCTCCCGGAAAGGGAGCCGATCTGCTCAAAAAATTAAGTGAAAAGGGTTTTGAACTGAATAACGATAGTTTGGAAGAGGTCAGCAGGACACGGGAACTTATTACCCTTTTGCGTGCTTTGAAGGCAGAACGCAATTTGGCAAACAATCGGAATGTAGAGTTTTTCTATGTCAGCAATCCGAATGACGAGACTGCGATTAATCATAACCAATCTTCAATCTTAGCAATGGTCGGAGCTGCTGCTCTCAAAAAAGCCGAAACTGCACCTACGGGATTGCCAGCCACTGTGACTCCATTGGGGACTTTCTTCCTGGATTTAAGTGCGGGTGTTGATATCGAATCCGAAAGAAAACGACTTACCAAGGAGTCCGAGTCTCTTGAAAAAATTATAAAAGGTATCGAAGCTAAGCTCGGAAATTCTTCCTTTGTTGATAAAGCACCCGCACAAGTTGTCGAAGGAGCCAAAAAACAATTGGCTGACAATCAATCAAAACTACAGGAAACTCAGGAAGCTTTACAGGCACTGCTTTAAGATTGAGCCACTGCTTAACCCCGTAGGTTTAATTTAAGGAAGCGGGAAATGTTTTGATTGGCTTCATCTTATGAAGAATACAAGATTCCTGAGATGCCCGGGAAATCTTCTGAAAATGTAAACCTTGATGCCACTTACTTGGAGGTGGAAGACGAGAGTATTTTTAACATTCAGACTCACAGTACCGGACCGAGTGGCACCATTGAGCTGACTGATGATATTCTTAAGCACGCACCTTCAGGAAACCTCTTTGGACTAAGTCAAAACACGGGGATGGGATGGAACCCAAAGGATTTACTGGGACCTCAATTCTTAATTCTCAATAGTCATGGGGGAGTACGCTCCGAGGATGGTTCGCCTATTGCACTTGGCTATCATACCGGACACTGGGAAATAGGTTTGCTCGTTAAACGGGCAGCTGAGGAAATCAAATCTCTCGGAGGTATTCCATTTGCCGCCCATGTGAGTGATCCATGTGATGGTCGATCTCAAGGGACCACTGCCATGTTTGACAGCCTCGCTTATCGAAATGATGCCTCTCTGGTGATGCGTAGACTCGCCCGTTCACTTCCAACCGCAGAGGGAGTAATGGGAGTTGCGACCTGTGACAAAAGCATGCCAGCCATGATGATGGCACTTTCTGAATTAAAGGATATGCCCACGATCCTGGTTCCCGGAGGAGTGACTTTATCTCCAAGTGACGGAGAAGATGCCGGCAAAGCACAATCCGTGGGTATAAGGTATGCTCATGGAGAAATTGCCAAGGAGCAGGCAGAAGAAATTCTTTGCCGAACCTGTGCAACGCCGGGTGGCGGATGTCAGTTTCTTGGAACGGCAGCAACCTCCCAAGTCGTAGGAGAAGCTCTCGGTCTATCCCTCCCCCACTCTGCTCTCTCACCAAGTGGATTTCCGGTATGGATGGATTTAGCGAAAAGATCAGCCAAGGCACTACACCACCTGCACCGCAACAAAATACACACTTCAAAAATCCTCACTCCCAAAGCAATCCATAACGCTATGATCACCCACGCTGCCTGCGGTGGCTCAAGCAACCTGATCATCCACCTTGCGGCCATCACCTTTCATGCGGGTTTGGAACGTCCCAATGTCCAAGATTGGGACAGAATAAATCGCATGGTTCCCCGGTTGGTCGATGTTCTGCCCAATGGACCTACCGGACATTCCACTGCTCAATTTTTTCTCGCAGGAGGAGTCCCGGAACTAATGATTCAATTGAGAGCTCTCGATTTGCTTGAACTGGATGCGATTACCTGCACAGGAGAAACATTGGGTAAAAATCTTGAAGCATGGGAATCCAGTGAAAGAAGAAAAAGATTCCGTGAAATTCTTTGGCAACAGGATCAAGTAAATCCTGATGATGTTATCCATACTAAGGAACAAGCGGCAGCCAAAGGAATGACCAGCACCCTTTCTTTTCCCTGCGGAAACCTGGCACCTGAAGGATCAGTCATTAAAAGCACTTCGATTGACCCGTCCGTACTGGACAAGAATGGCGTCTATAATCTGATCGGACCAGCCCGCGTCTTCACAACCGAAAGAGAAGCGGTACGGGCAGTAAAAGGACTCGGAAGCAAGAAAGTGTCCCCAGGGGATGTGATTGTCTTACATGGAAGAGGGCCCATGGGAGCAGGAATGGAAGAGGTGGCACAAGTAGCACTCGCACTGAAACATCTTTCCTGGGGAAAAGAGGTTGCCCTTCTCACCGACGCTAGGTTCTCCGGAGTCAGCACAGGAGCCTGTGTGGGACATATCTCTCCCGAGGCGCTTGCAGATGGGCCCATCGGTAAGATTAAAGATAATGACTTAATCGAAATCAAGATAGATACGAGCAGACTGTGTGGAACGATTGATTTTGTGGGAGTAAATGAGAACAAACTTTCGCCTGAACAGGCATTAAAAACCCTGGAAGCAAGGGCTCCCAACGAAAACCTAAAACCGGATGTTCGGCTTCATGCAGATACACACCTTTGGGCAACACTCCAAAATATAAGCGGAGGAACCTGGGGCGGTGCCGTCTATGACAGTCAAAAGATTATTGAGGTTATCAAGGCGGGAGAAAAAGCTCTGAAAGAAAAAATTTGAGATCCAATCAGTTGGACTTGCAGACCAGCTTTGAATCTTATCAAACAGAAAAATGAATAGTTATATTTCCATAATATTATCTTTCCTCTGCGGAATGCCACTTTTCGCAGAGCTCAATTCATGGCCACAATGGCGGGGCCCTGCACGTGATGGACAAGGAATTCCCACGATCGATTTGATTCAAGATTTCGAAGCAAACCAACCTAAGAAACTTTGGGAAAGCATGGAGATACCAAGCCAGGATGACGGTGGCTTTGGCAGTGTAATTTCAGATGGTAAAAGGGCTTACCTTTCCGTGGTATGGCACCGAGATGAACCAACTAATAAGAGAATTCTCGATTCCATCGTATTGAGAAAATTGGGGTTGCGAAATGTAAACCTGCCCAAGGAATTGAAGCAGAAAGTCGAAAGGGACCGTGAATCCCTCAGTCCCAGATTGCGGGGCACCAAGCTTGATCAATGGATCGAAAATTGGATTGATGACAACCTTGATCAAAAGCAAAAGATGACACAAGGATCACTAATCACATCCCGCTTCAAACAAGGAAAGCTGGCCATCCCTCTGTGGGTTATTGACCGTATGTTTACCATACGGGATCGTGTATTTCCTTCTCAGGGGGCATTGGATCAATGGTTACAGGAACAAAAATTCCCCCCTGAAATTCGCGAAAAAATAAGCCAGGGTGTTCCCCCGACAAAAAGAATGGCTGACGATGTCATTCTCGCCCTTGACCTACAAACTGGCACTCAAATTTGGAAGACCACTTTATCGGGAGTACCCTCAGGCAGATCATCCTCTTCCACACCGTGTTTTGCGGACAATAAAATTTATGCAGTTGGGGGAGACCGATTATTTTGCGTGGAATCAGAAAATGGAAAATTACTGTGGGAATGCCAACTCGGAACCGAGGCAATCGCAAGCTCCCCTCTTTTCCACGACGGAAAAGTATTTGTTCTTGCCAACACCTTACGTGCTTTCGACGGAAAAACAGGTGAGCAAATTTGGGAAAACAATTCTGTAAAAGGGAAAACCGCATCACCAATGATATGGAAGAATCAGTGGCAAACAACTCTTGTATGCAATTCATCAAAAACGATTTTCTGCCTCAACCCCGATACTGGAGAAACCCTGTGGGAAGGTCCGGGCGGCGGAGCGTCGACTCCGGCAAGTACAGAAAATTATCTGGTGGCTCATGGAAAGACCGAAGATGTTGGCTTGATTTGCTATGAAGCAAAAGCTGATGGAATTTATGAAAAATGGAGATTCCCAAAATTAACGAGACGGACAGATTCAAGTCCTCTCATTTATGGTGAAAAAGCGATTCTCTTTGGCGCAGGAATGAGGCTGTGCATAGATTTAAAAAGCGGAGAAGTTCTAAGAAAAGTACCAGCCAAACATGATATTTCTTCTCCTATTCTGGCAGGCGGTAAAGTGTTGTCCTATGAAATAAATGGATCTTTTCTCATCTCCGTAGATGCTCAACCTGAGAACCTAAGTGATGAGCAGAAGTTTAAACTAAATGCCCTGAAGTGCACATCACCCGCTTTGGTGGGAACAAAGCTTTTGGTGCGAAAAACCAATGGAATCGCCTGTTTTGAAATGGGACTGAAAAAACCGAATTAAAATATCAGGCAGCAGAACTGACACCAGAATTAACGAAGCGTTCCCTTTGACGGGATGGTAAATCCGGCAACTGCTCGGATACATCCGTATCCCCTATTATTTGCCTAGCCATTTTCTGGAGCTCAAGCCAACGAGGCAATTTCAACGGTGGAGCAAATGCAATTAAAGAAAGTAAGCTTTTCCACTCAATATCAACCCGCTCAATATCACCGCTGTGAAGGTCAGAATTTTCAGCAAATTCAGGCAGGAACTTTTTACGGTCACGAATAACCTCCATAGCACCATCTCCGTACTCCTCCGGTAAACCTCCTTTCAAATACCCACGACAATCGCGTAATCCGTAAACCTCTCGGCAGACCATGGCTAGCCTTGACTCCGAGGAAGCATAACCCCGAAAGCGGTGACCCGCCCGCAAATTAGCCAGATCTACAATCAATTCTTCCACCGGATATTTTTCATCCTCGACCGCAGCGGCAATAGCCAACCCCTCACCTCTTGAGAAAAAACTAAAAATTTCTCCACGTTGAGTTGGTCTGGCTTTTCGATCGATGAGACCTAGCTCGTACCACACTTCCGAGGGAGTCAAATGATTGAGATCATTCCCCTTATGGACACCACCGTGATCACGAAACGGAGAGTCATAAACACGTTTAACCCGGCGCATTGGAGGATTCAGTAAGACCTTCCCACGTGCATCTTTCCACCCTAGTACAACTGCATTTCCATAACTTAGGCGGGCTCTCAGAACATTTCCACGCCTAACAAACTCAACCATTTCACCACCCTGGGAAATCAATGGTAAGAGATCACGAAATACATTTTCCAGCCCTTTTCTACGCCAAACTTTTCGGGAAAACTTCTTTCTTATTCGTGGAGACTCATCTGCGATAACTTCACGCAGATGCTTCCTAAATGATTTGATTAGAGTAATTTTATCCGGACTGTCCTTAACTTCTTCCTGATAGATACCAATCGATAATTCTCGGCCATAAACCCTTTCTTTCTTGGTACCAAACCGACAGGGATTTCCGATCTGCACTTTCCCAAGGGTATCAGGAAGAGTTAACGGGTTAACCCATTCTCCTTTTGAAAGAACAAGTGCCTGAGCAAGCTTCACCTTACTCTGACCGCTTCTTCTCTCCCATAAACCAACTGAGTTTCGCATCTCAACAACTTCATCCCGGTCGCCATCAGAATCTTTCTTTAATTGCGAGTCTTCTTTTTCAGGGAGCTCGCCCAAAGACAGATCCAAACCAAGCCTAACCCTTTCTTCTGAAAAAAGGCGCAAGGCCAGCCATCTGGCTGCCTCGATAGGGTTTTGCTCTTGCTCGGAAGCCGAATGCATTGTTCGAATCAACGCGGCCCAATCCAGAGTTTTTGAACGATGAAGCTTTAAGGGGCGGGCATCATTCATCCTTGCCTGCCGTGGAGCCACAATCACATACCCTCGATCATCCATGCCCCTTCGTCCTGCCCTGCCAAACATCTGCAATAATTCGTCCGGACGCAATAGTCCCAATTCATCATCCATCCGGTATTCGCGATCGGTCACTAAGACAGATCTCATTGAAAAATTTACGCCGGCACCAAGACCTGTGGTGGCGACAACTACCTGTAACTGTCCAGCTTTAGCTAAGGGCTCAACTATCCCTGCTCTTTTCATGTAATCGAGACCACTATGATGATAAGCTACCCTGCGTTTAAGCAGACTTGTGAGTTCCTTCCCTGCAATTTTTTTCTGCTCCTGGCTTAACTCAAGGATTTCCACGGGTGGAAGCTCAGTAGCTAACTGCCTGGCAAGATCTTCTGCGACTGCACGCCTTGGTGCAAAAATCAGGATTGGGCCGAGATTTGCATGTAATGCTCCGGCAACCAGTTTTGGCCAGTGTCCACGAATTTTCCTTCCGCGGAAGGGACGCCGAAGAAGAGTTTCCGCAAAAACTTCATCAAGGGGAACAGGTCTCTTTCCTTCTGAAACGAGCTCGACTTCCCTACCAATACTTCTTAACCAGTCCGCAACCTCAAGTGGATTGGCAACGCTGCCGCTCATTAAAAGAAGTCGTGTGTGTCCAGGTGTGAGAGCGATGGTTACTTCATACCCAGGACCCCTTCGCTGATCACCCAGCATTTGATACTCATCGACCACAAACAAATCCGGACTTGCACCTTTTGCCATATTTCCACGCTGGGTTTCAAGAGTAGCAACCAAAATGGCCGCTTCCGGGCGGTATCTAATATCGCCAGTTACAAGACCAACATCCCAACCCCGTTCTCTCCAGTCTCTGAATTTGTCATTGGCCAGAGCCCTGGTGGGGACGGTGTAGACAGCCTTTCCTTTCCAACCGGATTCAATGAGCTGTTCGAAGACAAAAGTTTTTCCTGCTCCCGTCGGAGCATGCAAAACAACATCTTTTCCGTCCCGCAAATAATTCAACGCCCTGCGTTGCCAAGAGTCAGGAAGGGCAAGTGTTTGACCAAATTGACTGGAGTTCATTTGCATTTATCCACCTTTTCCTTTCATAAATAAGTTTTCAGATAATACGATGAAAACTTATTACGATCTTTTAACTAAAATTCAGGTAAATGATTAACCTTATTGTGGCATGCGGTCAGGACCGTGTAATAGGTAAGCAAGGGAGACTCCCATGGTCTATTGAGGAAGACTGGAAGTATTTTATGGAAACAACTAAAGGTGGATCCATGATTATGGGAAAAGTCTGCTACCAAGAATTTGAGAAGCATATTGAAGATCGTGAAGTGATCGGCCTTACAAGAAGCACTACTTTCAAATATCCTCATGCCCGTACTGCAAACTCACTGCAGGAAGGAATTTCAATTGCAACCCGTAGACCCATTTGGATATGCGGCGGAGAAGCTCTGTACAAAGAGGCATTTGCTCTAGCTGATCGCTTATACATAACTCTTATTAATAAGCCATTTGAGGGAGATGTCTTTTTTCCTGAATGGGAAACAATTTTCACCCGTGTTTTATCAAGAAAAGTAGAGAGAACATCAGAATTTGAAATGGAATTCCTTATTGTCGGAAAACCATTATGCAGTAATGGTTATTTGGAAGGCTTGCCTCGCTAGCAATACACTTTATTATACCGATATTTCATGACTGAGTTAAAATTTTTAACAAACGAAGATCTTGAACAAATTCGAGTGGAATTTGGTACTCCCTGCTTTGTATATGACGAAAATACCCTGAGGCAAAAAGCACAGGAATTGAAAGCTTTTCCCAACTCTTTCGGCCTTTTTCCGAGGTATGCAATGAAAGCCGCCCCCACTTCGGCTATTCTTCGCATCTTTAATGAGGAAGGTCTCGGTATAGACGCAAGTTCTATTTTTGAAGTTGAACGTGCTGTTCGCTCGGGTTTTGGCACTGAATCCATATCCTTAAGCACGCAAGAATTATCAGATGAATTTAAATACTGGGCACAGGATGGAGTAAAGATTAACCTTTGCTCGCTCAATCAAATCCGTCGCTTTGGCTCATGGAAACTTGGTGAACCAGTTGGTCTGCGCTTTAATCCCGGAACCGGATCTGGCGGAACCAACCGTACAAATGTGGGAGGTCCATCAAGCAGTTTTGGTATTTGGAAAGACGATATTCACGAAGCTCAGGAACTATGTAAAGAATTTGGGCTCAAAGTGGAAAGGATTCATACCCACATTGGCTCAGGGTCGGATCCTGAAGTATGGAAGAAAGTGGCTGGAATGAGCTTGGACTTAGTAAGGGTATTTCCATCTGTGCACACTTTAAACTTAGGGGGTGGTTTTAAGGTAGCACGGATGCCAGACGAAGTTGCGACTGACCTTCAGGAAATTGGAGAGTCAGTAAAGTCTATCTTCGAAGATTTTGCCAATGAGACCGGACGAGAACTTAAACTGGAAGTGGAGCCAGGAACCTTTCTTGTTGCTCATGCCTGTAGTTTGGTCACACGAATTCAAGACACTACCCAAACCGGTTCTGAAGGCTATCGTTTTTTAAAACTTGATGCTGGTATGACCGAAGTACTCAGACCCAGTTTATATGGTGCACAACATCCAATTCATGTTGTTCCAGAACCAGGTCAGCGCCCAGTGAGGGAGGAAATGGAACAGGTAATCGTAGGACACTGCTGTGAATCTGGAGACTTATTAACACCTGCACCAGGAGACCCAGAAGCTTTATCACCAAGAATGCTTATCCGTGGAGAAATTGATGACTTATGTGTTATTGAGAGCGTGGGAGCATACTGCTCATCCATGACTGCAAAAAATTATAATTCCTTTCCTGAAGCACCCGAAATCATTAAAAAATCAACAGGTAACTTAAGTTTAATACGCAGAAGACAAACCTTTGAACAGTTAATTGCTAACGAAGTTGTACAGTGAAGGTTAGCGGACTTGGTCATTTTTCACTAGGTGCACCAGTCCCTGACAAAGAGCATGCTGTATGCGTAAGTTTACCCACATTTGATGATGTCATCGGATATGAGGAAAAAGAATCTAAGACTTTAAGAAATTTAAATTCAGGTTATCCGCGATTTGTAAAACATAGTCGAATAAAGGAACTGTCTAATTTTTGGGCTCGAACCCACACTTTAGAAAATAGGGATTTATTCTTTTTTCCAAACAAACAAGACTGGGATTTTGCCCAAAAAATACTCGATATCTCAAATGCAATTATTGAGACAGAGGAAAACTATCTAATCGTGGGTGTTCCTTCTGATTCATCTGAAAGTAAACGATTGGAAAAATTGTTTCAACATTCTGGTTGCGGACTTTCATCGAGACATGCTGAAATAATTCTACAATCCTTGGGTCAGCTAAGTCAGATTGAGTCAATTATTAGCAATCCGAATGCAGAAGATGAAATCAAAAGAGTCATCTCAAAGGCACACGGCCCGGATATTCAAGAAAATGATGTTTTTCTAGCTTCCTCAGGTGCCAATGCTTTTAGTTCTACATTCCGATCCTCCCTAGAAATCTCTAGAAAAAAGAAAAAGGAAATATGGATAAGAATTGGATGGCTCTACCTTGATACAATTGAAGTGATGGATTTGCTGACATTGGAAAATGAACAGATCATTGATCTTCATACACCAGATGAATTCAAAAAAACTGAGAAGATATTTTCCGATCATGGGAATAATATTGCGGGTGTAGTAACTGAATTTCCTAGTAATCCCCTTTTCCACAGTTGTGATTTAGAAAAAGTCAGGGATTTATGTACCCGTTATGATGCTATCTTAATTGCGGACCCAACAATGGCATCACCAAAAAATGCAAGAGTCTCAAAATTTGCAGATGTGGTAATCAACAGCCTCACAAAATACGCAAACTGGGAAGGAGATGTGATGATGGGGAGTGCAGTCTTTCCACAAAAGTCATCCCTTGGTTTAGAAATTAAACAACTGACATCTCAATTCATAACAAAACCTTTTCACCGCGATATAGAAAGAACCGCTGAACAAATTCCCTTCTACAATAATTTCATTGAAAGAACCAATGCTTCTCAACAGGAGATGGTCGAATTTCTTTTGTCCCACCCTAAAATTAAAAGTGTACACTGGGCGTATCAGGAAAGTACGGGTAAAAACTACCAAAAAATTGCCGGTGATAATAAACCCGGTTGTGTACTTAGCTTTGAGATCAAGGGTGATTTCAGAAATTTTTACGATAATTTAGAACTTCTCAAGAGTCCTAGTTTTGGCACTGAATTCTCTCTCTGTTGTCCCTATGTTTACCTTGCACATTATGACCTGATCAAAAGCAATGCGGGAAAAGAGAAACTTCGAAAAGCAGGATTATCTCCCGAGCTGTTACGGTTATCTGTTGGTTTAGAGAATCCCTCTCTTATTAAAGAAAAAATAGCTCTAGCATTGAAATCATGCTAGGGCTACAAGTTTAAAGATTACTTAAATAATCCTTACTCAAAAGAATAAGGATCCAGAACTTTACGAACTCTTCGTTTCGAAAGTCTTACATACGCTGGTAAACCATTGTCGTATGGCACTTCAACTTCACCCTGTATGAGGGGCTGGCAATATTTGATAAATTTAGCAGTCATGCTTACTCCGTCTTCAGCAATCCAATCGGAAGGGATTTCTTTGACTCCATTCGCTATTTCAGAAAGAGGGGCTAAGCCGGTTTCACACTCATAGGTATCTCCCTCCGAACGAACAAGGATAACCATCTTGTCAGTTTCTCCATCGACAGCCGCCCTAACTGCAGCCTGACCAGCCATAAACGCTTCATCATTGTCAGCCTTGGAAGAACAATGTGTGGCGGCACGCTGACCTGTACCCAGTTTAGAGGAGCGAGCCTTTACTGCCAAGTTACTCTCAATGTAATTGGCAAGAAAATCTCCGATTCCACCAAGCTGTTGGTGCCCAAAAGCATCCTGACTGTTGGTACTATTTGCAACATAGTTTCCATCCTTATCGATCAAGCCTTCTCCAACGACAACCAAGCAGTAGCGATTCTTTTTGAGTACACGCTGAACATCATCCAAAAACTTATCTTTTGAAAAAGGTAACTCAGGAAGGTAGATAAGGTGTGGGGCATCATCGGGATTATCTTTTCTTTTCGCAAGGGTGGTGCCTGCGGCTATCCAACCTGCATTGCGTCCCATAACTTCAACTATCGAAACTAAGTCATGCTGTCCCATAGCTTCATGATCAAGAGCAGTTTCACGCACAATGGTAGAAACATATTTGACCACACTACCATATCCAGGACAGTGATCGGTAGTCACCAGATCATTATCGATAGTTTTGGGAACACCAATCACCCGAAGTGGATAATTCTTGCTTTGGGCTAGCTTGGAAATTTTATCAGCTGTGTCCTGAGAGTCATTGCCTCCGCAATAGAAGAAATATCTAATATTGTGAGCTTCAAAAACCTCAAGAATGCGTTCGTATTCGCGGTCTTGCTTAAGCTTGAAACGACAGGTACCCAACGCGGATGCAGGAGTGTAACGCAGTCCTCTAATGTTTTGCTGTGATTCCTCTGCTAAATCCATGATTTCCTCTTTGAGAATACCAAGAACTCCGTTCATACCTCCGTAGACCTCTTCAATACAGGGGTGATTTAGTGCCTCCGAGACGACCCCAGCTACACTTGCGTTAATAACGGCGGTTGGACCGCCCGATTGGGCGACCAAACAATTTCCTATTAATTCCTCTGCCATGATAATTAGATGTAAAAATGAACGAACGAAGAGTGCACATCCTAAATGCTTAATTGGCAATCGCAAAAATTCTCTATCATGGAATACATGCCCTCTTTGTAAGATTTAATTACAAAATACTATTAGGAGTGTAATTTTTGGCCTCTGGATATCGAGAAGACCATGATTTTACTCGTTTCAGGAAGTGGTCAACCTGTTGATAAGCCGCACCAACGGTAGACTCGCCTTGTTTGATCAATTTTCGGAGATCCGAAATTTTTAATCCGATCCTTTTATCTTTGGCCAATCTTTCCACCAAATCATTTTCTGAAACTTTTCCTCCACGTAAATCTCTTACTGTAGCCAATGCATGTTCTTTGATTGCGGCATGAGCATCCTCACGACCGGCACCAGCTTTAACTGCTTCCATCATGACAGTTGT
>Ga0181593_10003597_pt1 | contig 14143 bp, 8 predicted proteins | sample 071ome_19_FD_133756 | JGI IMG/M metagenome (GOLD analysis project Ga0181593, IMG submission 133756) | Coastal salt marsh microbial communities from the Groves Creek Marsh, Skidaway Island, Georgia - 071413AT metaG (megahit assembly) | ecosystem: Environmental > Aquatic > Marine > Intertidal zone...
GACCTGTCAAAATCGAGGCTCGTGACGCCATGCACCAAGAACCAATATTGGCTCGAGTAAATCGAATCCCTTCTTGGGCCAGCCGATCAATGTTGGGCGTATCAACCCAATGATACGCGTCTTCGTAAGAGCTTACGGTACGTGTCGATTGATCATCGGTATAGATGAATAAAATATTTGGTCGATCGCTCGCGAATACGCTCATCGAGAATGCGGCGAGCAATAGAGGTAGAAGTCGATTGGGCATGAAGACCAGTTTTGGATTACGGGCGCGAATCGCGTTTGAATCGGCGATAAATAGGGATGGAGAGTAGTACGATGGAACAGACGACGAAGATCAAAGAGAAAGGGCTTTGAATAATCGGCAAGTAGCTGCCGTTGGACGCCATGAGCCCTACTGATAGATTTTCCTCAGCGACGGGTGCCAAAATAAACCCAATGACAAAGGGGGCGAGGGGAATTTTCGCTCGCTCGAATCCGAATCCCAGCAAACCGAAAATCAGCATCGTCCAAACATCGAACATCCGGGTAGATAGGGCGAAGGATCCAATGATGCAAAAAACCAGGATCGCCGGCATCAAAAGCGCGCGTGGGATTTCAGCTAAGCGGGCTAAGTAGCGGGCCGCAAACACCATGAAGACGAACATGAAAACATTGGCCACAAACATAGCCCCCATGATGGTGTGCACCATTTCCGGATTCTGCTGGAATAGTAATGGGCCCGGCTGAAGTCCATGAATCAATAGCCCGCCTAATAAAATCGCATCAATGACGCTGCCTGGAATTCCGAGGGACACTAGCGGTATCAAGGCCCCGCCAACGGTCGCATTGTTGGCCGACTCCGAGGCCACGATGCCCGCTTCAGATCCTTTGCCGAACTTCTTTTTCTCCTCGGGGGAAGCGACCGACCGAGCCGCGCTGTAGGCGGTCACCGAACCTATATTCGCTCCCACTCCCGGCAAAATGCCAATCCAAGTACCGATAAGCGACGATCGGATCAAATTGATGGCTTGCCGCTTCCAATCTTGAAGCTTGAAGAAAATATCTTGCGCACGATTGACAGGAATTACTGTAATTTTTTCGTTGATACGGCAGATATCAGATATGATCTGGCTGATGGCGAACATGCCGATTAGCACCGGCAGCAACTTCAAGCCGGCGTTGAGTTCCTCAAAACCGAAAGTCAAACGCAAGTTCCCTGTCGCCTTGTCAATGCCTGGCAACGAGGCCAGAACGCCGAGAGAAGCCGAGAAGAAGGATCGACTCAGAGATCTGCCGCCAATAGAGGCGATCAACACGAGGGCTAGCAGGACAAGCGAGAAAAAATCGAATGGGCTCAGCTTTGTAGAGTAGCGGGCGATGGGGGCTGAGAGCGATATCAAGAACACCCAAGAAATCATGCCGCCCACAAAGGATGCCGTGATCCCTAGACCCAGGGCCCTGCCCGGTTTGCCGGAGCGAGCCATGGGGAAACCATCCATCGTCGTCATGATAGAGGCGGGCGTGCCCGGCATGCGCAAAAGCGTTGCCGAAATTAACCCACCGCTTACCGCGCCCACGTACATGCTGATCAATAGAATAAACGCGAAATTGGGATCCATATTGAATGTCAGTGGAAGCGTCAGCGCGATTAGCATAGCCCCTGTCAAACCGGGGATAGCCCCCATAGTGATCCCAAGCGCTGTCCCCAAGACGATCAAGGCGATCCCCTGAACGCTAAGAATGTAGCTGACAGCTGTCTGTATCGATTCCATGGTTACTTAAGGAAGTTGAATCGCGAATAGTTCGGTGAAGACAAAATGAAGCCCAAATGAAAGCAGGAAAGCGGTTTCGAGAAGCGGAACCAGACGTCCTTTGTCGAAATCGGTAAGATACAATCCGCAGCCAATCAAGAACAGCGCGGTTGCCCAAACGAAAGGGATCAAGCCAAAGCCCATTAGCAACACGTAAACCGAGCACATGCACACCACCCCGAAGGCCTTGTCGAATCTAAGACGCAAACCATCATCGGCGACCCCCGTTCGGCCAGCAGGAACTCTTCCCTTGAAAAATACGGCTAATCCGAACACCGCTACGAAGACGAGGGTCCAAACCACCACGTCGGGCAGCTCCAATCGGTCAGTCGTTTTCATCTCGCCAAAGAGGCGCATTTTGCGATCGATTCGATCCCGCAACTCCTGGCCAAGGATCGCGCGCGGATCGATACGCAATTCATTTGAGCGATTTACAGCGTACTCGGTCTCCATGGCCTTTTTGAGGACATTAGCCATGTAGTCGACTATCTCTGAGTCCGTGCCTTTCGGATACCACCAGTACTGCAGGTTACTGCTGTAGACTGGATAGCCCAATTCTTCCGCCGTTGGGATATCCGGCAATTCATCGAGGCGCTTCTCCCTCAAGTAGGCTAGAGCTTTCAAGCCATTGGACCGGAACCGCACGAATTCCCCAACCGAAAAAATGGCCGCGTCGAGATGCCCGCCCATTAGGGCAGCTAGCCGATTGGCGCCTCCCCCTGCCGAAACCAACCGAAACCGAGCTCCCGGAACCGTATTTTCTAATTGAATACCTGCGAAATGCGTAGGGGTGCCAAAGTTGACGCCGAACTTCAATGTTTCCGGGCGCTCCTTCGCCTCGTTCATAAATGCCTCCATTGTTTGGAAAGGAGCTGAGTCATTAACGATAATCAGCATCCCCGCCTCTCCAGTGGCCGCTACCGCTTCGAAGGCCTCTGGACCGTGGGGAGATTGTCCCGTTACTTTGGACGTCATCAGGGCCTCGTGCAAACAGAGCAGGGTATACCCGTCATTCTTAGCGTCCTTCACATAAGTGCTGCCAATCGTTGCTCCGCCTCCTGGCTTGTTCAGAATGACCAACGGCTGGGGCATAAGGTCGTTGTCTTTGATCGCTTTTTGCAGGATTCGCACATAAGTGTCCGTGCCACCACCCGGATTGAAAGGGACTATCACTCTCACCGGACGCTGCGGAAAGGTTTCGCCCTCGCTTGATCCCGACTGGAAATAATGGAACGCCGAGATCGCAATCAGGAGGCCTACGGTAGTGTGGATGAAGATCTTGAGCATTCAGTTAGGGAGGGATGAGAATTCAGAATGGGCAAATTCTTGAAGGCTCTGCGGTTCGAGCAAACAAATAAACGGGTAAACAAGGACAACGCTCGCGAGCGAATCGACTAAGGCTATTCCTGCAGAATTATCGCTCGAAAGCGAGCTTCCTACACCAGATAGTCAGCTTGTTTTAGTTAGGTTGGCGCCTATGCGCAATTGCGGGACCAACCGCATTGGACGGTTGTGTTTCGGCTGCTTAGGGACAAGCAGCCCCTACCACAGGTCCGATGGAACTTTCTAGACTCTTTCGCAGGAGTAGCTTCTTTCTGCGATTTAGTTTCGTCTTGGATTAACGGCATAAAGCCGCTTCTTCGTTTTGACACTGTAGCCATGGCGATAGGATCGCCATTCTCTTCGGCTTAGCCAATTATTGACCCTTATAACAAACCTTGGATACCTTCTATCTCGTCTATCCATCCCTATGAAATTCTGGTACTTGCCACTTTCTCTTATCTGGGTCGCGAATTCCCTGCTCGGGCAATCAACCAAGCCCCTCAACGTATTGTTTATCGCGTCCGACGACCTCACCCAGGCGATCGCTTGCTACGGCGATCCTATTGCCGTCACCCCGAACCTTGATCGTCTTTCGGAAATGGGCGTTCGGTTCGACAATGCCTATTGCCAGATTCCGCTTTGCAACCCCACCCGAGCCTCCCTGCTGACAGGCCTGAGGCCCGATACGCTGAAAGTCTACGATCTGACACGCCATTTTCGGGACGAGAAACCCGACGTGGTCACCCTTCCACAGCTGTTTCGAATAAATGGATACAAATCGATGCGGGTAGGCAAGTTGTACCACTACGGGGTTCCCCATCAGATTGGGACCAATGGCTTGGACGATTCCGCATCCTGGGATGAAGTGGTCAACCCAAAAGGTCGCGACACGGAGGAAGAGCATCTGATCACCAATCTCGAGCCGCATCGCCCCATCAGCGCCGCTTTGAGTTGGCTAGCAGCTGAAGGGACCGATGAGGAGCAGACCGATGGTATGATCGCCACCGAAGCCATCCGGCTCATGGGCGAAAATCGTCGCCGCCCCTTCTTTCTCGGAGTCGGCTTTTTCCGACCGCACACCCCTTTCGTTGCTCCCAGGAAATACTGGGATCTGTACCCATTAGAGAAGATTCAGATGCCCTACGCCCCCGAGGATGATCGTGCTGACATCCCTAAAGTCGCCTTCGCCCACAACTGCCCCATTCCCAACTACGGTCTCGATGAAGCCGATGTGATCAAAGCCAAACAAGCCTACTATGCCAATGTCAGCTTCGTCGACGCCCAGGTCGGCCGCTTGCTGGATGCCTTGGAATCCATGAATCTAATGGAACGCACAATAATCGTCTTTTGGAGCGATCACGGCTATCACCTAGGAGAGCATCAGGGCATTTGGCAAAAACGCTGTCTTTTCGAGGAATCCGCTTCAGCGCCAATGATTTTCTATGCTCCCGGAGCTCGCGGAAACGGCATCGCCAGCCAGGAGATCGTTGAGTTCCTCGACCTCTACCCCACCGTCGCTGAGCTCTGCGGATTAAGAGCTCCTGACGAGATCGAAGGCAAAAGCATCGTTCCTTTGCTCGAAAACCCAAAGAAACCCTGGCGGGGCGAAGCATTTACTCAAACGCTACGGCCCGGCGATGGCCTCCCCGTCATGGGTGCCAGCATCCGTACTGACCGCTGGCGCTACACGGAGTGGGATGAAGGCCAACAGGGCCTAGAGCTCTACGATCATGCCCAAGATCCTGGAGAATTCACCAACCTCGCCAACGACCCAGCCTACGAATCGGTGGTCAGAACCCTGCGAGCCAAGTTGAGAGCCAGCGTTCGCTGTACCCCGCCTGACTCGCCATTCGATCCGGCTAAGCTTTGATAGCGGAGCGTAGGTTCCGGATTGTTTTCTGGTAGGGAGGACCGTCTTGGTCCTCCTTCTTGACTAACGTGTGGAATTGAAGGACCGAGACGGTACTCCCTAAGCATTTCGCCGTGCCACCTACCGAACCACTGGGTTACCTTGAACAAGCTGCGCACCCATTTTCCAGGCCCAGAAACCGCGATTTTAGCCACATAGTGATTAATTCGTAAAAGGATGTGACGATTAAGGACAGAGGCCGTTTGGGAACTGCATTTATCACGAAAATCCATTGAATTTCTGGGTATCCTTTTCAGGGATCACCCCGCTTCGACATGGCTAATCCAAGCCAACTTACGCTTATGAAACTGTCGTCCGCCTACCATGTTCTCTTTCTACTTCTCAGCTTTGGCTTGCTGGAGCTCTCGCTCGCTCAGCCTATCCTCCTTCCCGAGGAAAAAGAGGATTTGCGAATCAATCTGGGAACATCCTCCGACATCCGGGTTCTTTCCGACCACATTTTAGATATCGGTTCATTCGAGGTCGATAATTCCAATCGCGAAGAGGTCCGGACCTTTTTCAACGCCATCTATTGGGCTTCGGAGTACGCAACCATCGATTGGACCGGGTCTTTCAGTCCTTTTCCGGGGACCGGGACTCAGACAATAGAGACCGTCACGCCTCTAGCTGGCGATACGTCCGAGCTTTTCAAAGAGGCGACCCTACTGCGTATCAATTATTACCGAGCCATGGCAGGTATACCGGCAGATATCGTCTTTCTGGACGAGTGGAATCGCATCGCTCAGCTCACGGCCCTCATCATGAGTGGCAATAATAACATTAGCCATTTTCCTGACCTGGCAGGATTCCAAAACTATCTTTCAGCGGATGGTATCCAGGGAGCCCAAGACTCCAATATAGCCATCGGATCCTACGGGCCTAGTTCCGTGAGCGGCTACATACAGGACAGAGGCGCGGGTAATACATCGGTGGGCCACCGCCGCTGGCTCCTCTACCCACCCATGCAAGAGATGGGGACCGGCGATACACCCGCAGCAAGTATACCCGCAGAAGCCCAAGCGAACATACCCGGGAATCCTACCACCGTCCGACGAGCCAATGCGCTACACGTATTTTCAAACGCTAACTTCGGCGCCCATCCGCCAACGGACTTCCCCTACGTCGCCTTTCCTCAGGACGGCTACGTTCCCTATCACAACGTGCATCCTCGCTGGTCTTTCTCGATTAAGGACGCCAATTTTAAGAATGCCACAGTGACCATGACGCGGGATAGTTCTCCGATAAACGTCGCTCTGGAAACACTTGATCCCGATCCAGACAACACGAACGCTGGCTCGTTGGGAGACAACACCCTTGTCTGGGTGTATGACGACCTGAACGCCAATGAGAGCCACATACATCCCAAGCCGGACAATGATGTCACTTACCAGGTCACCATTTCCGGCATTCAAAACGCTCCGCAAACGAGCTACACTTACGAAGTTACCGTCTTCGATCCCGAAGTTCCTACTGACGGAGAAGCTACCGTGACAACGGTCACCGGGCCCGCCCAAGTCGAGGTCGGCACCGCCGCCAACTTCGATGTCGCCCTACCAGATTTCGCCGCGCGTCCAGAGAACGAAAACGTTACCGGAATTCGATTCCGTTCCTTTATCACGGCTAGCGGGGACTTCACTGAGGGAGCCGAGTCCGGAATCGGCGACCTGATCGCGCGGAAGTTCGGCGACTACGAGGTGATCGACAACAGCTTCGCCAGCAGCGGAAGTTCAGCCTTCCACTTGGCCACCGGCGAAATAGGGACCAGTCAATCGATAACTTTTCCCGATGCCTACGTGATCGGAGGGAGCAGCAACCTTGCGTTCGAAAGCATGGTCCGGGCCGCTACCACTACCCAATTCGCCAAAGTCAATGTATCCCTAGATAACGGCGTTTCATGGCTGAACGTATTTTCTCAAGCAGGACAGACCCCGCAAGGTCAAGGAGGCAGTCCGGATGAGAATTCCTTCAATTCCAGGAGTGTCGATCTTTCGGAATTCGCGGGGCGAACCATCCATGTCCAATTCGAATACGATCATACAGGCGGATTCGCCTTCACCCAAACGGATAGCTTCGGCGGCTGGTACTTCGACGACATCGAACTGACAGGCGTAGAAAGCATGAACGGAATCACCACATCCGAGTTCTTGCCCGGCGCGGACACCTTCGCCTTCACTGCATCCGCTATCGGCGATGTTTCACTCCAAGCCCAAGGCATGCTGCATGATGTTTATGAAATGGAATGGGGCGAGGTCCTTTCTGTCGCGGCCGTCGCAGCTACCGAATCCGTTACCGCCAATGACGACGCTAACGCAATCGACGAGGGAGCCGTTTCAGTCAGCGGCTCCGTTTTGACCAATGACGAAAAGCCAACCGACGAGACGCTGACTGTCGACCGCGTCAACGATGATACTGGCAACGTTGGCGTCCAAATCGCCACTACCTACGGAACCCTCACGATTTCAGCCAACGGCGACTATACTTACGAGCTCGACAACGGCAATGCTGCCGTACTGGCTTTGGGTGACGGTGAATCGCTGCAAGACAGCGCTAGCTACCGGGCAATCGATACCCAAACCCGTTCCGATTCCGCTACCCTGACGATCACTATCAATGGCATGGATGTCACGGTAAACGACGATGAGGACGCCATCACTGAAGGCGGTAGCTATGTCATCGGTTCACTGCTCGACAACGACGGCGCACCTGATGGTGAAACGCTTACGGTAACGCAAGTGGATAGCGAAGTCGGCAACGTGGGTACCCGCATCAAAACGGATCATGGCTATCTGGTGATCGCTTCAGATGGCAGTTACGCGTATCAAGTCGATAATACCGATCCCGACGTCGCCATTCTTGACGATGGCGAATCCATTGAAGAAGTCTTCCTCTATGCCATAGAGGACTCGCAAAGCAATAGCTATGGAGCTTTTTTTAAAATCGTCATCAACGGAGCCACCACATTGGATTCCCCGGGAACTTCGCAGGTCGTCAACATATCGACGCGATCTGAAATCCTAACCGGCGATTCAGCGATGATCGCAGGATTCACTGTATTCGGAGGCGACCCACTCGATGTGACGATAGTGGCTGAAGGACCCAACCTAGCTGGCAGCCTCAGCAGGGCCATCGAAAACCCTACTATCGAGCTATTCAAGACGGATTACAGTGTCAACCCGCCCACCTCGAGCTCGGTAGACATTCCCCAAAATCCGAATACGGTCTGGGGAGGATCCACAGAACTTTCAGATGCTATGGTTCTCGTTCGCGGCAGGTCCCTGCCTACCGGTTCTTTGGACGCCGCCATGCGGGCGACTTTGACCCAGGGCGTCTACACCTTGATTGTTAGAGGCGTCGACGACGGAACGGGTATTGGAACCGTGGAAGTCTACGATGAATCTTACAAGACCAATCCCGGCGCGGATGCTACGCTATTCAACATTGCCACTCGGGCCTTCGTAGGTTCCGAGCAGGATTCCGCCATGATAGCGGGCTTCACTGTCATCGGCGACAAACCTCAGAAAGTCCTAATTCGGGCCCAAGGTCCAGGCGTCGGATTACCGGCAGGCACTACCGCCCTTCCCAATCCGAATATCCAAGTTTGGGAAACGCTGCCTGGAAACGCTCTGCTGTATGAAAACGACGACTGGGGAGACCCCGAGAACAACATGGCGGAGATTTTACTCGTTGCCGCCGCTGTCAATTCCCAAGGCTATGTCATCGGTAGTCCCAACTCGGCGATGGTAGTCGATCTGGAACCAAACCGAGTCTTCAGCGTAATTCTCTCAGGCGGGGCCGGAGAGAGCGGTGTCGCTCTAGTCGAAGTATTCGCTCCTACCGACCTGTAAGACGGTGGGCGACCTTTGAGTATGATCACAAGAGCTCCCCCCGCGATCCCCGTGTCAGCTAATCCAAGCAAGGGGGCATCTCCGAGCGGCCAGGCATAGGTCAGTTTAAGCTCGCCCGGAGGTCGAGCTCCACCTTGCTCGATCTGCTCGAAGGTTGGAACGCGACGTCCGGGCACGTTCATTTCTTCTTATTTTAGCTAAGTTGACGCCGTCGCGCGACTGCGGGAGCACGTTCAATTTCGCGATTTTACAGGGGTTCATGTTGAAACTATCGCGGGATGAACCCGCTCCTGCGTTCTAACGTAACTTGAGTTGATGCCAATCGGCAGACGCGGGAAGATCAACCGCTTTAGGATGTGTAGCTATAACCAATAGAACGACGCCTCGACCTGCAAAGCAAGGCGAGGCCTCTCCATAAAATAGGAATTCGACTTTTCTAACATCGTTCTAAAGGCGACACGAGAGCCGATCTCGGTTTTGGCACTAGGCGGAGATCCGCTAATCTACACACTAGGCTCTCTCATCGAGAAGAGCGCCCACTTCCTGATAAGAGGCCCGCTTCCTCTCGGCGAGATCCACCGAAATCCGCGTCGCCCGTAGCCGATTGCTCGCCATTGGCGACGGGTTCAGTAGACTGGCTAGTGATACTGGTCGGATCGCTTTTTGGCGGCCCAAAAGGATTTAACATGGCATTGACTAAATTTTGTACAGCTGGGAATTCCATAAGCAACCAATTGGTTGGTCTCGATTTTAGCACTTTCCGTCGCTTTTGAAAAAAGAATGAGTCGCTCGTTTTCTAAACGAATATCCTTCAGCAATAGCCAAACCCTAGGAATTCGAAGCTAACGGTCATGCCGACAATCACTCGTGAAGAGGCCTATTCTTAGATTTTACCTGCCAGAACCATTATCTGGCATTCAGTAGCCACTGCGATCCGTCCTATCCTCAATCACTCATTCAATTGCTAAACGAGAACGCCATGCAGCAATTTATAAAAACGCCAGCCATTCTTATCACCTTATGTACTATCGCTTGGGGGTCTAGTATCGCTTAGGCAAATCAGCCACCGACGCCACTCCCCTTCTCATCGGATCCGCTGTTCCCGAAGCCAGTTTGGCCGATCAGAAAGGGAAGGATGCTCAACTGACCGAAATCCTTAGAGGCAAATCATCGGTAGTCATATTCTACCGCGGCGGTTGGTGTCCCTATTGCAATACGCAACTCAGCGAGCTCGCTTCCATCGAGTCTGATTTAAAGAAACTCGGCTACCAAATCGTGGCCATCAGCCCGGATAAGCCGGAATCGCTCACCGTGACGGACGCCAAACACGAGCTCGGCTACCAACTTTACTCTGACAGCCGCTACCAGGCCATGGAAGCCTTCGGCATCGACTTTGATTCCCGTCGCGGAAAACTCCCGGTTCCTTCCGTCTTCCTCGTTACGCCTGATCTGGAGATCAGTTTCCAGTATGTGAATCCCAACTACAAGTTACGAATTCCTGCCAAATTGTTATTAGCCGCCGCAGAAGCAGGAGTTGAATAGCGCTTCTATTCGAGTCTCGGATCCATTTTCTATAGATCTTCTAGAGCGCTCAATAAATCCATTATTTGCAGGGTCGTTGCCCCCTGAGACCGGGAGGATCGGCTCGACCCTTCAATTCTTTCAAGCGGAGGACGGAGCCCGTCCTCCCTACCAAAAGCGACCACTTCCCTCTTCGTCCTTCGAACGCTTATTTAACAAAGCCGGCTCACATATCGACGGGCACGGTGGCCAAGGCCTCGGGCAGTGTGGAAATGCCGTCTTTCACCTTGAGAAGACTATCTTGGTGAAGCGTTTTCATTCCGCCCTTCATAGCTATCCTCTTGATTTCCGCTGTTTCTCTGCCCCTGTTGATCGCTTCAACCAACTTGTCATCGGTTACCATCAATTCATGGATACCAACTCGGCCCTTAAAACCTGAATTGTTGCAGCGCGGACAGCCCTTCGGATTGTGTTTGAAAATGGTTCCACTCCAGCCGATGCCCGCCTCGAGAACTTCCTTTTCACGACCGGTCGGATCGTACTGTATCCGGCAAGTCTTGCAAACGCGACGCATCAAGCGCTGGGCGCAAACGCAGAGAAGCGATGACGAGATCATGAACGGCTCGATTTTCATGTCCGTTAGTCGGGCAATCGTCCCCGGAGCATCGTTGGTGTGCAAGGTGCTAATGAGCAAGTGACCTGTCAAGGCAGCCTCGACGGCGATGTTGGCGGTTTCCGTATCACGGATCTCGCCCACGAGAATAATATCCGGGTCTTGACGCAAAAACGCCCTCAGTGAACTGGCAAACGTCAACCCAATCTGGCGATTCATCTGCATCTGGTTGATGCCATCGAGCGTGTATTCGATTGGATCCTCCGCTGTTCGCACTACGATTTCAGGATTGCTGATCTCGTTCAGAGCCGAATAGAGCGTCATGGACTTGCCCGACCCTGTGGGGCCGCAATGGAGAATCATCCCATAGGGCTGCTTGATGACCTCGCGATACTTTGCCAGATTCTCCTCAGCGAAACCCAGGGCCGGCAAAGGCATCGTAGACTTTTGCTTATCAAGGATACGCATCACGACACCCTCGCCGTGATTCAAGGGAGCAGTAGCGACCCGCAGATCGATATCGATATTTTTGCGTGTAAATTGCTTGAATACAATTCGTCCATCCTGGGGCAGCCGTCGCTCCGCAATATCCAGATTAGACATGATCTTCAAGCGGGCGATCAATGATCCAGCCACTTTCGGCGGCAATTTCAGCTTTTCCTGACATACGCCATCGATCCGGTAACGAACTACCAATTCTTTTTCCCGAGGCTCAATATGAATGTCGCTTACGCCCAAAACATAGGCATCCTCGATAATCCGGTTCGCCAATTGAATGATGGGCGCCGAATCCTCGTCGTCCAACTCGTCTTCGTCGATATCATCTCCATCCGCGAACTCGACGCCCACGGCCGCCATCACGTCATCGAATTGCGATTTCTTGGAGGCGGCAGCGTCCTGATTGAGAACTTCCTTAATCTCCTGCTCTGGGCTGAGCAAGGTGATGACCTGCTTACCGCTAATCTCCGCGATCTTGCTGGAGATGGAAAGTTCGAAAGGATTCGAGAAGGCTACGGCAATATATCCGCCAACGCAACTAACCGGAACGACCCCATGTTCTTCGCAGAATTCCTGATCGAGGATTTCCCAAGTCCCCCTGTTGATATCGAGGGACTTTACATTGAACGGCGGGACACCGTAAGCATTCGCCTTAGCCAAGTTAAGCTGGTGCAGGGATATTCTATACTCACCTAACAGGAGCTCATCAAAAGCGCTCCCGTTTAATTCCGAATCTGTCGCTTTCAGCTTTTCCGTTTGTTCCTGATCGAGAAAGGAACGGCGGGAAAGGTTGTCGACTATCGCCCCCTGTAATCTTCCAAGTGGCATAGTCGTTAATTATTCCCCGCTATGGACGGAACGGAGGCGTCGTCGCATCCTTCAAGGAATCGCATGATTGAGTCTACAGTTGAGGCATACCAAACGACGTTTTTATTGAACATCTCTTGCCAATGCGTTCGCACGGCTGGGCTTAGGTAGTAGGAAGTAGCCAAATATACCGTATCTTCCATTAAATCGAAGGGTACGGTAAGCGTTGCCCAGCAGACCTTGAGGTCGAGGGTTTCCCGCAATTCGGGGGCGAAATCGATATTGCTCAGATCGATCAGGCCCAGTCCGTGTTCCTCTAAAAGAATGTCCAATAGCTGATCCTCGCTGAGGACCTGCTTTTCGTTAACGAGAATCGACAGGAGACTGACTTGATGAGATTGGCTCTGGCTGCCCATGAGCTCGGCCAACCGTTCGTTGGCCTCATCGAGGTCGTCGATGGACACAAGTTCCTGTCCAACCAAAGTCGCTCCCAAAAGGCGATTGGCGCGCATGATAAGTGGCTTAATGCTGGCCATAATGCGGGATTGCGAGTTGCTGATTGAAAGTGAGTCGTTTTTGGCGTTTCCGCCATATCAACTCTCGGCTTCTTTCGCCTCAGCTTTAGCTTCAAACACTTTTTCCCACAAAAGCTGTTTGAGATCGGGTAAGCCTTCTTCTGACAAACAGGAGATGGGCTGCACATGAACGTCGTGCTTCGCCTTGAAACGCTCCAAATTCTCAAAAGCACGTTCCTCGTCCATCTTGTTAGCTACCACAAGCCTCGGCTTAGCCAGCAATGCTGTATCGTAAGCTCCCAGTTCCCCGATCAGCTGCTCATAGTCATCGATTGGATCGCGCCCATCGATTCCCGACATATCGATGATCAAGGTAAGGAGGAAGCACCGTTCAATGTGTCTGAGAAATCGGTGCCCCAGTCCTCGGTTATCGCTAGCTCCTTCGATAAGACCCGGTATATCAGCCAATTGCAGTCTTTGATAAAGCTCCGGATACTCAATCACGCCAATCTGAGGATGAAGGGTGGTAAAGGGATAGGCAGCTACTTTCGGCCGGGCATTCGTTATCATACTCGTGAGCGTCGATTTCCCCGCGTTGGGATAGCCAACCAAACCCACATCCGCGATACTCTTGAGCACCAAAGAAAATTCGCCTTTTTCTCCGGGCTCACCTAGGTTTGCCCGTTTCGGGGCCCGATTCACCGAACTCTTGAACTTCTTGTTTCCCCAGCCGCCATTCCCGCCTTCCAAAAGGACTTTCCTCTCTCCGTGCTTAAGAATCTCCGCCACCACGTTTCCCGTGTCGAGATCCGTCACCACCGTGCCCGGAGGCACATAAATCAGGCAATTCTTCCCTTGCGCCCCATTCTGGTCCGAACCTCTCCCATGTTCGCCTCTGCCCGCTGCCCAGTGGGGCTGGAATCGATAGCGCGTCAAGTTGTTTTCGTTATCAGAACCTTCGAGAATGACATCGCCCCCTTTGCCACCATCGCCGCCATTGGGCCCGCCGAAAGGCTCGTATTTCTCTCTGCGAAAACTGACGCAGCCTCGACCTCCATCACCAGCTTCAGCCTTGATCTTGGTTTCGTCTACGAACATGGCGAAGAGGCAATAGCGACCACCCCGGAAAAGCAACCCTCGCCTATTATACCTTTTTGAAAAAAGTCATCAGCCTAGATATTCCGCGAGCTCATCAAGGCGAGAACGAAGCAAAGCTAGTCCACTTCGTAGACTTCTACTAGGGCGACACCTGAGCTGCCACCCTCCCCGTTGACCACTGCTGTGTGCAGGCCGGGCTCCAACCAGATCAGCAGAGAGGC
>Ga0181593_10003599_pt1 | contig 14140 bp, 12 predicted proteins | sample 071ome_19_FD_133756 | JGI IMG/M metagenome (GOLD analysis project Ga0181593, IMG submission 133756) | Coastal salt marsh microbial communities from the Groves Creek Marsh, Skidaway Island, Georgia - 071413AT metaG (megahit assembly) | ecosystem: Environmental > Aquatic > Marine > Intertidal...
TCCCACTTCCGGTTTCGTAGCGGTTTAGCAGGCATTGCACGAGGTCCTCGGGCTCTACCCGAGCCAGCGCAGCAGCGGCCTCGCGTACGGCCTCAAAACCAGAGGGAATGGGCGGACACCGCCGGAAGACATCCTCGGTAAAGGCATATTCCCAGCCGAACGAAAAGCTCGACCGATCACCGCCCCTGTCAATCAGGCCGCACCGTTCGATAAGCGCGATGAGATCGCGCTCCGCGCCTGCCGTGATCGCCTCGCGGGCGAGGGCCAACCCCTAAGGGGCCGAGGGTCGCCAGATGCTGTCGTCTTCGGCCATGGCCATCTCCTTTTCGGCCAGCCTGTCCCGACGCTGAGCCTGACCAGCCGGGTCGCCCTTCAGTTCCCGGCGTGGATCGGTACGATCACGCCGGTGTCGTAAGCGTATTCCAGCCATTGCAGGCGAAGTTCCGCGAGGATGTCCGGATGCTCGCGAGCAAGGTCGCGGGTCTCGCCGGGGTCGGCCGCGACGTCGAACAGTTCCCAGCGTGTCGGACCGGTCGGGGCCGGTATGTAGACAGCTTTCCAGTTGTCTCTTCGCGCCCAGCGGCGACCGAACATCTCGCCGTTGTCGATCACCTGCTGGTGGATCATCGCATCGGGATCGCTGAGCAACGGCGTCAGGCTGGTGCCGGTCGGCACGAAGACCGGATCGTTGCCGCGCGTGAATTTCGGCTTGGGCAGACGCGCAAGCTCGATGATCGTCGGCACTACGTCGCGAACAGAAACATAGGCCGACGATATGCCCGACTGCTTCACCGGCGTTCCGGCGATGAACGCGACCGGGCGCGTGCCGCCCTCACTCGGGAACGACTTGTAGAGCCGCGCGGGCGCCGATGCCGCTTCGGCCCAGTTGGTCTCGTACCAGAAATAGCTCTTCTCGGTCCCCAGCGATTCGAGGCTGTTGTCGCCGCTGCCGAGCAGCGCCTTGCCGACGTCGGGGAACACCACCGACTGTTCGAGCTGATGGCCCTCCGCGCCATTGTCCGACATGAAGAAGATCAGCGTGTTGTCCGCCAGCCCGCGCTGTTTCAGGCTGTCCATCAGGCGGCCGATGTTCTGGTCGAGCCGGTCCACCATTCCGGCGTAGACTTCCATCTGCCGTGCCAGCCGTTTCTTTTCCGATGGTGGCTGATCCTTCCAGCGCGTCGGCTTGCTGGGCCCATGCGCGACGACATCCTTTCGAACGAGGCCGAGCTGCTTCTGGCGGGCAACTCGTCGGGATCGCAGCTCGTCGTAGCCGATGTCGTACTTGCCTGAATAGCGGGCAATATCCTCAGCCGGAGCATGCAACGGGTAATGCGGCGCGGTGAAGGCCAGATAGGCGAAGAAGGGCCGCTTGCTCTTTGCGCGATCGGGCAGGAAGCCGATCAGCTGATCGGTGAAGTAGTCGGACGAATAGAAGGGCGGCGGTGTGACCGGCTTCCCGTTCAGCGTATACTGCGCATATGCGGTCTGCGCGCCCGGCGCCGAAGGCGGATTGAAGTGGTTATGGCCGCCGCCGAGCAGCGTGAAGGACTTGCTGAAGCCGCGTTTCGCCGGATCGGCTTCGGGTGCCTGGCCGAGATGCCACTTGCCCGACATGATCGTATCGTAACCCCCTTCCGACAAGCGCTCGGCAATCGTCACGACCCGCGAGTTGAGATGACCTTCGTATCCCGGCTGGCCCTTCTGGTTGGGATTGCGGTCGAGAAATTCGCCGAATGTGGCGAGGCCGGTACGATGATGGTCGACCCCCGTCAGCAGTTCCGCACGCGACATGCTGCAGACCGGTGCGGTGTGCAGATTGGTCAGCCGCACGCCCTGCATCGCCAGCGCGTCAAGATTGGGTGTGCGGATTTCTCCGCCAAAGGCGCCGAGATCGGAAAAGCCCAGATCGTCGGCGACGATAACGATGATGTTCGGGCGGTTATCAGGTGCCGGCTGTGACGCCTGCCCCAGTGCAGGGGCGGCGTGCGCAAGGCTCGCCAGCCCGATGGTCAGCGCTGCGGAGATCTTGAGGTGCTGTTTTCGCAAGTTGCCTGCTCCCGTTACATTAATTGCGGCTCGCCGCTTTTCGCGCCCGGCGCGGCCTCGAAGCTCTTGCGCACCGCATCGCTGGTGAGGGTGATGCGTTCGGCAAGCGAGAGCGCGGCCATCTTCTGCGCATTCTCTTCATCGCGCGGATTGGCATAGACCAGCGGCGGCCACTCCCCGTCGAGCGTAGCGAAGAGGTTGGCAGCAGCATCTTCCGGGTCTTGCGGCACCGGCGTTCCATCGGGCAGCCCTTCGGGCGTGCGGCTGTCAGCAAAGGGCGTCTGGCGCAGCTTCTGGTTACGCTGGAAGCTGGGCGTATAGGTCGAGCCGATCATGAAGGTCGTGGCATCGACGCCTTTGGGTTTCAATTCGTACCACAGCGCCTGGCCGAGCAGGTTTTCGTAGGACTTGCTCGCGCCATAGCTGGCCCAGGCATAGAGGCCCTGAGCCCCGCCCAACGACGAGGAAATGACAATGCCGCCGCGCCCGCGCTCGGCCATGCCCCGCGCGAAATGATGGACGAGGATCGTCGGCACCACGCAGTTGACCTGCACGTTGGCGAGATGGCGTTCCAGATCCTGGACGATGAATTCGCCACCATGTTCGAGCGCCGCATTGTAGATCAGGAAATCGATTTCGGTGCCGCCCAGCCCGGCAAGCATCACGTCGAGAACGTTGGGGTCCGAAAGGTCGGCGGCAATCGTTTTCGTTTTCACCCCGAAATCGGCGTGCAATCGTTCGGCCGCTGCGTCGAGCTTGTCCTGTCCGCGTGCGGTGATGACAAGGTTCATGCCGCGCCTGGCGAGTTCGCGAGCGAGCGCTTCGCCAAGGCCATAGGAGCCCCCGACCACCATGGCCCATTGGCCATATTTCTCGGAATAGTCTGGGGTCTCGGGCATGGCATTGCTCTCATCGGCTCAGGCGCACGATACTGGATCGCCGTCCGCCTTTGCGCAAGCCGCGCTTGTCTAGTCGCCCTGCGAGTGCCAATCTTGCCGGTGAAAGAGATGCGGGTGTGGAAGCATGAGCGGTTCGGGTGCGGGCAAATGCCCGGTGATCAAGACCAACAGCGACGAATTCTATCTCGATCCGGATTCGGCTCTGCCCGAAGGGCCGCGCCCGGCGGTGGCGCGCAGCGAATACGGATACGAGTTCCTCAGCTACCCGGTGGTCCGTAAGGCGTTTCGCGACAAGCGCATGCAACCGCGCGATGTCGCCTATTTCAAGTCGATCGGCGCAAGCGAGATCATTCTCGAATTCATCCGCGATGGGAACCTCAATTTCATGGCGCCCGACAAGCACGACCGTATCCGCCCGATCCTGGTCAAGGCTTTCACCACGTCGCGGGTAGACAGCTTCCGGCCCGAGATGCGCCGCATTGCCGATGGCCTGATTGACCGCTTTATCGACGCAGGAGAGGCCGATCTGGTCGGCCAGTTCTGTCACGAATACCCGATCTCGGTGATCTCGCAATTCGTTGGCCTTGCGGGCGAGGACGTGCCCGAGGTCGCGGCAGCCACCATGCACTTGCGCATGCTTGGCCAGAAGCCGTTCGAACCCGGCATGCCGGTGCTCGAAAAGGCGCTGCGCTACCTTTACGGCCATATCTCCCAGGTCGTGGCGGAGCGCCGCGCCGCTCCGCGACGGGACGATTTCCTCGGTGACCTGATCGAACTTTGGGACGGCGAGGACAAGCTGACCGATAGCGAATTGGTGTGGTCGGTGTCTTTCATGCTGCTCGGCGGGCACGACACCACACGCTACACGCTCTCAGGCTCACTGATGAGCATTCTCGAAACCGGCTTGTGGGAGGAGCTTGCCGCCGAGCCCGCGCCGATCCCCGATGTGATCGCCGATTCGATGCGGCTGCACCCCGGCACCCCGCGCCAGATGCGCGTCGTCCACGAGCCGCTGGAAGTCGCGGGCCATTCGCTCGTTCCGGGCGATGTGGTTTCGCTCAATATGTCCGCGGCAGGGCGCGATCCGGACGTCTTTGACCAACCTGCGGCCCTGCACTGTCCGCGCAACGATCCGGCCTACGACATCGGCTTCGGCTTCGGCCGCTTCGCCTGCATCGGTCAGACCCTGGCGCGCACCGAGATGGCCGAGGCTATCGGCGTGCTGACGCGCCGTCTTTCCAATGTTGCGCTGACTGGCGAGCCCGGTCTGAAGCCGACCGGGGTGGTTGCCGGATTCGATTTGATTCCGGTGCGCTTCGATGCGCGCAAGGAGCAAGGCAATGGGTGAGAGCACGAATATCGAGCGCGGCGACCACGTTCCCGACCATGTGCCCGCGCACCTCGTGAAGCAATTCGACTATCGCTATTCCGATGGGATCGCCCGCGATCCGTGGCTCTACTACGCCGAGGCGAGCAAGGGGGAGCCGGTGTTCTGGACCCCATGCAACGGCGGGCACTGGGTGGTGAGCGGGGCGCAGGCTGTCGACGAGGTGTTTCGCCGCTACGAGCTGTTTTCCAGTGGGGTGGTTTCGATACCCGCGCCGCCGCGCCCGCAAGCGATCCCGTCGAGTCTCGATCCGCCCGAGCACGGCAAGTTTCGCAAGATACTCTCGCAAAACGTGTTCAGCCCTCGCGCGCTTGCACCCATCGGAACCTATATGGACGAGGTGTTCGGCGGTCTGCAGACCGAGCTCGTGCCTCGTGGCAAGTGCGAGTTCATTGCCGATTTCGGACGCCCGTTGCCAGTCGCTCTGGTGCTCAAGATCATGGGCCTGTCGCCAGAGAGGCAGGACGATTTCCGCGAATGGACGCGCAAGATGTTCCATGGCGATTCCATCGAGGAACACCTTGAAGGCTATGCCGAAGCGCGGTCATTCGTTGGCGACTGGGTTACCGAGCGGCGCGAGGCGATCGCCAGCGGGCGGGAGAAGCCGGGCGATTCCGGACTGTTCATCGAGGCGCTGACGCAAGGCCGGGTCGACGACCGTCCGCTCACCCACGACGAAATCCATTCGATCTCGATGCTCATGCTGGCCGCGGGGGTCGATACCCTGACCTCGCAGCTAGGTCATGCCATGCTGCATTTTGCCACCCACCCCGAAGATCGCGAGCGGCTGGTCGAGAGTCCGGAGCTCGCTGTCCATGCCGTGGAGGAACTGCTGCGCCGCTATGCCATTGCCAATATTACCCGGGTGGTGGCGAAGGATCAGCAATTTCGCGGCGTGACCATGAAGAAGGGTGAGCTGGTGCTATGCGCGGCGGCGATGGGCGGGCTCGACGACGAGACCTATTCCGATTCACTGCTGGTCGATTTCGAGCGGCTTCAGCCGTTTCGTCACACGCCGTTCGGAGCCGGGCCACACATCTGCCCCGGCGCATGGCTTGCCCGCACCGTACTGCGCGCGATGATCGAACGGCTGCTACCTGTCTTGCCGGGCCTGCGGTTGGCGGAAGATGCCCAATATTCATACGTTTCGGGCGTGACCATCGGCCTGACCCGGCTGCCGGTCGAATGGAACGTCAAATAGAGGAAAACCAAATGATGCGTTTCGACGGAAAGGTCGCGATTGTCAGCGGCGGCGGCAGGGGCGTGGGCCGCGCTCATGCCGAACTGCTCGCCGCGCGCGGCTGCAAGGTGCTGATCAACGATGCCGCGCTCGATCCGACCGGGCGTGCGGGACAAGGCGACGATCCGGCGGAGGATGCTGCAGCGGCAATCCGCGCTGCGGGCGGTGAGGCCATGTCTCACAAGGGCGATGTGCGCACCTGCTGTGATGAGCTTGTCGCGCGCGCCATCGATGAGTGGGGCAGGCTCGACGTGGTGGTCTCCAATGCCGGCGGCAGCCATGGCGGCATGCTGGCCGACATGCCCGCGGCGGAGTGGCACAATGCCTTTGGCATTCACGTGATCGGCACGGTCGACCTTGCCCGCGCAGCCTGGCCGCATCTGGTCGCGAGCGGGGCAGGGCGCGTGCTCACCACCGCCTCGAACGGCATGTTCGGCAATCCCTTCGCCACCAGCTACGGCGCGGCGAAAGGCGCGATATTTGCCTTCACCAAGGGCCTTGCGCTTGAAGGCGCGTCGCACGGCATTCACGCCAATTGCATTCTGCCCAGCGCTTGGTCGCGGCTGACCGCGCAGATCGCCAATTCGTTCGCGACCGACGTGCTCGAACATCGCTTCGGTTCGGAGCACATCGCGAAATTCGCTGCGTGGTTGGTCCATGAGGACTGCCGTATCAATGGGGAGGGCTTCATGGTCGGCGGAGGCGTCGCCCAGCGCGTAACCTATGCGCTGAGTGAGCACGTGGTGCTGGACAATCCCGCTCCCGAGGACTGGGCGGCACACGAAAGCGCGCTGATGGACGGTCCGGTCGCTCCATCTGGCACCCTGATCGATTCCTTCGCAGCGCAGATCGCCGCGCTCGATCCTACACTTGCTCGAGAGGCAGAAACGATGCGCACCGGCGGTGTGAATACTGGACAAGGCAAGGCCGAGGAGCCCGCGCAATGACCGGCACGATTTCCATGGACCGCCTCAAGCGACTGACGGACGCGATGGATGGCTTTGCCAACGGCGGCCACTACGCGGGAGTGCAGACGCAGATCTGGCTGCGCGGCAATCTCGTCCACGAAAGCTGCCACGGCATGATGGATGTCGAAGCGGCCAAGCCGATGCAGCGTGACGCGATCTTTCGCCTCGCCTCGATGACCAAGCCGATCGTCAGCGCTGCCGTCTTGCAGGCGATCGAAGAGGGCAAGCTACGGTTGTTCGATCCGGTGGCCAACTGGCTGCCCGAACTGGCCGAAATGCAGGTTATGAAGGAACCCAACGGGCCGGTAAACGAAACCGAGCCTCTGGCCCGGCCGATCACGGTGCTCGACCTGCTCACGCACCGCTCCGGTATTACATACGATTTCAACAGCTTCGGTGAATTGCAGAAAGCTACCGAGCCGCTACGCGGCGGCGGCATCATTGCCGACATGACGCCTGACGAATGGATGGCGACGCTGGGCGAGACGCCGCTGATCTCGCAGCCGGGCAAGACCTGGCATTACAGCTTCGCGACCGACGTGCTCGGCGTGCTGATTTCGCGGATTGACGGCACGAGTCTGTTCGGAGCGCTGAGCGCGCGCATCCTCGGCCCGCTGGGCATGAAGGATACGAGTTTTCATGTGGGGTCGGACAAGCGCGATCGCTTCACCGTCGGCTATATGCGCGATGACGCAGGCAAACTGAAAGTGCACGATCATCCGGACACGTCGTGGTGGGGCAACGCGCCGCGTTTCGAGGGCGGCGGCGGCGCGCTGGTTTCAACTGCGGACGATTATGCGAGATTCGCGCTCGCCTTGCTCAACCATGGCGAGCTCGACGGCGTGCGTATCCTCTCGCGCAAGATGGTTGAGGCCATGACCAGCGACTGGATCGGCGAGAGCCAGCGCCCGCCACACTTCCCGGTCATGGACATTCTTGGCGCGCACGGTTTCGGCCTAGGCGTATCGGTCATCGGCCCGCACGGGCACGATGTCGCGCTCGCCTCACCGGGCAAGTTCGGCTGGCCGGGCGCCTATACGAACCGCTGGTTCGCCGATCCCAGGGAAGACCTTGTCGCGATCATGATGACGCAGATGTGGTTCGACATGCGCCGCGAGATCGGCCCGGCCTTCGACAATCTGGTCTATCAGGCGCTGGATTGAGGCGTTCTTGTCCAGGCTTGGTGGGCCTGGTTCAGACCTCCCGCCCCTCCTCCCCGCCCGGCCACCGAACGTACCGGTAGCCTTGGTGGCCGGGCGGGGAGGAGGGGCGGGAGGTGACCGGGTTCGCGTTAGCGAACCTCAGTCAATTTGACTCAGACCTCGACCAGCACCGCGCCGCCCTGGCCGCCGCCTGCGCACATCGAGGCGACGCCAAGCCCGCCACCGGCGCGCTTGAGATCGTTTATGAGCGTGCACAGCATGCGCGCGCCCGATGCGGCGATGGGATGGCCGATCGAGCAGCCGCTGCCTGCGATGTTGACCGTGTCCTCGTCCAGTCCCAGCACCTTGCAGGCCGCGACCGGCACTGAGGCAAAGGCCTCGTTGATTTCCCAGATCTTGATGTCTGTGGTCTTGCGGCCGGTGCGATCGAGCAATTTGGTGATGACCTCGACACCGCCCATGCCCATGCGCACGGGATCTACGCCGATCGACGTCCAGCCGAGAATCTTGGCGATGACCTCCGAACCGTTGCTCTTGGCTGCGTCCATCGATGACAGCATCAGCGCGCCCGCCGCGTCGTTGACGCCGCTCGAATTGCCGGCGGTGATCGAAAAGCCCTCGATCTCGGGATGCAGCACTTTCAGCTCGGCGAGCTTTTCGGCAGTCGTGTCGCGGCGCGGATGCTCGTCGACCGAGAAGGTGCTCATGGATCCATCGAATCCGAGCACCTCGATCGGCACGATTTCATCGGCGAAGTTGCCAGCATCGATGGCTGCGACAGCGCGCTGGTGCGAACGCAGCGCCCAGGCGTCGAGCTCTTCGCGCGTCAGGCCGTTCTCCTTGGCGGTGTTCCAGCCGACTGCAATCGACATGTCGAACACCGGCGCGTCTGGCCGGTCGCGGTGCGAAGGCGGCAGCCACTGCTCGAAATCCGCACTGCCCGGTTCGCGCTGGCTCGATCGCGGCATGAACGAGGCGGAGTGCACGCCGCCGCCGATCACGAAGCGCTCCATGCCCGAGGCAATCGATCCGGCGGCAAAGCCGACGGCTGTGAGGCCCGAAGCGCAGTGGCGGTTGACCGCCGCGCCGCCCGCCTGAAGCAGGCCGATTTCCTCGGCGGCAAAGCGCGCGACGTCACCGCCGCCGTAAAGCGATTCGCCAAGCACGACATCATCGACTTCCTTCGGATCGACGCCGCTGCGATCGACCGCAGCCTGGAGCACCGTGGCGGCCATCTTTTCTGGCAAGGTATTGGCAAGCGAACCCTTGCGGGCAGTGCCGACGGCGGTGCGAACGGCGCTGAGAACGGCTACTTCTGGCATGAAACGACTCCGGCAAAATGTCTGATCGGCCCATGTGGCACGCCAGACCCGCCGGAATAAAGGGCGAATCGGCGATTCCGGTGCGCTCGGCGCGATATCGCGGCGGCGGACGGCCGCTTCACCCTTCGCGAAACAGCACTTCCTGTGTGGCAGTGGCAATCACCCTGCCTGCCCGGTCGATCAGCCGCCCGGTGGCGAGTGCTGTGCTGCCCGCGCCGATGGGGCTGGCCATGTCGAACAGCAGCCAGTCAGCTGGCGCAGGACGGTGAAACCAAACGTTGCTGTCGAGGCTGGCGACTTTGGGCGTTTCCATGGCGAATGGCTTCGACTGGTATGCCCAGGGTACGAAGGCGATGAAGTAGTCCTGCAGATAGGCCGCCATGCAAACACGCGTCACGGGATCGAGCGGATCGGCGAGCGATTTCACTTTTAGCCAGACCCGCATCGGCCCGCCATGGCCGGGGCGGAACACGCTTTCGGGATCGAGCGGGCGACAATCCGCAAACTGCATGGGTGTGAGCCGGTCAATCGTCTCATGGCAATCGGCAAAGGCCGGGTCGTCGAGCAGTTGGGCCATCGTGGGGAGATCTTCCGGCGCAGGCACATTGGCTGGCACGGCGTCCTGATGATCCATCGGACCGGCCTCGCCCGTGCTCGCCGAGCACAGCATCTCGTAAAGCAGCTTGCCGTTCTGCTCGGCGCGTACCCGGCGCGTCGCGAAGCTGCGCCCGTCGCGTACTTCCTCTACCGCATAGTCGATTGCGGCGCGCACATCGCCGGGGCGCAGGTAATAGCCATGCAGGGAATGGGCTTGCTTGTCGCCGAACGAGGGCAGGGCGGCAGCAAGCGCCTGGGCTACCAGCTGTCCGCCGAACATGTGCCCGCCCTGATAGTCGAGATCGGAAAACAGGCTGCGGAAGCGCCCCGGTTCGAGCTCTTCGAGTTCAAGCAGCGATATGAAGTCTTGCGCCTGTCGCGCCGGCGGTGCCGTCACGCTCCGGCTGCTTGCCACGCTTCGACAACGGCATCGGTCGTCGACAGCGTAGCGATCATCATCAGCGTGTTGTCGACCACCGCCTTGGCATATTCCTCGGGAAAACCGGCGACTGCATCGGTCGGGATCACGAGCTGATAACCTCGGTCGACCACGTCGATAGACGTGCTGAGCACGCCGAAAGCCAGCGAAACGCCGCTCAGCACCACGGTCGTGATTTCTTCGTTGCGCAGGACCTGGTCGAGCGCGGTGCCATGCATGCACGACAGGCCATTGAAGCGCGGCATCAGGATGTCGCCATCCTCCCAGGTTTCCGGGAAAGGCGCGGCTCCCGTTGCCGTGTTCACCGCATCGCCCGCCCGTTTCTTGCGCGCCGAGCCGGTCAGGCGCGTGTTGCTGCTCGCACCAAAGCCGCGGGGCAGCGAATCGGCGGTGCAGTGGAACACCGGCGCGCCTGCGACACGTGCCGCCGCCGCGATGCGCGCGGCATTGGCGACGAGGTTCGTCTTGTCTGCCGCCTCGACCAGCGGCGGCCATGGCCCGTTTGGCCCGATTACGTCGGGCTGGACCTCGGTCATAACAAAAGCGGCCCTGCCCTTGGCGAGCAGGTCACTAAGTTGCGGTGCTGCCATATGTCTGTCTCCCCTGGCGCGATCAGTTGAGCTGGCCGCCCGATACCTCAAGCACCGCGTTCGACATGAACGAGCTTTCGGGACCGGTAAGGAACAGCGCGGCTTCGGCTACCTCTTCCGCCTGGCCGTAGCGGCCAAGCTGGTTGATCGCTTCCATCCGGTCCTTGCTGAGGTGACCGGAATCGATGCGCGGCTGGTTCATCGGCGTCTGGATCACGCCGGGGCAGATCGTGTTGATCCGCACATTCGGGCCGATGTCGTTGATCAGCGACTTGGCCATGGCGATCACGCCCGCTTTGGTCGCGCCGTATATCGAAAGCCCGAAGCCCGGACGATAGGCGCCATAGGATGCGAAGTTGACGATGGTGCCGTGGCCAGAGGCCTGAAGATGCGGCAGTGCGGCGCGCACCATGTTGGCGACGCCGCCGACATTTACGCGCAGCAGCATGTCCTGCTCCTCGAAGGTGATCTCCTCGATCAGCTTCATGCGAAGGATGCCTGCCGCGTTGACGATCCCGTCGAGCCCGCCCATCGCCTTCGCCGCCGCGTTCACGGCCTCGTTGACGGCAGGGCCTTCGGCGAGATTGATCGCAACGGCTGTCCCGCCGGTCTCGTCGGCCACGGCCTTGAGCGCCTCTTCATTCATGTCGAACAGCGTCAGCGTTGCGCCGTGCTCGGCAAACAGCCGCGCGGTTGCAGCGCCCATGCCCGACGCCGCGCCGGTGACGATGATCTTCCGGCCTTCCAGCTTTCTGTTCCTGTCCAGTTTACTTCTCCCCTAGATGACCGCTTCTTCTTTCGGCGCGTGCGCCGTCTGCGGTCCGCGCACTACCCCGCCGGGATAGACGCCGCAATGCTCGCCATTGCGGAAAGTGACCTTGCCGCGCTTGATCGTCGCGTCGTAGCCGTCTGCACGCTGCAACAGACGATGCGCACCGCCGGGGAAATCGTCGGCGAGATAGGGTGCGTGCAATTTCAGTCTGTCGAAATCGATGATGTTGAGGTCGGCAAGATAGCCGGGAGCGAGCACGCCCCGGTCCTTCATGCCATAGGCGAAGGCGGTGTCGCGGCTGAGCCAGCGCACGACCTGCTCGACCGGCAGCGTCGGCCCGCGCTTGCGGTCGCGGCACCAGTGGGCGAGCATGAAGGTGGTTCCGGCGCTGTCGCAGATGCGGGTCGAATGGGCGCCGCCGTCCGACAGGCTGGTGAGCGTAAGCGGGTGTTGCAGCAGCTCGCGCACGGTCGATAGGTCGCCCGCCTTGTAGTTGGTGAGCGGCCCCCAGATCATGCCGGTACCGTCCTTGCCGGTCATGATGTCCCAGGCGAGGCCGAAGGGATCTTCCCCGCTTGCCTCGGCCCGCGCGGCAAGGCTAATGGTCGCGGGATCGGGCTCGTAATCGAAGTCGTCGGTCAGTTCGAACAACTGGTCGAAAGTGAAGGAGCGGAAGAAGCTGTCCGGCTCGGCAGCTGCCTCTGCTATTGCCTCTGCCCGTAATTCCGGGTCGCGCAGGCGTTCCAGCCGCTCGGACCACGGCAGATGGGCGATGGATTTGAGCGCCGCCGTATTGCGGAAAGGATGCTCGGTCGCGCGCCAGTGGCCGATCGATCCAACGCCGCGCGGCGGGACGTGGGCGTAGACCTCCAGCCCTTCGTCATCGCGCATGGCCTGTGCGAACTCGAGCCGCCGCTGCCACTCCGTATCGCTCATGATGAAATGGACCGGGCTCTTCGCGTGGCGCGCCAGTTCGCGAGTGAAGGGCAGGTCGTGATCGAGATCCCACGGGTTGCCGAGGTATTGCATGACATGCCCGCCACCGACGCGGCCTAGCACATCGGCCATTCCGATCAGTTCGTGCTCGTTGCCATAGGTGCCGGGAACGATGTCGCCATCGGGAAAGCGGTGGAACTTGGTGCGCGTTGCGCTGACGCCGATGGCGCCCGCGCGCAGGGCTTCTTCGGTCAGGCGCCCGATTTCCTCCATATCGGTCTCGGTCGCAGGTTCGTTCGCTTCGCCGCGTGCGCCCATGACATAGGATCGCAGCGCGACATGAGTAACCTGCGTGGCGATATCGAGCGTGTGCTTGCGGCGGTCGAGCGCATCGAGGAATTCAGGATAGCTCTCCCAGTCCCACTCGATCCCCGCTTCCATCACCTCGACCGGGATTTCCTCGATCGCTTCCAGCACCCGCAACGGAAAGTCGCGCTTGTCGCGATTGAGCGGGGCAAAGCCGACCGAGCAATTGGAGATGACCACGCTGGTAACGCCATGCCACGAGGTCGGTGCGAGCACCGGGTCCCACATCGCCTGTGCGTCATAATGGGTATGCAGGTCGACGAAACCGGGGGTGACCAGCTTGCCCTTGGCATCGATTTCCTCGCGGCCCTTGCCGACCGCCTCGCCAATGGCAGTGATCGTCTCGCCATCAATGGTTATGTCGGCAACGAAGGGCGTTGTGCCGGTGCCATCGACTACGGTTCCGCCCCTGATGACCAGATCGTGCATCGCCTCTTTCCTCTCACGTCTTACCGAGACTAGACTGCCCGTGCGCGAAGCCATGCGCAACATCGAAGGGAGAGCGGGATGAAAATCGAGGGCGGATGCTATTGCGGGCAGGTGCGCTACCGCGCCGAGGGCGAAGCCGGAATGCCGGCGCAGTGCCATTGCCGCGAATGCCAGTACATCACCGGCGGCGGCCCGAACTTCCTGATCATGATGCCTGCCGACGGCTTTGCCTATACGCAAGGAGAACCGAAAAGCTTTGCGCGCAGCGATCTGGAACGGCCAGTTACGCGTCAGTTCTGTCCCAACTGCGGCACCCATCTGGTGACGCGGCTAGACGGATTCCCGGCCGTCGTGGTCAAGGTCGGGACCATGGACGATCCCTCCCAGTTCGAGGGGCCGCAGGTCGCGCTGTTCATTTGCGACAAGCAGGCATTTCACGAGATAGCGCAAGGTGTTGCGCAGTTCGAGAAGATGCCGGGATAGTTTGTCTGGCCTGGCCCTTACGGGTGAAGGCGAGAGGCGCTCACTTTGCCGAAACGAGCAGCGTTCCCGGCTCCAGCAGGGCCAGGACCTCGTCTATGTCCGCCTGGGAAACGGAAAAGCACCCCTGGCTTCGTCCGACCCGTCCCGACGAACGCGCCATGCTCCTCGATACGTAGTTCGCGCCATGGATGACGATAGCACGCTCGAAGGCGAGGCTGTTTTCGGGGTCCAGCCCCAGCAGCCGGCGCGAACGGCCGTGTTTGCCGTAGTAGGTGTCTCCGACGAGGAAGCTGCCTTGCGAACTGGCGTTCGAGCCGGGACGGTTCGAGAACTTCTGCAGAAACCCCGTGTTGGCCGGATCGGAACCCCGACCATGGGCGACCAGATAGTCTGCAAGAATCCGGCCATTGCCTGACCGGCCCCCACCGAGTGGTCCGCGATGATTGTTAGTGTAAAACTGCCTCCGGCGCCATGGCTGGCCGCAGGTGGAGCGAAGCGGA
>Ga0181593_10003602_pt1 | contig 14138 bp, 20 predicted proteins | sample 071ome_19_FD_133756 | JGI IMG/M metagenome (GOLD analysis project Ga0181593, IMG submission 133756) | Coastal salt marsh microbial communities from the Groves Creek Marsh, Skidaway Island, Georgia - 071413AT metaG (megahit assembly) | ecosystem: Environmental > Aquatic > Marine > Intertidal...
CCCCTTCTTTACCTTTCCAGTAACGGCAGTCTTGAGTTTAGATCCAGGATTTTCTCGGCGATAACGAGCCACACCAGCTTTTGTCATGCCAGCGCCAGATTTTGTTGATCGAAAATACTTTTTTGTTTTAGGTGGTTGTTTGTCTGCTTTTCTAGCCATTTATCCAACCCTCATTCTTTATCAAAATAGCATCAAATGCTGCGGTGCATCGCGCATTGTTACTGCGAACAGAAGCACGAATATCTATGTCTGATTTTTCAGGAAGAGCGAAAGGAACATGAAACGCATAAAAGTATTCGGCGGAGGCTACTTCAAAGGTATGGGCTATGCGGAATGCCGTTTCTCCGCCAAAACGAACAAAAAAGTCTCCAGTGGCATCTGCTCCCGACTGGACGCTCATTACGCCCTGTGAAATATAGGCGGTGTACCCAGCAGGTACAGTGTATACACCCATCAAGGTTTGACCCCTGCCTGCGGTAATACGAGCTACTGTTGTAACGCCCTTCTTAATATCAATATTTCCGATATTGGTGGCAGAGCCATTGTACATATAGCTTCTGTATACGCGAATAAACGACTGCGTTGTTGTATTACCTGTAGCAGCAGTCAGCGTTACGTTTTCTGAGATGTCGTTGTAGTTTGCGTCCAAACCAATAATCGTAATGGTTTTGCCTGCATCCCCAGCATTATCACGATCTACTGTAAGTGTTCCAGCAGAGGCAAAGGCTGACCAAGGATACATTGTGTCGCTTATGTCCCACACAGTGCCAGTTGTATTGATCGACATAGAAGGAACTGCGCCAAACTTATGGAGTGCTCTATGTCCGGGAATCTGCCCACGAGCGATCTGTAGCTCAAACGGTTCGCTTGTGCCGACTTGAGTTATAGATCGTATCTCGTGAACAGACATTTTTTTTTACGCCAAAAAGATTGTTAGTTCGGCACCTGTACCTGAGATAGCGCTTACATAAACACCGCTTTCAGCAATTATACCGTCGCCCGGAATGTTAAGAGCATTCTGACCGGCAGGAAATTTTTGTGTAAGCAATGTCGCACCGCCGTTGCCGTCGGTTAGTGTAAACGCACCAGCGGCGGTAGCGTACATAACAATCTGTTTAATGCGTGAGCGACCCGGACCTACTGCCCCTGTCGCTGTAGCACTATAGGCTTTTACTGGACCAGCCATCTAAGCCTCCTATTAAGCAGTGGCTGTTGCGCCAGTATCTACACGAATCCAGTTTGAACCGTCAGAAAACACGAGGTTTCCTGTACCAGCAGCGGCACCTTCAGCAGCCTTACGAGCATCTGATACATAGTAAATGTAGCCTTCGTTGTCGGCTGAAGCCGCAGGCAGGTTTGCAAAAAGGATTGGGGTGGCCCAGAAGGCGGTATCTACCTTCAGTGGACCTGAAAAAGTTGTACGAGCCATTTAGATCTCCTGTCGTGGCTAGTGTCAACCGCACCATGCGGCTGTCAGGGATGACTTATTATACACAAAAAAAGGGCGGCATGAAAGCCGCCCTTTGTATTCATTTTGCCTACGCTTATGCGCCCGGTGAACCGAACACAGCGCGTGGGTCTGAGAAGCCGAAGCTGTAACGCTCACGAGCCTTAAACCGCATGTTGCCAGTGTCGAAATCTGGGTCCATTGCAGTTGACAGAGCCATACGCTCAAAGTGCTTGAAGCCGTTTGGCGCGTCTGTCTTGATGAAGAACGCATCAGTGTCGGTCAGGTAGTCGTTGACTACGTAACCTTCAGGCAACAAGCCTGAAGACTTGATTGCGTTGATGTCGTTGTCAGCAGTACCAACACGCAGGTTTGACACCAACAAACGCTCTGCAACGAATTGCAGTTGACGTGGAATGATTAGCTTCATGCCGCGTAGGGCAATAACTAAGCCACGCTCGTCAGTGAACCCAGCGATGTTGATCAGAGCGTCTTCCAAAGAAGTTTCGTTCAGGTCAGCGGCTGTTGATGGTTCGTTGGCGAATGTGCCACCGTTTGTCAGCGGGTGGTTAGTTGCACAAAGTTCTACACCGTCACCACCAGAGAAGGATGAATTGAAGGCGTTGTTAAGAACTGAGGCAGCTTTAACCTGCTTGGTGTGTGCCATTGAACGTGCAAGAGCACGTGTATAGCGTGATGCCAGACGGTCGTACAGGTTGTCTTCGATTGCTTCTTCAGTGATTGAGAAAGCCATTGCCACTGTCTCGTGGTTGTAACGAGCAGTGTATGCTTCGTTGGCATCGTCGTATGAGATACCAGCACCTTCATTTTTCACTGGAGCCGCACCGAAACCTGATAACATCACTTCTTCCTCGAATGCCCGGTCTGATGACTCGGTATCGAAGATTTCAGCATGCTGACCTTCATAGCGGTTGTATTCCATGCCAAAGAGGGCGTTGAGGCCAGGCTCTAGTTCTTTGGCGAGTTGTGCGCGAGAAATAGCCATTATCTACACTCCCTTATGCAATTGTGGCGTCGGCGTCATTGCCGAGCAGCACGTGGTTGTTGATCTTAACAATCATTGCAATCCCGGCGGCAGCGTAGTCTTGGTTATCTACGTCTTCCTGAATGCCAACAATCATCAGCGGCAGAGAGGGGTCTGTCGCGTTTGCTGTTGAGATGTCTACAACGCCTGTTGACAGCCCGGTAGTTGTGCTACCTGCGTCGCCGTTGTCGAAATCTACGGTCTTGAAAATGTTTGCACGAGCAGTTGCCTTGTTTGTCATGCTGCCATCAGCAACACACAAGAACTTCTGCGCTGGGTTATCGTAAACGTAACCGATGATGTCGTAGCTCGTATTAGCTGAACCTGAACCAGGCCAGTAATTTGAGAACTTCTTCTCACCTGTGGTTGCGTCAACATACTCACATCCTGCGAAAGCTCCTAAAAGCTGTTCACCGTCGGCAGCAGTGCTAGCAACCTGGATTGTCCCGCCAGTAGTCTCTACTTTGACTGGAGAACCCTGATAGATTGCTGAAGCTGTGCCGGAGATGTAGTATGCAGTTTGGCCCTGAGTGGCAGGTGCGCCACCGTGGAGACCGATTGGCTTCAAGCCAAAAGCGACATTAGTATTCGCCATCTACTTACTCCTTATAGTTAACGGGGGTTAATCCTTACCCCCAAACGATACACGACTTTTCCGATCATTATGGATCGGCATTGAGGGGTGTTGTTCCCTCATCAGGCTCTGGTCAACGGCATCCATTTGTGTGCGGGTCTGCTCCCGGAAATATTCAGTTCTTTCTTCAACCGTTTCCTCTGGGATACGGGCAAGCATTAATCCGCCTACACCGATTGTACCTGCATGCTCACCGTCCTCAATAGTAGGGTAACGACCCTTCAGTTCAGGATATTCGTCAGCACGAACAGGTTCCCAACCTTCCCGCATTTTTGACGACACATTCATTGTATCATCCTCGCCACGGATAGAAGTTCTAATCCAGCGGTGAGTGTAGCCTGCGGGGGCTTCTGGTGCCTCCAACTTTGAAGGCGGTGCCCACGGCTTGCGCCGTGTGGACTTTGCACGAGTTTCTGAGTCCCGTGAAGCTCTTTTAGTAGAATCAGCCATCTTAGCTCTCCTTAACGTACTTTGCGTATTCTTCGAGCGGAACATTCAACCGCTTTGCAATCGCAATCTGCGAAGGTGACAGCTTGACTGTTCTGCGCCCCTTAGTTGACTTCGACCGTGAGGCCGTGGACTCAGCAGAAGCGACTCTGGGTCCAGCATCGCTGCGAACTTGTTCCTTAAACTTGTGAGGAAACTCGCTACGCATACGATTGTCAAGTTCATTATAGTACTCATCGGACGCTGGGTCAAACCCTTCATCCTCAATTAATTGCCTGTGTACACCAAAAGCAGCATAAGTCATGGTTTGATCCGTGCCAAACCACTCGTTCTTTTCTGCCCATGCTTCCGCTTTAGGGTCAGGTTGTGCTGGCCTTTGAGCCTGCTGCGGCTGTTGTGCAGTTTCTTCTACGGGCTGTGCCGCACGTTGTTCCTGCCTGCGCCGTGCCTGCTCAAGCTGTGCTTGGTCTAGTGCCAGTTTACTTAAGTTCTTCTGGGCTTCAAACATAGCTTCAGCATCGCCATCATCATAAGCTTTTTGATAGGCTTGCTTTGCTGCTTCGATTTGTGAGTCAATACGTGTACCAAACTCACCCACATATGATTGGTCTAAAGCATCAAGACGTTGTTTGAGTTCTTCGTTCTGCTTCTTAACAGCCTCTGCGTACTCTACCGCAGCTTGACGCTGGGCTTCTTCGTCCCGATACTTCTTCGTTAATTTGCTAATACGTTGTTGAACACTCTTAGAATATTGCTCAAGTTCGTTCTCATTAGCCTCTTGCGCTGGCTCTTCTGCCTGTGCTTCAGCCTGAACCTCTTCAGCTTCTTCTTCAGCGTTCGGGTCAACGATTTCAATTTCTTTTTCTTCAGCCTCTTGCTGTAATGCGTCGGTGGACATTATGCCGCTCCATACGTTTTGATATCGTCAGGGTCGACGATGGTTGCAATGACTTCATCATCATTGATTATTCTCACTTCGCCACCCTCAATCTGGAATCGAGAACCAGCGTAGCGTCCGATACATACCCAATCGCCTTCCTTGCACCACGGCTGGTCGCCAAACTTATCATGGTCACTGTAGGCAAGTGGGCCTACCTTAACCACATAAGCTACAACAGTAGCACGTGATTCACGCTCTCTAGCTTGATCGGGTACATAAATCCCAGACTCGGTTTTCTCACGCCCCATATACGGCATGACAAGAAGTCGCCAGCCTGTGGGTTGTGGAATTCGTTCTGTAAGGGATTTTTTCTTGGCTTCTTTTTCGGCTTTTTCTTTCGCCTGCCGTTGGGCGAGTACATAGTCAGGTACTATCAGTGTCATCGACGTAGTTTACCTTCTTTAGCAGGGCCTTTAATTCATCAAGAGCAAAGGTGACACCCTGTACTTCACCGACCCTTGCGCGGTAGTCTTCCATATTAGAAATACTACCACTGGTTATAGAAACACTAATGTCTTCTATACGATTATTCAAGCTTTTTTGATATTTTGTTAAGAAATTATATACGTCCATTACTCTTCCATGCCGTCAATCGGTCCGCCTGGGGCGAAGTCGGCACAGGAATTTGATGCAGAACACATAAATTTCAGCATCTGGCAGTACCCCACTTCACCAGATTCGTCCTTCATACACTGCTGCATTTCAGGACTTACATTAAATGCTGCACATACACGGCAGCTTTCCTCCGGGTTAATAGCTGGGCCATACTGATGCTCTTTAATCGCCAGCCTTTGGTTCTCCTCGTTTGTCTCAAGGTCTTGCGTAGCAATAGGACAAGCATCCTGCATGTCATCAACAGGAATGCCGTCGCTGATTTCTTTTGCTAAGTCCATACCGTCTGGTATTAATTTAATTTCTATTCTCATTACCCAAAGATCCTAAATATATTACCAATTCCCATGTCCTTGCTTTGGAAGGGGCGGTTGTATTGAAGTGTACCACCTGTTAAGCCCTGCTTCAAACTACCTTGAGGCTTGAACTCTAATGTCCCGCCACCAATTTCAGTCTGAAACGGATTCTCAGGGTTCATCATGTAGTCCAGAACACCAGGAGCAAAATCACTGGCGTCAGAAACTTTCATAAAAGCCGGGCCTTGGCGTACATCCCCGGAACCAGTCATCCCTGACCTGTCTTGTATGACATCCATCCCTTGACCCTGTAGACCTTCAATAAAGTTCTCAAGGTCTGGGCCTGTTTTTATTCCCAGTTCTCTTGATAAATCATAGCTTAAGCCTCTGCTGCTACCGGGCTTTGAAAGCTGTGCCTTACCTGTTGTTGAATCAAAGGTAGCCTCATACCCTCTGTCAATCATGTCTTGAATATCATCAACCTTGTAGCCGCCGCCTGCTTCTCTAAGACCTTCTAAGACTGTTGAGTCCACATTATAAACTTGAGCGGTCTGCGAAGTTGGGGCGGTAGACTTTGAGGCTCTGTCCATACCTGCAAGCATAGCAGCCACGTCTGCTCTTGCTGGCGCAGCTTGACTTAGGTTCATTGTCTGTAGGTCTTCCGCTGGGGTCGGAAACTTTTCTTGCAACATATTCTGGCTCATGGCATCAGGACCACGAGGGTCAAACGTAGGAGGAACCCCCTCAAATCTTTGAGCAGCGGCAGTTTCGGGTCGGCTAAAAGCACTTCTTATCACATCTTCTGCTTGCAGAAACTTATCCTTCATTGTTTGACCAAGGCCAGAAAGGTCTGCTCCGCCTGTAAAAGCACTCATAATACCGCTTGATGCCAAGTCTTTATTGACTTGTGGGTCGAGTTGCGCGCTATATGCTCTGCTTCCGTCAGGGAGCGTTGCATTCATAGGAGCGTAGCTTACGTTTCCGCCGGGCAGCATTGAAACTAAAGGACCCATACCCATCACGGCGGAAGCAAGCCTGCCTGCTATCTCGCCCGTGGACATTGGTTCTACTTGTTTGCGAACTTCCCCTTGAGCCGTCATCTCACCTTCAGGACCACCAAACAAAGAGCCAAAGCCTCTTTTTTGAGACAGTTCGTCTTGCCCAGTAAAGTCAGTAAACCTTTGGAAGCCTGCGTCCAAAATGTTTTGAGCAGTGTTTGGGTCTAGGTTGTAGTTAATTTTATCGGCACCAAACATTCTGCTGAACAGGCTTTGGTTGCCATAAGGGTTCTGTAAACTACGTCCTGTTTGCTCAAGGTAGTTTTTATATTGGTCGCTGTTTCTATCATAATCACCACGACCAAGTGTTGTGTCGCTGATTATTCTACCGCCCTTGATTGTATTACCACTGATTCTTGTCCCGCCGCCGGGCAGTGATGTCCCAGAAGTAAAGTTCTGGCTGCTGCCACCATCATTGTCACTACTAGAACCTGGAGTTACGCTAGTCGAGTCAAACTGAGTGGTTCCACTAAAACCACTTTTATCATCTACGCTTCCAGTGCCAAATGAATCGTATGACATTTATCTGATCTTTGTCTCTCTAGCGTCGCGCATGCAGGCTTTCCCCATGCCGCGAACAAACATTTTCCCGTCTTTTGCTGTAACAACTTTCTTATCGTCGCCACGACGCTGTAGCTTTGCAGAACGCTTGGGAGCTTTTTCCATGTACTTTTCTAGCTTCTCTTCACGCTCTAATGCTTTTTCCGCAGCCTCGTGGTCAAAGCCACCTTCCATCTCAAATCTATCATCTGCATTGGGGCGTTTCTTTGGGCCAGTGATTTTTACTGACTTACCTTCTTTAGCTTTCAGTTTCATGTTCGTATCATCTGACGCAATCTGGTCAGCCTTCTTCTGGTTCTTTTTCATTTTGTCTTCGCGCTTCTGAATACGCTCACGAGCAGCATTGAGTGCCTTACTACCAGAATCAGATGTATTTCTGCCCATCTCGATAAGCCTCTTTGCTTGTTTATATGTAATGCCGAGATCGTCAGCGAATTGTTGTATCCGTGCCATGTCCCTATCCTACACTATTTTTCGTGGTTGAGCCAGACTGCAAAAGCACCTGTCATGGCACCTGTAACAACGCTAACGAGTGCTGCCTGCTCTGCCGTCGGGTTTGATAGCGTCATAAACCACTCCACTACCCGCCAAGCGGATATTGACATCATAATCATCATCAAGCGGGGAAGTATCTTCCACTTGAGAAATCTTTCCATCGTCAGTTCTGCCATCTTCTTTTTCCTTAGTTAGCATTACTTCTTCCTAAATTTATCAAGACCTTTTATCCCAAGTGCGGCACTACAAACCATAAAAACAAGGTATTGATACCAATCAGGAAGCTCATTGAGCCTATCGAATCCATTCTTCACCACTCCTTCCATGCCCGGTATGAACACAAGAACAACAGGTATAAGAACTATAACGGTAACTACTTCGTCTTTCCAAGAGCCTTTTGTGCTCTCAGCCATAATCAACTCCCACTTGCTGTCGTGGGTAGCTGCGGTCTTCATTATCTCAGCTTTTGCTTCTGCCTCAGTCTGAGCAAGAGTTGCCTTCGCTTTTTGCTTGGATACCTGGCCTTCAACAAATGAACCTGCCAGTGATGCAATGGGGCCAATAAGAGCTTGAAGCATTTACTTACCTTTAAATCTGTGTCTGAAGAAAACAATTAAGTTTACCGCTGTATTTAACGTCACCATTAACACTAACCAGTACTGAAGTTCTATCGGCATCACTGTCCACGCTTCAGGTCAGCCTGAGTGTCAATACGATATACGTTCACCAAGTTCCTGTCTTCTGCAATTTGTTCCTGCAATCTTTGACGCTGCTGTGCTAAGTCGTAAGCCTGCATCAGCTTGGCCTGATCAATCTGGAAGTCCATGGCATCGTTCATAGCCTTGCGCTGAATCTCCTGCGTATCGTTCTGCAATTCCTGCTGGCGGATAGCTACAAGCGGGTCAGGCTGTTGTGGTGGTGACAACAAAGGTGCCAACTGTTCTGTGGTGTCAGCAATCTGCTGGGCAACCGCAGCTTCCAACGCAGCCGGGTCAATCTGTGGTACAACCTCACCCTGCATCTGTGCCTGCTGAAGCACACCATTAAACATTTCCTGCACCAAATCACGAGCATGCATAGCCACGTGTTCCTGCACGTGCGCCTGCAACATCATAAATGCCTGCGGGTTGCTAGCCGTAGCTGGCTGCTGCAACATGGCAGCGTGAACGCGAATGTGTGCCATGTGGTCTTGAGGCGGGAAAGCCTGCAAGGGCTGACCCATCAACACTCTAGCATTCTCCGTGCCGGGGTCCATCGGGGCTGGTGGCTGTGGCGGCGGCAAGATATTGTCAATGTTCTTAATATCCAGCGCGTCATACATACGACGGTAAGCCTCATACATATTGTGCATCTGCGGAGCAGCCTGCGCCAACTGAAGCTGTGTCTGTGCCAGCGACAAACGCTGCGCCATCGAAAAGATTGATGGGTCGGATACTGGGAGAACGTCTACCCGCCCATCAAAGTCTTGCGCCATAATATTGGGGTCAATATTCTGCGCTATCATGTATGGATAAGGTACAGGATTGTTTGCAAATATCTCGGCAAGCAATCTAAATTCTGACTTCTGAGCGTAATGCAACCGCTTGTGGATGCTGCTGATTACCTTAGAGCCTTGCTCAATCAGGGCAACGGTGGTTCCGACGGGTGCTTGTGCGTTGACATCGGCGACCTTAGAATCGGCAACTTGGGCGAATCTTCTTCCAGAATCGACGACAACGCCCAGTAATTGAGCAAGTGTACCAGAAGGTTCCTTGTATGGGAGGGGTATAATAGCGTTCCGAATATCACCGCCGGGAGCATCAAGATCACGAAACTCGCCAGGATTAACTGGCTCATCATCGTTCCTAATACGGACGCCACGCGCCTTAAACCCACCCGGCAAATTCGAGAGAGTTCCAGCATCGATGAGTTGTCGTAAAATGGATGTGGCCGCACGAGACAAACCCCCAATCATATGTAATAGACCAAAGCCATAAAAGCCAAAGCCCGGTAAAAACTTGTAATGAACAAAGAACTGACGCTTGCGACGAAGCGGATCCATCTCACGCCAGTTACGGACTATCGATAAAATCTGTCCAGAAGCCTCGTCCATAGTGACGATATACGGAAGCTTGATACCTGTTGGCTCCCCTTCCGCATCCATATCCTCAAATCCCTCAAGGTCCAAGTCCACATGCACCTCATGCAATGTGTACATCTCGTCAGAATAACCCGGACGCAAACCTTGAATCTCGTCAGCCTTGCCACGTATGGTAGAATCAGACTCATCATCTTCAGATATAGATAATGATACATCACGGTAAATACCTCCTACCTGCATCTTGCGTATATCGTTATACGTCATACGTACAACATGGGTGTACCGCTCCGCTGTAGCTAAGTCAGTAGCACTATATGGCACAACTAAATCTTCAGCCGGAACAAACTTCGACACAGCCCTCTGACGAATAGGGTCAAAGTAAATCTTCTTAAACGTCGAACCCGTAATAGGCAAATAGAAAAGCATCTGGTCAGTGTCAAGGTCATACTCTTCCATAACCTCAGTAACCTGATAATTCATAAAGTCCTTGACCCGCTGCGCCTGGTCCTCAACTTCCTTGGACTGCTGACCTACTATCTGCGTCTTAATAGGACCGCCAGGAGGTAACATCTCCTTGTAAGCCTGCGCTTGGAACTGAGTAACCGCCTCACTCAATAACGGATGCGTTACACCACTCGCACCCATGAACGGCTGTGAACGCTCCTCGTAATTAATACCAAGTAACGTCAAACCATTGGCAATAGCTTCTTCCCACTCGTCACGAGAACCCCTGTCCTCATCAACCTGAGATCCAAGGTCCGAGGACAAAGCTCCAAGTATCGAGTCGTCTAATACTTCAGCCAAGTTCGCATTGTGGTCGTACTCCTCAACCTCAACTTCCATGCCCTGCTCTTCACCCAACATAACGACATTGGGCGGAAGCTCATCTTCCTCGAACAACGGAACTTGAATCTCAGCACCTTGGTCCACGGACCGTGGACCGCCAGCACCCATTGCTTCTTCGACCATCCCGGCCAGAGGTTTAGGAGGTAATGCCATTACTTCTTTCCTTTGTATGTGCCACCACACTTCTTCTTGGTGGTGCCTTTTGTGCTACCCTTCTTGGTATCACTGCCAATCTTTACTGTACCAGGCTTTGGTTTCATATATATACCCTTGGTATATTCGTTTAGCAAATGACCTGCTAAGTCGTATTTAAATGGATCGTTAGACATTATTCAAACATCCCTAGTAGTTTTTCCATGATTCCCGGTTCGGCAGGTTCATACTTAAAGGAACCTTGTAACGCCTGTGGGGGGACGCCACGTTCTTTTAATACAGGCATAGTAGCTTCGTCCGCTTCTCTTAAGGCAGTTGGCATAGAATGAGGGTATTTTTCAGCTATTTTTAAATCTTCTTTTACTGCTAATGGGACTCCGCGTTTAATTGCGGAACGTACCTCCATCGCATCCATCGTTTCTTCTTCTGGCAGGGTATTAAATTTATACCCCCTGTTCTCTAACACTCGTGCCCCTAAATGGGCCAACTCATGCATCAAAGTAGATAAGCCTTGCCTTGGCTCAGTGTACCTTTCTTTGTTAGGAAATGCTAACTCTCCGTCTTTGGTTCTAGCAATACCTTGCTGAAAATACACTGTGGATCCTTCAGACCGAGGCAGCAATGATGTGATGCCTTGCTCTCGTAGTTGCTCAGATGCCAGGAATTCATGCTCTTGATTTGGACCGAGCTTGGTGGAAGGAACCATTTGACCGAAAATGGTGTAAGGAGGAGCAGTATCATAATCCCCAACAATATAAGAAAGTATTTCGCCACCTTTTCGTCCATCTACTTCTTCTCCTCTTTCAATTATGTCAAAGCCAAGCCTTGCCAAAGGATTGTCAATTAAATATGGGTCAAGCTCTGCCCGTAGCTCAAGTAAAGCCATTTGGTCAAGGTGCTTCTTGGTCTTCTCGTCAAGCTCTGGAACCTTAAGCTTGTCTTTCTTAAGGTCCTTCTTGACTTGGTTTAACACACTTGATGTCGGATATTTGGCAGTTTCAGCCATTAGTAATACTCTCTTTTGCGTGGCGGCATGTCATCTTCAAACTCTTCGCCGTCCAGTCTGATAAAACCACCCTGACGAAAACGCATCAGAGCCATGGTCATACTATCACAAAAGTCATCATGGTCGCCATTAGGAAATGAGGCAACCTCCTCGATAACTTCATCAGCAAATTTTTCCCCTTCAGGATACCACACTTTTCCCGATTCAAAAATAGGAGATACTATATGCATACGGGCAGTCTTGTCTAATCCGCCCCCACCCTTCCGGCGACCGGGGGCAAAGGTGGCAACAGGGAGGTTCAGTAACCTCATTTCATCCGCCAATGGCTGACCAGAAGCCTTCGCCTCAATCAACATCAACTCTGGGTCCCAATACTCAAACTCTTCTCGCGCTATGGTTTTAAGCTCTGGAAAGTTCCAGCGACCCTTCTTAGCGTCAAGAAGTATTAAATGCTCTTCGTTGTTGTCGAACGGACGGAACACGCCCCATGTTGTAATGGCAGAGTAGTCAGCCGTTTCCTTTTTACTGTATGCCGTGTCGTAAGACTGAATAATATAGTCTAAGTCTGGCACATCGTCCTCTTCCCACGGACGCCACCACTCCCGTTTGACCATTGCAGTCTCTTCAGAAGTAGGATTTTGTTGCCACTGAGCATTCCATTTGCCCACGGACAGCGATGCCTTTACCTTAAGTAGCTCGTCCTTTTTCCAGAATTCAGGCCATAATGGTTCCCCCGAAGGCAAAATGGCAGGGAATTCTACCACCTCCCACTGGTCAGCCATCATATCCTTGCCCATTGCTGACAGTAACCTGCCAGTGATGTCCTTCTTAGACCACCGGGTCTGAACGATAATAATGGAACCGCCCGGCTGCAAACGCTGACGAGGGCCAGATGTGTACCACTCCCACGCATTATCATAAGCAGTCGAGGATAAAGCATCTTGTTCCGAGTGCGGATCGTCAATGATCAGCAAATCAGCACCACGACCAGTCATTGCAGCACCCACCCCCGCTGCAAAATATTCCCCGCCAGCGTCGGTCTCCCATCGACCAGCCGCCTGGCTGTCCTGTTTCAGGTCCGTGTTGGGAAAGATCTCCCGATAAATCGGGTCGGCGATCAGATCTCGGACCTTTCTACCGAATCTTACAGCAAGTTCGGTGTTCATGGTAGCCTGAATGATTTTTAATTTGGGGTTCCTGCCAAGAAACCATGAGGGCATGAGATAAGATGCAAATTCTGACTTGGAATGCCGGGGCGGCATATTGACAATCAGTCTTTTTAATTCGCCGCTTGCAATCCGCTCTAGCTTTTCCGCTATGATTCTATGATGGGTCCCCTCTATGAACCCATCGTAAACATGATGGACATAGGCCATGAATTCTTGTTGGGCACGACCTCGCATCTCCAGACGCTTGGCTTGCTCTTCAAGAAGGTAGATTTCTTTTAGTACGTCGTCAGGTACTAGCTCTAGGGCAGCGGTGTTCTCCATAACCCGAACGATAATATATCTGAGTGAATTTATCAACCCAACGACACGACACGACTGCGAATGACTCGCAATCTCATATAGGGGGTGGGGGGTCGGCGGCGCGTCAAATCTGATTACCAATCCGCCCCAGTAACCCCAAGCTGGGGGAGCCGTTAACCATAGGTTGTAAAAAAAAGTTTTAATACAACCGAATTAAATGCATTTAGTGTCTTGACTAATGTTTAGATATGGCATCTAATACTTGTATTAGACGCGGTCGCGGTGACCGGTGTCAATATTTTGACAAAGGAGATAATGTCATGATTGCATACAACCTTAAAGCTTCAGGTTCAGAAGATATCCGGATTAGCTATGCCAAGCTTTTACGCGATATCAAATCGCTTAACGCTATGAAGGCGGCTATTGAAAAGCAAATACGGGACGGGGAATATTCAGAAAGCTTTTCTCTTATCCCAGCCCCTGTCACTATGTATGTTCCCAAAGATTTATGGGTATCTGCTCTGGGCGAGGAATGGGTAAAGCAAAATGAACGCCCCCAGAATAAATCAGCGGTTATCGTTCCTAAGTAAACCAATCAATAACAGGGGGGCTTATGCCCCCCAGAAAGGAATCGTTATGAAGTATTTACAGCCAATCGCTAATGCCATGGGGCTTCGCATTCAAAAGGCATCATCGGACGGTTACTCTGGCTATAGAGTACTTAACCGTCACGGTATGTCTGTCGGCAAATTCTTCGAGTCGCTTGACAGTGTCGGAGAATACTTGGCCGGTCGAGTTAAGGAACACCGTTATTAAACTAACAGGGGGGCTTATGCCCCCCAGAAAGGCTAACCAATGTCTTATAATTCAACGCCCTCGCATATCCTAATAAGAACGCTAAACGAATATATGAGCCAAAATGAATACGGCTCAATAGAAGATAAACCAAGCTTCGACGAATGGTATAAAGAATGCGATAAGATTGTCACTGGTATTCTTGGGCTAGGCGTCGACGATTTACCCGACGCCCAGTGGATGGATTACTATCA
>Ga0181593_10003613_pt1 | contig 14119 bp, 10 predicted proteins | sample 071ome_19_FD_133756 | JGI IMG/M metagenome (GOLD analysis project Ga0181593, IMG submission 133756) | Coastal salt marsh microbial communities from the Groves Creek Marsh, Skidaway Island, Georgia - 071413AT metaG (megahit assembly) | ecosystem: Environmental > Aquatic > Marine > Intertidal...
GCATCAAAAACACAACTGTGCTTATCTCCAACGATATCCGAACTTACAATAGGATCTTCAGTGTAGCAAAGGATATTTTTCAACGGCCCTTCGGCAGCCTCTTTCATTGCAGCATTGATTTCTTCTGCCGTAGCTTCAGTTTTTAACTGAACCGTTAAATCCGTTGCAGATCCCGTTATCGTTGGAACACGCATGGCGTAACCGTCTAATTTACCTTTGAGTTGCGGTAATACTAGGGCAACTGCCTTGGCTGCACCGGTAGAGGTTGGTATCATATTAACAGCAGCGGCACGTGCACGACGTTTATCAGAATGAGGAGCGTCTTGAATACGCTGGTCAGACGTGTATGCGTGAATGGTACACATGAATCCGCTTTCAATGCCAAATTTTTCATCCAATACCTTGGCCATAGGAGAAAGACAATTGGTGGTACAAGAGGCATTGCTTACCATGGTGTCCTCTGCAGTCAATTCATCATCATTCACCCCTAGGACAATCGTTTTAATGTCCCCGGAGGCAGGGGCGCTTAGTGCCACCTTTTTTGCGCCTGCTTTGATGTGTTTGCCCATCCCTTCAGCATCGCGGAAGAATCCAGTTGATTCAATTACTACATCAACTCCTAATTCACCCCAAGGCAACGTCTCCGGATCCCGTTGGGCGTAAACTGTAATTTCCTTGCCGTTTACAATTAAAGAAGATTCAGTGTGAGATACTGTGCCGTTGAAACGACCGTGTGCACTGTCGTATTTCAATAAGTGAGCCAGCATATCTGTGGCAGTTAAATCATTGATTGCAACGATTTCCACATTATCACTTTCAATCAAGTTTCTGAATGTCAAACGACCGATGCGGCCAAAGCCATTGATTGCAATTTTACTCATAATCTGATGTGTTGTTAGGTTGCTAGTATTCTAGCGATAGTTAGCATTTCTTCGTCTAAATCGGTGGTCTTTGAAATTGCTTCTGATAAAGGTGTATAAACTACTTTTTGATTGATCATACCGGTCATCACCTTGGCTTTGCCTTCGAGCAAACCAACAACAGCTCGATAGCCAAGAATAGAGGCCAGAACCCTGTCGTTTGTTGACGGAGATCCTCCGCGTTGTGTATGACCAAGGTTGGTTACTTTGACATCAATACTTGGGAATTCTTTTTTTACTGTCTCCGCAATTTCAAAAATTCCTCCAAGGTGGTTGCCTTCAGCAACCATGACAATATTTGAGGTTTTGCGTTTTGCTTGTGCTTTTCTAAGGTCATCAAACAAATCTTTGAAGGTGCTTTTTCTTTCAGGCAGAATGATACTTAAGGCTCCAGTGGCCAATCCGGTAGAAGCCGCAATATAGCCGGTATCCCTTCCCATGACTTCAACAAAAAACAAGCGGTTGTGAGAAGAGGCGGTATCTCTAATTTTATCTACGCTCTCAATTACCGTATTGGTTGCGGTGTCATAACCAATGGTATAATCTGTTCCATACAAGTCGTTGTCTATGGTTCCTGGCACACCCATTACACGGATTCCGTGTTCTTCAGCAAGTTTCAGCGCGCCGGTAAAAGAACCGTCTCCGCCAATAACCACTAAAGCATCAATGTTGCGCTTCTTCAAATTTGACGCTGCTTTAGCTCTTCCTTCAGTTGTTCTGAATTCTTGACTTCGCGCGCTCTTTAAAAAGGTGCCGCCTTGTGCAAGGATGTGTTTTACGCTTTGAGTGGTGAGTTCAATGATATCATCTTCAATCATTCCTTCGTAACCTCGGTAGGCACCAAAGACCTTTTTTTTATGATATAAAGCAGTTCTTGTTACCGCGCGTATTGCGGCGTTCATTCCAGGGGCGTCGCCACCTGAAGTAAGAACTACAATGTTATTAATATCATCCATCATAAGCGCAAAGATAAGAACTAAGTGTAAATAATACACTTATTAAAATTTTACTGCTTATCTTCAAGGACACAAAAAAGTAAGTTTACCAATTATTCACATCATGAGTGATTTAAACGACATTAACCCTAATATCAGTGTTGATTGCGTAATTTTTGGTTTTGACGGTGAGAGCTTAAAGGCACTTTTGATTGAAGAAAAGGACATAGGACAAGGTGTTCTTAAGCAGAGGCTGCCTGGTGATTTAATCCATCAAGGTGAAAGTTTAGATGACGCTGCTGACCGAGTATTATGGGAATTAGCCAGTTTACGTGACGTTCATTTAAAGCAGTTTCACACATTTGGTAACCCGCAACGGGTTAATGCTGAAAAAGATCGTAAATGGCTTGAGCTTTATCGTTCAAACCCCAAGGAAAGGGTGATTACTGTAGCCTACTATGCTTTGGTGAAAATGGCAGATTTTGTACCAAACCCTGCTAGTTTCGCCGGTGAAGCACTTTGGGTGGAAATTACCGAAATACCTGAATTGGCATTTGATCATAATGAAATTGTAGATGTTGCTTTGATGAAGCTTCAACGCCATTTTGAATTGAATAAAACAGCTTACGAACTTCTACCTCCCAAATTCACTTTAAATCAGCTTCAGCAGCTGCACGAGGCAATTACACAGGAAGAATTAGACAAAAGAAATTTTCGCAAAAAAATTGTTCGCGAAAAAGTGATAGAGGCAACAGAGGAAAAACAGAAAGGGGTTCTTCATAAACCTGCGCGTTTGTACAAGGTTAAGTCAATAGATAGCCTATTGTAGCAAGATTGCCTTCTTGTTATGATAAATGTTGGGCATATTCAGTTAATACACCCGTTTTACTTATTTCCGTGTAACAAGTGTATTCTATACATTTGAAAAGAACAATTCTTAACATAAACGCATGAAACAGTTTTCTCGTTTTCTTGTCATTATTTCGTTTTTGACTACGGGCATATTGCACGCCCAATCTATTTCAGGAACAATAGTGGATGAATACAACGAACCACTACCGTCTGTCTCTATTTCCACACAGGATGGAATTGCTGCATCTACTAACTTTAATGGTCAATATACCTTGTCATTAAAACCTGGAAAGCATGTCCTTACCTATACGTTCATAGGGTATCAAACCGTAAATAAGGAGGTAGATGTCAAGGGTAAAATGGTAATTAACCTAACAATGAAGCCATCACTGAATCAGCTAAATGAAGTTGTAGTAGTAGGTTATGGTGTTGCTCGTAAACGCGATTTAACGGGTTCTGTAGTGTCCATAAAATCCAAGGAATTAACGGATATACCCACACCGTCTTTTGAAAACGCTATTCAGGGTAAAGCGGCCGGTGTTCAGGTGATTACGGGTTCTGGTATTGCCGGTTCTGGTTCTATGGTACGGGTTCGGGGTGTCGCGTCTATTTCTGCCGGTGGTGATCCCCTTTATGTTGTAGATGGAATTCCAATTACGCAGGATTACTTTTTAAACGGAAATCGTGGTGGTTTTAACACAAATCCACTAGCCACTATTAATCCAAACGATATAGAGTCTGTTGAAATACTAAAAGATGCAGCGGCAACAGGTATTTATGGATCACGCGGTTCAAATGGAGTTGTGCTAATTACAACGAAAAGAGGTAAAAGCAAATCGTTGACCTACAACTTTTCATCTAGAGTAGGTTTTTCAAACCCAACAGCATTGCCTAATATGATGAATAAAGAGGAGTACCTGCAAATGTATGAGGAAGCGTGGGTGAATGACGGAAATGTTGGTGTACCAGAACTTCCAGGAAACAGAATGAGTTGGTCAGAAGCGCAAGCATATGATGGAACAGATTGGATACAAGAAACTATACGTCAGGGAGTAAAACACGGTTATGATTTTTCTGCATCGCGCGGTTTCAAGGGGGGCAACTTTTATGCAGGCCTTTCTTACAACGATAACCACAGTTATTTAGCCGGGAATTCTTATGAGCGTCTATCGGGACGTATAAATGCAGATTTTGATATTTCTAAGCGCTTTAAACTGGGCTTAAGCACCTCACTTTCTAGAGGGATCAATAATCGAATTGACGCGGCATGGTCAGGAGGTTTTGGAGAAGCAATGTCAAAGGCACTTCCTATTTATCCTATTTATTATGAAAATGATGAATTCGATGATGACGGGAATTTAGTTGCAAATGCTGGAGACTATTGGCTTAAAGGAGGAATTAATTTAAACCCAGTAGCGCAGCGTGACTTAAAAGATTGGACGGCCCTAGAGGATCGCTCAATAAATAATGTCACTATGAATTACAAGCTTAGTGACGCTTGGACTATTCGCGGTCAAGGCGCGTTTGATTATATGCACTTTGAGGATCACATTTGGGAAAAACCTGGATATGACCCTACCTATAAAGATGCAGATGGAAACTTTTTAGGTCGCGCAAATATGTATACTTATGATGTATACAATACTTCTGGAAATGCAACTGCTAACTACATCAAGGATTTTGGAGAAAATCATCATATAAACTGGTTAATCGGATCCGAATATCAATACAATAGAATCAAACGTTGGGACGGTTATTATGATAGTGAGGCCCTTGGTCAGATAAGAGAAACAGGTCAGTGGGTGAATGACCCGTTGAGCTATATAGAAGAGTATGCGTTCGCTTCGGCCTTTACTCGTTTGAACTATAATTACAAGGGCAAATACTTTGCTGAGGCGTTGATTCGTCGTGACGGCTCTTCTAAATTCGGCCCTAATAATAAGTACGGTAATTTCCCGGCTGCATCCGTTGGATGGGTGATGTCCGATGAGGAATTTTTGGACAGGCTTAGCGCAATAAACTTTCTGAAATTGAAAGCTTCAGTTGGTAAGAACGGTAATTCGGCGATTCCATCGTATCAATGGTTCGGTTATTATAATGTGGCAAACAACGGTTATGCCGGTCAGACGTATCGCTATCCTGTTATCCGTGAAAATGCAAATCTGAGGTGGGAAACCTCCACAACTTATGACGTTGCCCTAGAATATGGGCTGTTTAATGATCGAATTTCTGGTGAATTGGCTTGGTACAGAAAACAGACGGACGACATGTTATTAAATGTTGCCCTTCAAGGATCTACAGGATTTGGTTCTTGGTGGGATAATGTTGGTAGTGTCTACAACACAGGGGTAGAATTTGCAATAAAGTCGAGAAACATTGTTACTGATAATTTTACCTGGACTACAGATTTCAATATTGCACGCAATTATAACGAGATTACCTCTATTGGAGAATATTCTCCTGATGCCGTAAGTGGTGGTACAAACGACACCCGCGTGGTCGTTGGGATGCCAATTGGCACGAATTACTTGGTACAATTCTCCCACGTTGATCCACAGAACGGATTACCCGTTTATTTGGACAAGGAAGGAAATGAAACATACACATGGGACCTTCAAAACCGCGTTGCCGTAGGTAATGTTATGCCTGATGCTATTGGAGGGCTTACCAATACCTTTAATTTCAAGAATTGGGAATTTGGATTCATGTGGGTGTTCACCATTGGGGGTGATATCTACGACAGTTCGTCTAAACGTCAAATGGGTGTGGTTACGGATTGGAACATGCGAACAGATTTGTTTGACCGATGGCAACAACCAGGAGATGTTGCAACGTATCCACGCTTGAGTAGGGACTACCGTACTTATGGAGCAAATACTGAATGGATCAATACAAACCTTTGGTTGCATGATGGAACATATGCACGATTGCGTAACGTGAAATTGAGTTACCGAATTCCTCAGGAGCGCTTGAAGCATGTCAAGGGAATGACAGTAAATGTGACGGGGACTAACTTGATCACGTTAACCAACTTTATTGGTCTGGATCCAGAGATTGCTCGTGATTTTGAAAATGCAACGGATCGGAATATGTCACCGAATATTACCTACCTGACCCCACCACAGGAGAAGACTTATAATATTGGTGTGAACATTAATTTTTAATCCTTTACAATCATGAAAAAAATAGCAGCAATAATAGCACTTGGAACGATTGTCATAGGAAACACCTCCTGTGAGCGAATTTTGGACTTCAAAGCAGATACAACTTCTCAAATTCCAGCTGATTCAGCAATCGTAACCATAGAAGATGCGCAACAGCTTTTGGTCAGCGTCTACGATGTTACGGCGAATGCCTTTAACGGTGGATTTCAAAACATTCCTGAGGTAATGTCTGACAACCTTGCTGACCCTCTCGGATTAAATGGAGAATATGCCCAAATTTATAGATGGACCTCATCCTTCTTTAACGGCTCTTTCGGTGGACAATATAGAGATGCGTATATCGCAATTTATCGTGCAAATACGCTTTTAGAGGAAGTGTCGGGTTTGGAAGGAGTCACTGCTTCCGAAGCTCAAAGAATTTCTGCAGAGGCAAAATTTATTAGGGCTCTTTGTCATTATCAAGTTGTTCGTATTTGGGCACAGCCTTATGGCTATACATCTGACAATAGTCATCTAGGTATTCCGTTAAAATTAAGCGCTGATCAAACGCCGCAAATGCGAGCCACGGTTGCAGAAGTATACGCGGCAATTGAACAAGACTTGTTAGACGCCGAGCAAGATCTACCGGTGGACAACGGCATTTTTGCCAATCAAATGGCTGCCAAAGCACTATTGGCAAAAGTGTATTTGGAAATGGCAGATTTCTCCAGTGCAAAAACAAAAGCCTCAGAGGTAATTAATTCTGGAGTTTATGCTTTAGAGCAGGACTTGACCAAACGTTTCAATGACCATGCAAACGGGAGCTTACCCGCGGAATTTATATTTACGCTTGTAAGTACAAATGAAGTTGTAGGTAGTGACACCTTAGTGGATGAGCGCGGTTCAGGATTTGTTGGTAATTACCGCTCGGATGACCCAAACGCTAACCCTGCCTTAAAAGCAAGTGCAGATTTGTTTACATCTGCCACGGCGGACACCAATGATTTCCGAGGTCATTTATGGTACGACATGCGCAACGCTGGAACACCAGATGAGCTGTATATGGTTAGTAAATTTGATGCAAGCTTTATTGATGTTCCACTCATTCACTTGACTGAAATGTACCTCATTTATGCAGAATGTAACGTTCGCTTAAACAGCGATAGTGACGGCAGCGGTTTAGGGTTTATCAATGACTTGAGAACTAGGGCAGGTGTCCCGGTTTTAGGTTCATTAAGCCTGAATGAGGTAATGACAGAGCGAAGATTAGAAATGGCTTGTGAAGGAGATCGACTCTTCCAGCTTAAGCGCAGAGGTGTGCTAGGTGAAATTCAGAAAATCAGAGGAGTTGACTGGGATTGCCCCGGAATGGTGCTTCAGTTTCCAAATTTTGAAGGCACGGCGCAAGGGTTTATATATAATGACGAAGGAGGCTGCCAATAATAATGCAGTTAGATAAAATGAAAAAAGTAACACTATTTATTGCGAGCGCCTTGTTGATTTTGGGCGCATGTAAGCCAGAAGTTGGACCAATTGGACCATCGTATGAGGCGGGAGCAGGAATTATTGGTAGTTGGGAATTAACCGGCGCAGATCAAACAGACGTAACCTTGCCGGTTCCGGAAACCAGAGATATAAGCCGGATTTACCAAAATGCATCAAACAAATGGACGGTAATGTTCAATGCGGACAGTACTTACAACGTTTCTTCACAAGGCCCAGGGTTTGATTTATTTGGTGCAGGGGGAACATGGAAATACAATACTCCTGAATTTCCATCAGAACTTTATTTAACACAATTTGATACATTGACGACGGTGTTACCGTTAGGTAATATGCCGCGTACGATAGACCAAAATTTTAGCGTGGTGTATAATCGTATTCGCTGCGACAAGCCGAGTGTTTCTTACACTTTAATGTTTACTAGGAAATAGATTCGTATGAAAAAGATAACAACAGCATTCGTATTGGTTTTGAGTCTTTCCGTAACAGCTCAAATTACCACAATACCCGACGAAAACATAGACCCAGCTGACTCACTAGAAATTATTTTTGACCCAAATGGATTAGATGTTTCCGTAGAACATCAAGGACTTCTTAAGGATGCGGTAGACGCGGGTGAAGATATGTATATATGGACTTGGAAGCCGGCTGAACACCCTGGTGGTCACCCTTTTGTAAATGGAGTAGGTTCAGCGCCTTGGAAAAATTCCAATGATGCTATGAAAATGACTAAAAATGCGAACGGCACGTTTAGTTGGAAGATTGTACCCACCTTGTTTTATGAAGTTGACGCAACTACGGTTTATGCGGAAGACATTCATTTTCTTATAAAGGCTAAAGATGGCGGTGGATATGGAGATCCTGATGTTAAGACAGATGACCAAAGTATAGCTATTGATCCGCCTGCAACAGAGCGTAATCCATTCTATCATTTCCCTACGAAGGTTAAAATTGATGACGTAGTTACATTGCGCTATGAAAATTGGAGAGAGGAAAAAGTGAGCATGCAGAATCTAGCAGAAGACGATTGCTACGCATATGCAAAGGCTGTCTACACAGACGGAACCTCCGTTCAAATTGAAAACGCGTTTAACGTTGGGACCAATCCTAAATTAAATATGGAATACATAGGCGACTCTAATTTTGAAATGCTTCTTGTTCCGGCTGATCATTTTGTTCTTGACCCCAATAAGGAGGTAGACTTTTTAGAATTTGTTGTCATGAAAAAGAACTTCGCAACTGGAGCGGATAGAGTGACAGACGCGGTCATCATTCCAATTTTCTGTCAATAATTGAAGTACACAAGCGCTAAGCTTATGCAGATCAAACCTAAACTTAGTTTTTGGCAAATTTGGAACATGAGCACCGGCATTTTGGGAATACAATTTGGCTATGCGCTTCAAGGCGGCTTCATGAGCCGCATATTTGAAACACTTGGCGCAGATGAGCATAGCCTACCGTTATTATGGATAGCAGCTCCTTTAACAGGTCTAATTGTGCAGCCCATTATTGGTCAAATGAGTGATAATACATGGCACGTGCGCTATGGTCGCCGTCGTCCTTATTTTTTGATTGGCGCCATATTAGCATCGCTTACACTATTAGTTGTCCCCCATAGCTCTACGTTATGGATGGCGGCTGGTGCGCTCTGGATTCTAGATGCTAGTATGAACATTAGCATGGAACCTTTTAGAGCATTAGTGGCAGATAAGCTGCCGGATAGTCAACGTAGTTTTGGTTTTGTGGTCCAAACACTCATAATTGGAGTAAGTACTTGGGTTGCATCTAATTTGCCTTTAATGGTAAGCTCGCTAGGGGTGAGTAATGAAGCGGAACCGGGGGTAATTCCTATGTCTGTTCAAGTGGCCTTTGGGATAGGCGCAGCCGTATTCATTCTATCCATTTTGTACACGGTGTTTACAACAGATGAATATCCGCCTGAGGATATTGAAGCTTTTCGCAAAGAGCAAGTGGAAAAGTCAGGATTTCGGAATACGTTAAAAGAGGTTTTCAAGAATATTGGCGACATGCCCACAACGATGAAGCGATTAGGGGTAGTGCAATTTTTCTCCTGGTTTGCGTTCTTTTGTATGTGGTCTATGGCTAACCCAGCACTTACAGATCATGTTTTCAATGCGGCTAAGCCGCAGACCATAGAATTTTCAGTAAGTACATCTGATCAAATTCAGATTTATCAGAATGCAGATCGGGCATTTAATGAGGCGTCCAACAAAGTGGGATCCTATATGGGGAATTACGGTTTAAGCTCTATGGTATTCGCTCTGTTGCTAACCTTTTGGACAGCGAAAAGACGAATAAATAGAAAGTATGTACATATGTTCAGCTTGTTTGCTGGTGCCTATGGTTTTGTCAGTATGTATTTCATTACGCAGCCGTCCATGTTGATTGTTAGCTTTGTTTGTATTGGATTTAGCTGGGGATCCATCCTATCTATGCCATATGCTATGTTGAGCTCCACGCTAGATCCAAAAAAAATGGGAGTATACATGGGCATTTTTAACATGTTCATCGTCATCCCTCAGATTGTTGCAGCGACATCCTTGACTGCGATTTACAAAGGATTGTTTGGAGAAGAGCCCATCAATGCCATGCTGTTAGCGGGGACTTCATTAGTTATTGCGGCCGCTTCAAATTTCCTTATCACGAATAAGAATGCTGTCACGTATATCCCGGAGGAATAGAAGTATAGTTAAGCCGACTTTTTTCTCTTGCGAAACTCACGGGGAGAGCAACCTTTGACTTTTAAGAAAGACCGATTAAATGAAGAGCTTGAATTAAATCCACTTTCCTCAGCGACTTCTGACATTGGTTTATTCGTATTTATAAGAAGGTGTGAAGCCACCGTTGTGCGTAATTGCATAAGATAATCTATGAAGGTGAGGCCAGAAGTTTGCCTAAACCACCTACTAAAGCTCTGTTCAGTCATGCTGCCTATGTCTGCGATTTCACCTAGTGTAATGGAGCGCTGGTAATTGTCTTGAATGTACTTTGAAACACGTTCCATTCGTTGACTAATTTTCTGACTCATGACATTAGAATAGGCACTTGTGGTTGAAATTGTTTTTAATTTTTGGCGCTCTGCGATTGAAGCCATAAGATTAAAAAAAGACGCCATGCTCCGTAACGAGTTTGTCCCAACAATATTTGAAAAATCATATTGTTCACTTTCAGAGAGCGACCCCAAGTCAAGTCCATAGCTCATTGCACTATATAGGGGTCCTAAGGCTGCACTTTCTTTAAAGGAATTTAACCATTCCTGAGTGAATTGAAGGCCCCAGCATTCCCTGTCCATGACTATTTCGTCTTCATCCGTTGCTACAAAGTTATGTGGCAGATAGGGTCCCAAAAGAAAGGCCTGTCCAGCCTTGAATTCAACAACTCTGTTTCCAATGAAGGCAAGGCCTTCACCTTTTACAATGTATGTGATTTCAATTTCAGGATGGTAGTGCCAATAGTCTGTAAAAACAGAAGATCCCCTCTGCCCAATGCTTTGGGTTAGGATATAGCTGTGATAACTGCGGTCTTTTTCTGCAATCCGAATGTTTTCAATCGTCGCTTTCATTTATCTACAGTTAATTTTTATGCTCGCCATATAACCTATTTATTGACATAAAAATAAGAAAAAAAGAGGTAAAATGATATATTAAGGGAAGTTTGTGTTTTTTACCTTGATTTGTTGCAGCAACAGATGCCTCAAGAACTTTAGATACCGTCTTTTTTCTGCATGACCTAAGTTTTGCTCATTAAGTATGTTCAGGATTCAGGACCGCATTGCCTTAAATAAGGCGCTATTATTCATTTTTTGCGTGAAAAAGATATAATGTGGTTAAAAAACGAAGGAATAGGCTTAATAATTACCAAACCTGTGAAGTAATTTTAAGAGGTACTAAATACACTTAATAACCATCAAATCTACTTATATGAAAAAGTATTACATTTTATTTGTTGCACTGTTCTTTGGAGTTGGTGCAATCGCGCAAACCCACAACGTTACCTTTAGGGTTGACTTAGGCTCTAGCGCAGCCAATGGAACCGGGGTTCATGTTGCGGGCTCTTTCCAAGGCTGGGATCCGGCAGGAACAACGTTATCCCAAGTAGGCACTACTACTGTCTACGAAACTACGGTGGCGGTTAGTCCAGGGAAGCTTGAATACAAGTTTCTCAATGGTGACGCTTGGGGTGATGATGAATCTGTACCAACAGAGGTCAGTGTGGGCACCAATAGTAACGGAAATCGTTGGGCAGTTATTTCCCAGGACACTGTATTACCAGCGGTTTTATTCGCAGGGGCCGCTCCTGCTGGAATGAAGGCTATTCAATTTAAGGTAGATATGTCATTGCAATCCGCGAGCGCAGATTCAATTCATATTGCAGGTAGCTTCCAAGGTTGGGACCCATCGAAAACCATGATGGTCAATTTTGACGGCGTTCATCGTTATGTTGCCTACGTTAACCCTGGGGACTCAGTTTATTTTAAGTTTATCAATGGTAACGATTGGAGCTCTGTGGAAGCTGTGCCTTCTACATGTCAGGCATCTTCTGCGGGTATTAGCCAAGGGGACAACCGATTCTATACAGATGCTATGAGCGGGCTTTATGAAGTATGTTATGCTCAGTGTGGCCCCTGTGTAGTTGTGCCGACATACGATATTACTGTTAATGTTGACGTTAGCTCATTAACCGCATGTTCAACTATTGATTCAGTGACCCTTGCTGGTCCTGTAAATGGGTGGGGTGGAGAATTAATGAGTGATCCAGACAATGATGGCATTTATTCCATTACCTATTTGGGTGTTGATTCAGGCGATTTTCAATTCAAAGCTCGTTATCACGTGGCCGGAGCAACCAACTGGGAAGGCGGCGGAAATAAAATCATTTCAGTGAGCTCGGATTCTATTGTCGCGACTCGCTGTTTTGGTAATGACTCCTACGGTCCATGTGCCACAATTCCTCCAACTGCAGACGTAACGTTCATTGTTGATTTCACTCAAGCGTCATTTACCCCGGCAGATACTATTTACTTGATGGGGAACTTTACGCAATGGAACTCGAATGCCATTGCAATGGTGCCTCATTCAGTAGGTGGTCAATACATTACAACTGTTGCTCAGTATTGTCCAGGTACAATGGAATACCGTTTTTCAAATGGCGACGCTATGGATGGCGCTAATCATGAACCTGTGCCGGCAGATTGTGGTGTAGACAATGGAGTTGGTGGTTTTAATCGATTCTTTGCACGTACAGGCATGGCGGACACAGTGAAGCATATTTATGGTGCTTGTTCTTTCATCAATGTTATTGAGAATGCGTTGAATGATGTATCAATCTATCCTAATCCAATGACAGATAAAGCCACAATCGCTCTAGGAAATCAAGATTTCTATAAAGTGCAAGTATTGGATATTACAGGTCGTATGATTTCTGCCATGGATCATGTTCAAGGCAAAGTTGAATTAAACTCTGCTGAAATGAGAGGCGGCATGTACTTCGTTAATGTAATAAATTCTCAAGGCGCGTTGAAAACAATTAAGTTAATTGTAGAATAGAGCTAGCGCTTTTCTTAAAAAGAAAGACCCGAAGCTGTTAACAGCTTCGGGTCTTTTTTAATTACAAAAAACTTGTCTTTAAGGCACTAGGCCGTTTTCTACAGCAAAACGAACCATACCTGCTGTATTTGTCATTCCTAGTTTGTTTAGGATATTTTGCCTGTGATTATCTATAGTTCTCTTGCTGAGAAAAAGCTTCTTGGAAATTTCTTCATTGGTAAGCTGCTCACATATGAGCTGAATGATTTCTATTTCACGCTTGCTCAGTATCGCAACCGCAGGATTATCACTATTCCTTTCTGAAATACCTTTCTTCAGTATTTTCTTTTCTATAAGCTCAATGGCTAGATGCTGCACATAGTATAGCTTTCCGCTTAAAACCGTAGTAATTGCCTCCAAAAGTTCGCCTGAGCCAACGTTTTTAGTCATGTAACCTCGAGCTCCAGCTTTGAGCATGTTGGCGGCAAATTCTATATCGTCATAATTAGAAAGGGCCAAAACTTGCTGTTCTGGATATTCTTTGAGCACAACACTTGTGAGAGATGAGCCGTCCGTTTTCTCTAGTTGATAGTCCATAAGAACCAGGTCAAAGGCGTTGCTTTTCAACATAGACATGGTTTCTTCTCCATTACTCGCCTCTAGAATAGTGAAGTTGTAATGGTCAAAATCACCCATCTCTAACATTGTTTTTATACCATCACGTACAATAGCATGGTCATCTACAATAAGTATTTTTACGTTTTTCTTTTCCATGGATGTCTGAACCCTTTAAGGAGGCTTAAATTCTTAAAATTACCGTTCAGTTAGGGACTGTCTTTGGTGATGTTTAAATTTTAATAAGGCTTAATCTTGGTTTTGAAATTGAGCCTATCTACTCAAAGTTCGTAATACAAAGATACTACATATTGTTGAAGTCGTGTAATTGGGTGGCGTATAGAAAGACTAAAAAGAAGGCTTGTTTTTTCAAAATAAAGCAATTGCTTACACCCGAATCGTATATCCGAGGAAATGACTATATTTGTCAAAACTTTTTGGCATTCAAAAGGGGGACTTCGGTCCCCTCTTTTATTGCTGCTAATTGATGGATTACGCAAAAATAGAAAGCGCTGTAGAGAGCGCAGCTACTGACAATGATGCGTTTTTGGTGGAGTTAGAACTGAAACCAAACAACATAATCGTTGCCTTCGTGGACTCAGATA
>Ga0181593_10003620_pt1 | contig 14108 bp, 9 predicted proteins | sample 071ome_19_FD_133756 | JGI IMG/M metagenome (GOLD analysis project Ga0181593, IMG submission 133756) | Coastal salt marsh microbial communities from the Groves Creek Marsh, Skidaway Island, Georgia - 071413AT metaG (megahit assembly) | ecosystem: Environmental > Aquatic > Marine > Intertidal zone...
CCCGATACGGGTGTATGCGCCTTCCTTGCTCGCCCACGATGGTTATCTTTACGCGGTCACCGATAACGGATTAGCTCACTGCTGGGATGGCAAGAACGGAGCCCTCAAGTGGCGCGAAAAAGTCGGGGGCAGCTATAGCGCATCCCCTGTCCTCGTGGACGGACGCATCTATGTTTCCAGCGAACAAGGTGAAACAATCGTACTTAACGCCAAGCCTGACAAATTCGAATTGCTAGCGGAGAATCAGCTGGGGAATGAAATTTGGGCCTCGCCCGTCGTCTCCGACAATCATCTTTTCCTGAGGGTCGCCCACACGGAGGGCGAAAAACGCAGCGAGGCGATTTACTGCATTGGGGAATAGAACCTATCCCTCAGCCTCTGGGTCCTTGAACAGATCTAGGAAACGATCCTCATATTCGCGAAACAATTTCAAGCGGTCCAACACCTGCTTTAACTCATAGGCCCGAGAGCGATCCCTCTGAGCCGCTTCGAAAAGCGCTTCGATCCGGTCCCGTTCCTCGTCGCTCGGACCCATTTCTTCAACGAAAGACTCAGGCTCCAATTCAGGGACCTCCGTAATCGAATCCGGGGCCTGATCCTGCACCATACTCGCTTCCAGCTCGCCAAGCGTTTTCGCCAGCGCCACTTCCATCTTTTCCGATTGCGACTCCAACTCCTCGAAATCCACGCTTATCCCTGTCAACGATCCAAATACTTTCAGCACCGCCAATGACGCTTTGGGAAAGGGGACGTTAGGAAACATATGCGGCATTTCTCCGAGTAGGCAACCGCCAACCAACCCATTCTCGGCCGCCAATCCGAGAAAGGCCCCATTCAACCCGCTTATCTTGCCTTCATCCAAGGGTTCGACACCGAGCTTTTCGAATTCCGACAGAGTTTCCCGGTCGATCGACGCTCCGAAAACCCTGGATGGATATTCGGGTCGCATTGGCGTTGCCATCGCCGCGAATGTAAACACACGCCTTACTCCAAGCTCCTTGGCATGCCCAATTAGCTTCATGCAAAACGCATTCCGGTTCGACGGAGGCTGAGCTTCCCCAATGAAGACAATGAGATCACTCTCCTCTCTGGGATCCTTCCATACAAACAAACGGCTGCGAGGCAACCGGCTGGTCAAAATCAGTCCGCGCTTAACGTCTACATGATCGAGATCGAAGTACTCTGTCGCAGGCATTTCTTCAAGAGACCGCATTCCTAGCTTAGCCATGAGATAGTATCCTGCGCTAATAGCCACTGCGCCCATGCCCGGCCAAACAGCCACCACTTGAGGATTATTAAGGGGACAATCGTTGTCTATCTTCATTCTCGCTTCACTCCCTCCCGCTCTTACTCCGGTTCCGCTCAAGCCAGCAGCCGCTTCTCCAACTCTTTGATCGGCAGCTTGGTGAGATCAGAGCTTTCCGTATCGGTTATTTTGCTACGAGTCGACTCTGGCAGTTCCTCAACAAGACCGTGCAAAATCTTTCCGGGAGCTATCAGCCGCCAACGAGGATATCCAGCATCCGCTACAAACTTGGCGATTATCTCCGCAACACGCTTTACTGCCTGCCTTTCCACTTCCTGATCCAAGTTATGGCCTCCGCCTGTAGACATCCCTCCTTCTTGCCCTGAGGGCGACTTTCGCGAAAATCGTCCCGATTGATCAGTCACGATATCCCCGCTTTGATCGTTTCTCAATTCAACCACTCCATCGGGGTCTTCCACAAGATGCGGCTTTCGAATCGGATCGTTTGAGTTTTCCTCGAATCTAAGCCGGCGTATCCGACCGGAGCTTGCTAGGATGACTAAATCTACCATAACTCTCCTTTCGCTTTGCTCCTGGATTCTATTTCCGCAAACGCTCGTAGGCAAGGAGGAAATGGGAAATCCCAAAGTAGATTTACCTTTGAAGCGGCTGGATCGAGTTTGGCGAAATTTCGTCCAATAGAGCGTTTCCAAAGGTAACAAATGGTAGACGAAACGGGCACGCCGTGCTAAAGTCCTAAATCTTGATTAGCTATATGAACGTTTGGCCCCCTAACATAGCGATAATCGCAACAAGCGTAATTTTTTCTCTGGCTATTGATTCAGGCAGGGCCGCCGCCAATGAGATAGAACTGCCATCTTTCGCATACGAGTTTCTAGAAAACCACTGCCTCGACTGCCACGATGCTCTCGAACAGAAGGGCGATTTCAACTTGGAGGACCTGACTTTCGATCTAAGCGATCCACAAATCTTCGAGCAATGGGTTCTGGTTCACGACCGAGCGGATCACGGAGAAATGCCCCCGAAAAAGCAGCGTCGGCCTGAGCCTGATGACTTAGAGCGTTTTCTGCAAGCCCTTGCCGAGCCCATGGTTAAAGCAGACCGAAAGCGTGTAGCCGCCAGCGGTCGGGCTAAAGTGCGGCGCCTGAATCGCTACGAGTATGAAAATACGCTGAAGCATCTCTTAAAGGCTCCCTGGCTCCAACTTGCGGATCGCTTGCCCGAAGACGGAACGGCCCACTTATATAACAAGATTGGCGATCGGCTGGATGTCTCCCACGTGCAGATGACTAAGTATCTGGAGACGGCAGAACATGCCCTGCGCCTGGCCATGAATGCGGCAGCCCATCCAACTACGACTAGGAAGTACTATGCGCGCGAAGAGCCAGTCATGCGTAACTATCTCAAGTATCGACCTGGTCAAAACGCGGCTACTCGGGCATCGATCCCTCTCCTCGGACTCACTCCACAAACTGACGTAATCCGTGGATTTGAACCCATCACTGTTGGCGATTCGAATCCCGCTATTCGCGAGTTAGAGGCCTTCGGCTTCGTCTCCGGCACCTATACAGCAACCACCAAATACGACTTTACCAATGTCGAGATCCCCACCGATGGAACCTACAAATTGCGGGTGAAAAGCTATACATTCATGGCCGGCCCGAACGGGCGCCGAGGGGGTGACGATCACGGACTTACCAGCGGAGATCCCGCCTGGTGGCGCCCCGATCGCAACGTCGCTTTTCCAGGAAAGCGGAGCGAGCCAATAACTCTCTACGCTCTCGCCGACAGCGGCGACAGTCGCTGGTTAACCACCTACAATGCCAATCCTGACCCCCAAGTCGTCGAGCGCATTGTCGAATTGAAAGCGGGGGAAAATATACGCCCCGACGCAGGCCGATTGGTGCGTACACGACCCGGATGGGACGGCAATCCCAATGCCACCGAGGAGGGAGTGCCAGGCTTCGCCCTTAATTGGCTTGAGGTTGAGGGACCGCTCTACGACCAATGGCCGCCCGCCAGTTACACAGCCTTGTTCGGCGATCTTCCCTCTGAGGATTGCGGCGACGGCGTTCTCAAAGTGTTAGTCGATCGACCGGAGAGGACTGCTCGCGAGCTACTGGTTTCTTTCGCCGAAAGGGCATTCCGGCGGCCCCTGAAAGGCTCCAAGGAGGTTGAGCCATTCCTGGATATCTACCACCGGGCTACCGAGCTGGGCGCCGACTTCACCGATGCCATGATAGCAGCCTTCGCTTCCATCCTTTGCTCGACAGACTTCCTCTACCTAGAGTCGCAACCTGGCCGCCTGCAAACCCATGAGATCGCCTCCCGCCTCTCCTACTTTCTCTGGAATGGTCCGCCAGATGAGGAGCTATTGGGAGCTCGCTCGCTCAACAAACCATCTCAATTGCTCGAGCAAGCTGAACGCCTTTTGAACGACCCAAAGTCGCAGCGCTTTCAACATGCTTTCCTCGACTACTGGCTCGATTTGAGGGAGATTAATGCCAATACGCCGGACGCAGAGCTGTATCCAGATTACTATCTCGATGACCAATTAGCCGAGGCGTCGCTCCTGGAAACTCGCCGCTTTTTCGACGAGCTTCTCGATCAGGATTTGCCCATCAAGAATCTAATCGACTCCGAATTCACTTTCGTTAACGAGCGTCTAGCCCGGCATTACGGATTCGAAACTTTCGAGGATGTTGAGCTGCGAAAAGTCGAGATCCCTGAGGATTCGCCCCGAGGCGGGATCCTCACTCATGCCAGCATCCTTCGCGTCACCGGCAACGGAACCACTACCTCGCCCGTCATTCGCGGCGCCTGGATCGCGGAGCGAATCTTGGGTGTCCACATCCCGCCCCCACCTTCGGGAGTGGAGGCAGTGGAACCCGACACCCGGGGAGCCACCACCATACGCGAGCAACTAGCTCTGCATCGGGAGCACGAATCCTGCAATTCCTGCCATGCTAAATTCGACCCTGCTGGGCTCGCCCTCGAGTCTTTCGATATCGCCGGAGGATGGCGCGATCGTTACCGAGCCAATGGCGACATCGGTGAACCGGCAGAGGGACTGGGCAAAAACGGGCATGCCTTCGCTTTTCGCTACGCCGAACCCGTCGATCCTTCTGGAGAAATGCAAGACGGAACCCCTTTTCTGGATATCGAAGACTTTAAGCGCATTCTACTCGAAGACGAGCGGGCCATCGCCCGCAACTTCGCCAAGCAGCTGATTGTCTACTCCACCGGCGCTCCGGTCACTTTCAGCGACCGAGCGGCCCTAGAGGAAATTCTCGTTCGGTCATCAAATTCTGGATACGGCGCTAGAACGATCCTCAGAGAAGTGGTCCAAAGCGAGCTTTTCAGAATCAAATAGGGTCGGCCGATTTTTCTAGCAAAAAATCCTCTTAGCGTGGCAACGCCGCTGACCGTGGAACTTTCGACCGGAACCGAACTGCTTTCGCTAATCGTAGGTCCAGCAGGAGATTCCCGATTCTCTCCGATGCCCTGTTAACCAAGGGCGCGAGTCAATTCGCTTGTCGTTGAATTCCTTCAAGTCCCTTCGATCTTGACTCTAAAAACCCCAAATTGTAAGCGATTTAAGCTATTCAAATGGCTCATCTCGCGAGAACGATTTTGGCTTTGGCCGCCATCGCCTCGGTTGCTCTGACAATCGGAGCCCATATCCTTGCCCTGCAAGGCGTTGCCTACGTTCGCATGTTCAGCGAATACCAGAAGACCATGTCTGCCGAAGAGGCCTTCGAGCTCACCTTTTCCGGCAAGGAAATCTGCGGGATCTGCGTCGCAGTCGACCAAATCCAAGTCGACTTGGACCAGACGCTCCAAGACTTTTCACAGCAAAACAGCCAGGTAGCCCTGCTCCTAGCCACTTCCACCGAGACCCTTTCGATCGGCCGAAGCGGAAAACGCATGAAATGGTCTGCGACGCCGGGCAACGATCCGAACGAAACGTTCCATCTAACAGCCACCCCTCCTCCTCGGATCGTCGTCGCATAGCGGCGCCGCGAACAGCAGATCGCTCCTCATCGGCGATCTTCGCATTCCTTCTTCGATACAAGAGGCAGACTGTCATTCGACAGACTGCGGCCTGCGTCGGAGCTCAGACCCGCCCATGAAGGCCGGCGCTTGAGCAGGCGGCAAGGAATCCCAACGCAAGGGAATCAAACATTCAATCACTCTAACCAGGAGCGCACTAGATCGACCAGCCTTTCGCTTACCGGCCTACCTCAAGCCCTTCAGCTAAGATTCAACCAATCTGTATCCAAAACTAAATACTTTTCTAAAAACGATATAAGACAATTTCACGCTCTTTAACCGCGAAATCATGAAAATGAAAACCTACGCAATCGGCGCTGCCACAGCGTCAATCACCTTACTTGTTGGGAACGCTTTTTCCCGAGAGACTTCATCCAATCCTGTAGTGGATTTGGATCCGCTCGTCGTGACCTCCACTCGATCGACCGAAGCCACACGCGTGTCTTTCGACCCCCGAATCGCCATTCAACCGCTTCCCGCCAATGACGGAGCCGACGCTCTAAGTCACGTAACTGGCTTCAACGTAATTCGAAAAGGGGGCACTGACGGCGACCCTACCTTCCGTAGCATGGCCGGGTCACGTCTTCCAGTGGTGCTCGATGGCGTCTGCACCCTAGGAGGCTGCGGCAACCGCATGGACCCGCCCACCGCTTACGTTTTTCCTTCTTCCTTCGACAAGGTCACGATCTTGAAAGGTCCGCAAAGCGTTCTCTATGGCCCTGGAGCCAGCGCCGGAGCAATCCTATTCGAGAGAAATGCGCCGCGTTTCACCGAACCCAGCGCTTCCCTGAAGAGCTACCTCAACCTTTCTAGCTACGACCGTCGCGACCTTTCGGTCGAAGGACTTGTAGGCAACGCCGACACCTACGCCCGCTTGCAAGGCTCCTGGTCAGAAGCAGGCGACTACGAAGACGGAGACGGCAAGGTATCCAATTCCTCATACGAGCGCTGGAACACCCAAACCGCTCTCGGGTGGACGCCCACTGACAGCTCTGCCCTGGAATTCAGCGTCAGTCTCAGCAACGGCGAAGCCGCCTACGCCGACCGCGGCATGGACGGAACCCAGTTTGATCGCTCCGCCTACTCCCTCCGCTACCGAGCCGACCAGCTAGAGGGGGCATTTCGTAGCGTAGACGCCCAAGTCTACCACAGTTACGTAGATCACGTCATGGATAACTTTAGCCTGCGCGAATTCAATCCAAGCATGATGATGCCCATGCCCATGCTCTCTAATCCCGACCGGCTCACCACCGGAGCCTCACTCAAACTCGAGCTCGATCCCGTAAATGGTCTGGAATCTACTTTAGGCATCGACAGGCAATCCAATCGTCACCGCGCGCGAAACGCTATGGGCGCCGCCACCGCACGCTATGAGAACCTTCCCTTCCTCGAGGACGGAAACTTCGATCAACTCGGCCTTTTCGGCGAGTTTCGCTACTCCATCTCCGAGCGACAAGATCTTGCTTTCGGCCTGCGCCTCGATCATTGGGAAGCGGAAGACCTCCGCTCCCAAGTCCGCGTCGGCATGATGGGCGGGCTGATGGCAAACCCGACTGCCAACGCCGAACGCAGCGACACGCTCGCTAGCGGCTTCTTCCGTCTAAAGCGCGAAATCGACAGCCGAGGCTCGAAACTCTACGCCGGTCTAGGCCACTCTGAGCGCTATCCCGACTACTGGGAGATCTTTTCAGAGGAAAGCGCGAACAGTCTCAGCGCTTTCAATACAGACACGGAGAAGGTCACCCAGCTTGACCTCGGAACCCTGACCAAGCGCGGCGATTTCTCGTTCAACGCATCGCTCTTCTACACCAAGCACAACGACTACATTCTCATCGAATCCGGCTACGCGAAACCCATGGGTATGATGAACCGATCGGCGACGATTTCCCGCAACATCGATGCCACCACCTTTGGCGGTGAACTGGAGCTCTCCTACCAAAACGATCAAGGCTGGTATACGGGTAGCGCGCTGGCCTACACCCGCGGCACCAACGACACCGACCACGGTCCGCTCGGTCAAATCGCCCCTCTCGAATTCAAGCTCGAAGGCGGTCTTCGCCGCGAGAATTGGTCGGCTGGCTGGATCGCTCGTTTCGTCGACGAACAAGATCGCTTTGCCCTTAACCAAGGCAACATCGTCGGCCAAGACATCGGCCCGTCGGACAGCTTCTCAGTCTATTCGCTACACAGCTCCTATCGCTTCAACGAATCCTGGAGCTTGGCTGCTGGAATCGACAATCTTTTCGACGAAACCTATGCGGAGCACCTCAGCCGCGCTGGCACTATGGTTAGCGGATACATCCAGACCACGCGGGTCAACGAACTAGGCCGCGCCTTCTGGGCCCGCCTGAGCGCGAAGTTCTGATCGAATCGCCCGATTTCCGGGCAGAGCCAGGCCGCGCGGCTTGGCTCTGATCCCGCCGTATCCATCGCTCTCTCGTCGCCCTTCCGCCCTCACGAAACCGGATTTCAATTACCTTCAATAAAATGCCAAACCTTACAATGGAATCGACAATCACTATAATCAGTAGGCATCAAGGAACATGAAAATTCACAAGCGCGCTTCATCACTTCTGCTCCTCGCCTGCTCGACACTAGCCACGACTTTGTCCTTGGCAGAGCCCAAGAGCCAGACTGCCCACACGTTCAAGGCAAAGGTCAACGAGCGATTCGAAATCCACTATCAACTGCACCTGCCCGAGGGCTACGACGCCAAGGCAGGGAAGAAGTGGCCGACCATCCTGTTTTTGCACGGGGCTGGCGAGCGCGGCGACGACATTGAAAAGGTGACAGTTCATGGACCTCCCATGATCGTGAAGGACAATCCAGAGTTTCCTTTCATCGTCGTTTCACCCCAATGCCCGACCGGCGAGCACTGGCAACCGGAACAATTGATCGCTTTGCTGGACCGCGTTTCCAAGAAGCACGCAGTCGACGACAAACGCGTCTATCTGACGGGCTTGAGTATGGGCGGCTACGGAAGCTGGGAACTGGGCATCAAACACCACGAGCGCTTTGCCGCCATCGCCCCAATCTGCGGCGGCGGAACCACCATCGATATCCGCATGGCTCGCCGGGTTGATAATCATCCACTCAAGTCGCTGCCGATCTGGGCCTTTCACGGGGCCAAGGACAGCGTCGTGCCGCTAAGCGAATCCGAACAGATGGTTGACGCCTTCAAGGCCATCAGAAACGAGAACGTGAAGCTGACCGTCTATCCTGAAGCAGGTCACAATTCTTGGACAGAGACCTACGACAACCCGAAACTCTACGAGTGGCTCTTGAGTCACTCGAAGTGAACGGATAAAACAAAGCCCTGCTCAGAAGCAGACATGTATTTCGGCGATCGAGTAGCTATGGAAGAAGTTATCTGTATATACTAAGATCATGGATACGATCATCGAACGATCTTCAAAGAGGTCACCGGAAGCGCTTATTTGGAAAAACAAAGATCCAGGTAACTGACTGCCAGCCATTTTTCGATGATTGATATGCAGGCGGCTCGCCTGCTTTTACCGAGGCCCGCGAACAACCCGCGAACAATGGGGCCATCCTAATCGACGACCAACCTGCTGGATTCAAGACTTCGCGGCAACGGGACCTCTGTGGCCTGTTCTAGGTATCGAGAAGCAAATGGGAGGCCGTAAGTGTGTCATCTAGTCCAAGACCGGCCATCGTTTTTGAGATTCAAAGGCTTTTCGTCTGACCCAAAACCCTTTTGAGGCGAGATGACCGAACAAAATCCACATCTTGAAATCTCCTATTCGATTCCATAAACAACCTACCGAATCCGATAGTCATTTGAATTTTTCGCCTATAATTCGTCTTCGAGCCATGATCATACCTCAGAAGCCATGGATAAGGCCAACGCGGCTGCTCGCGCGACATCCATTCACTCTTCTTATCCTTGTACTGACTCATTCGAATCATGCTTCCGAGTTGGAATTCGAAGGCCTCCGAATCAACCAGGCCCAGACGATCGGGACCCATAACTCCTACCATATCGCTCCACATCCATCCCTGGACAGGTTGATAAGAACCACAAATGAGGCGGCAGCGGATTCGATTACCTATACGCATCGGTCCCTGACCGAGCAGTTCGACCAACTGGGGATTCGTCAGATTGAATTGGATCTCTTCGCGGATTCAGAGGGCGGGCGCTTCGCCAATCCGAAAGGCGTCGAATTGGCCAAAGAGGCCGGATACCCGGATGTCCCCAACTTCGATCCAGATTGGGTCCTCGAGGAACCGGGCTTAAAAATCCTCCATTCCCCGGATTTCGACTATTTGACCAATGTCCTGACATTCGAACGGGCGCTCCGGGAAATCGAAACCTGGTCCGATGCCAATCCAAATCACTTTCCGATCACCGTCCTGTTGGAGCTGAAATCGCGAAACGATCAACCCGATAGGACAAAAACGGAGCCCTTCGATGAGGATCGACTGCGGGAAATCGATGAGACGATTCGCGCGGTTCTGGGCGAGGAGGATGTGATCACGCCCGCGGATATTCGCGGGCCCTATGGAACGTTGCGAGAAGCAGTCTTGGAGCGTGGATGGCCATCCATTTCCTCGGCTCGAGGAAGAGTAATGTTCTGCATGGATAATACGAGCCCCGTTCGAGACCGCTATCTCTCCCTCGATCCGAACCAAGAATCATCAGTTCTGTTCCTGAGCTACGATCCCGCTAGTCCCGTAGCCGGATTCTTCAAAATGAACAATCCAGAGCGGGAATTTGGCGAGATTCAGCGTCGCGTGAATGCGGGTTTCATCGTGCGAACACGGGCTGATTCGCCCACCTCGACCGCTCGAAACGATGATACGACCCAGCGAGATCTCGCTCTGAGCAGCGGGGCCCAGTTTGTTAGTACGGATTATCCAGAGCCGAATCTCAGCTTTAGCTTGTATCAAGTCCAATTCCCGCATGGCGAAGTCGCTCGCTCGAATCCGGTCAACGGCGAACCGGCCTTTAGAGGGGTGGATCTGGAACGGGATTGGCGACGCGTCGATACGGGAACTTCCGAAGGGCTGAGGCGCATCGCGGAGCGGGCCCGCGACGCCCATAGTCAACGACGGCTGGCCGAGGCGAGTAACTACTATCGGGCCTTGCTCGAGGTCGAACCGGCCCGAGAGCTCACGGAAGCGGAACGAGCGCGAATCATTCGCTTGGCCCCCCTCGCCCTCCGCGTCGACCAAGACCCCTTCGAACTTCGAGACGTCGTAGCTATTCAGCATCCTTCGAAACCTTGGATCGCCTATCATTTAATGTGGGGGGACGACATCGATTATCCGGAGGACAACGATCCCTTAGACCATGAAGTAGTTTGGGTGAAATTCAATGAAACGACCGGCGCCGCGGAGGAGCTGGCTGCCTATTTTCACGGAGCGATTTTCCGCAAAGCCGTCGAGGACAGTCGTCCTACCTTCGGAGTCGAATGGGGCAAACACGGATCGGTGTTGCTACCCATCGAGCGATTCGAAGGCGGGCAGGAGCTTCGAGCTAATTGGCGTCGATTGAACCGGGAAGGCACACGTCTGCCGAATCATCCGCTGGCCCGCGCTTGGCCCAAGTCGTATTCAAAATCTTATTCTAAATACACTCAATTTCGCATTCCATTAGATCTTGGAGAGCGACTAAGCTCCTCAGATCTTATGGGTTGTTCACGATGGGGAAACGCCGCCTTGGACCAGCGCTTCCTGCCCTACAATTTCTCGGCCAAACCCGATTGGCCAGAGAATCTTTCGAACTAGGGAGCGCTGCCAGAAATCGAGTAACCCATCCCAACACAACTGGGATCTCTTGAGGATCCGTCCCTTTCACGACCTTCTCTCGAAAGCCTCGCCCAACTCAAGCGCCCCTGCTAGGCGGGCAAATCTACCCTAAATTCAGTTTGAAACCATCCGCAAAAAAGAATGAGTAAATAGCGGATGCCGATGGTATTGGATCCTCAGCCCCTACATAGGACAGGACTGGGGCTTCAATCGGGAGAATAGTAATGCGTAAACTTGAAGCACAGTTAAAGATTGTTGGAGTTACACTGATGGCTGCTACATCCAGTAATGCGCTGGCCCAAAAAATAGTTGTGGCCCACCGCGGAGCGAGTGGGTACTTGCCGGAGCATACGCTAGTGGCGAAAGCGATGGCCTATGCCATGGGTGCCCACTATATCGAGCAGGATGTCGTGATGACTAAGGACGATGAATTGATCGTTTTGCACGACCTCACTCTGGATCGCACCACCGATGTTGCCACGCGCTTTCCAGCCCGGGCCCGGGCCGATGGAAAACACTATGTGGTGGATTTTACCTTGGACGAAATTCGCTCCTTGCGCGTCGGAGAAGGCGTACGCGATCGAAACGGAAATGTAACAGCGATCTATGATTCTCGCTTTCCTGTCGGTAAATCGCGCTTTCGAATCAGTACGCTGGCAGAAGAAATTGAAATGATTCAAGGCATGAATCAATCGACCGGCAAGGACATCGGAATCTATCCCGAAATTAAGTCACCGGCATTTCACCAACAGGAAGGCAAAGATGTGAGCGCGGCATTGATCCAGACCCTGAAAGCATATGGATACACGTCGAAGCAGGACAAAGCGTTCGTTCAAACCTTCGATTTCGATGAGTTGCGTCGACTCCACGAAGAAGTATTGCCAAACGCGGGCGTCTCTGTGCGGCTAGTGCAATTGATCGGCGCCGGGAACGCTTACGAGTGGATGCTTAAACCCAAAGGGATAGCTAAAGTTGCCCAATATGCTGATGGCATTGGGCCGGACAAAGGATTGATCATTCCGAACGATGGATCTGCGGCAGAAACGACCAACCTAGTAGATTTGGCTCATGCCAACAACCTGGTCGTACATCCTTACACTTTCCGACTGGATCCAGACCAGGTTCCCGGCTACGCCTCGGATTTCGAACACCTTCTAGAGCTGCACCTTTACAAGGCTGACGTAGATGGGCTCTTTACCGACTTCCCCGACCGCGCCACGAAATTCCTGAATTCCTATCAGCCTTGAGCATATCCCGAAACCAAGAAAAACGATTCTTGTGGGATTCGTTGCGTTCGCGATGATTGGTTTGGCAGGCTGTCCCGGAGATAAGCCCTCTGCCTTTCTCAATACAGATTTCTTGCCAAGCCCATAGGTGAAAATAGCGTGAATCAACCCTTCAAAACACTAACTGCATTCTGCTTCGCGCGCCCTTCCCCCAATATATCATGAACGTTTATCTCGCAGAGTTTATTGGAACAGCAGTTCTAGTTCTCCTCGGCAATGGCGTAGTCGCCAATGTCGTACTGAACAAAACCAAAGGTAACAACGGTGGCTGGATAGTCATTACAGCAGGCTGGGGACTTGCCGTCGCCATCGCTGTGTATACCGTTGGCCGCATTAGCGGCGCCCATATTAATCCGGCAGTCACGATTGGACTGGCCAGTCTGGGCGAATTCCCTTGGCCTGAAGTATTCGGCTACGTCGCCGCCCAAATCGCGGGAGGAACAGCAGGCGCAGCTCTGGTCTGGCTGACCTACCTACCGCATTGGAAAGAGACGGAAGACCAAGGCGACAAGCTAGCCTGCCACTGCACCTGCCCCGCTATTCGCAATCTGCCGGCAAACCTTATGGCCGAGACTCTTGGCTCCGGGATGCTCGTGTTTGGCGTGCTGGCGATCGGAAATGTCGCCACCGGACTAGAGACAACGATGAGCACAGTAGAAGAAACGGGCGCGCCCGCAATACAAGCTAGTCTCATCGCGGCCTACGGATCCTTTTTCGCGCCGCTTCTGGTTGGACTTCTCGTGTTCTCAATCGGACTGAGCCTCGGCGGGTCTACCGGTTACGCTATTAATCCAGCCCGCGACCTTGGCCCTCGAATTGCCCACGCCATCCTGCCCATTGCAGGCAAAGGTGGAAACGACTGGCCATACAGCTGGGTTCCCGTCCTAGGCCCAATCGTGGGCGGTATCGCAGGGGCTCAACTTTATTACTTGCTGGGATTCTAGCCAACGCTCCCAAAAGATCTTCTCGCCTAAATTCAAAGGATACCTCGCGACTCAGCACTGATTGTCATACACGAGCGCATTCGTATTTTGGATGGATTACTGAATTCCTGATCTGTCAATACAGTCAACCCTACAGTCCCGCACACCCGCATGAGCAATAACCAATTCATTCTCGCCGCCGACCAAGGCACCACCAGTTCGCGCGCTATTATATTCGATCGGTCTGGCTCCCTGATCAGCGTCGCCCAACAAGAATTTAGGCAATACTACCCGAACGACGGATGGGTGGAGCACGACGCCCTGGAAATTTGGACTAGCCAGCACGCAGTAATCGAGGATGCCGTAAAAAAAGCGAAGCTAGAGTTCACAGACCTTGCGGCCATAGGCATTACCAACCAGCGCGAAACGACTGTCGTTTGGAACAAGGAAACGGGCCAGCCGATTTGCCAGGCCATCGTCTGGCAAGATCGGCGAACCGCGGATTTTTGCCGAAAGCTTATAGGCGAAGGCCTCGAACCTTCATTCACGGAGAAAACGGGACTTCGCCTCGATCCCTATTTCTCAGGCACCAAGCTAGCCTGGATTCTCAACAACGTCGACGGCGCCCGCGAAAGCGCAGAGAAAGGCGACCTACTCTTCGGGACGGTCGATACCTGGCTGATGTGGAATCTCACCGGCGGAAAAGTCCACTCAACCGACGCGACTAACGCTTCGCGTACCCTGCTTTTTAATATTCATTCTGGCGATTGGGACGACGAAATTTTGGAGATCCTCAATATACCCAGA
>Ga0181593_10003622_pt1 | contig 14099 bp, 14 predicted proteins | sample 071ome_19_FD_133756 | JGI IMG/M metagenome (GOLD analysis project Ga0181593, IMG submission 133756) | Coastal salt marsh microbial communities from the Groves Creek Marsh, Skidaway Island, Georgia - 071413AT metaG (megahit assembly) | ecosystem: Environmental > Aquatic > Marine > Intertidal...
ACCACCAAGCGCTGGCCCACACACCGTGCTGTGAATGGCGATGATTGCCCGCAATCCGCTCTCTGAATCAGAACAGAACACGACCTTTTGATGGTTTTGAAATTCAGGATGGTCAAAAACCACAGACTCTCCTCACGACCTAGTTAACATCACTCATTGATGTAGGAAGGAAAGAGCCGGATTGCCACACCCAGACGCAAAAATCAGCTATTGCATAAACCAACCGTGACTGACGACGAGAGACTGCCCCGTCAGCGCATTGGAGCCAAAGCCGGCGAAGAACAGCACAGCCTGGGCGACGTCCTCGACCGTGGTGAACTCCCCATCCACGGTGTTCTTGAGCATCACGTTTTTAATGACGTCCTCTTCGCTGATGCCCAGCGCTTCGGCCTGTTCGGGAATTTGTTTGTCCACCAGGGGAGTGCGTACAAATCCGGGACATACCACATTGGCGCGCACGCCGTGCGCTGCGCCTTCCTTGGCAATGACTTTCGCAAGACCGATCAAACCGTGCTTGGCCGTGACGTACGGCGCCTTTAGCACCGAGGCCTCCTTGGAGTGTACAGAGCCCATGAGGATGATACTGCCGCCCCGGCCCTGTTTGTACATATGGCGTAGCGCGGCGCGGGATGTCAGGAAGGCGCCATCCAGGTGAATGGCGAGAAGCTTTTTCCACGCCGCGTAGTCGAAGTCTTCCATCGGTGAGATGATTTGTATGCCGGCGTTGCTGACCAGAATATCAATGCCGCCCAGCTTTTTTGCGATAGCGTCCATGCCGCCGTCCACTTGCGCCTCATCGGCAACATCCATGGCAACGCCCATGGCGCGGTCACCGGTGGCGTCGAATTCTTTTGCCGTCGCTTCGGCATCGGCGAGATTAAGATCGGCAATGGCAACCTTGGCACCCGCCTGCAAAAGCGTGTGTGCGATTTCCTTACCGATCCCGCGGGCCGCGCCCGTCACCACGGCGACTTTGTCCTGCACGTTCATGATCAGAACTCCGCGTCCACTTCTTCAAGCTCTTCGGGCTCTTCCTTGGCCGCCTCGACCCATTCAGCCATATCCGGCCAGCTCATGATGGTTTTGCAATAGTCGGCGCAATCCTTGTCGAGAGCGACATCATAGGTCAGAAACCGCGTGCACACCGGCGCATACATGGCATCGGCCATGCTGAGTTCGCCGAACAAACCCGGGCCGCCGTATTGGGACAAACACTCCTGCCAAATGGCCGTCACGCGGGCGATGTCGGGTTTGGCGCCGGACCACACTTTAAAACCTGGATAGTGCGCTTTGATATTCATGGGAAGTGCGGAGCGCAGATTGAAAAACCCTGAATGCATTTCGCCCGACACAGACCTGCAATGCGCCCGGGTTTTACGGTCCGTTGGCAGCAACCCGGAATCCGGAAACACTTCGGCGAGGTATTCGGCAATCGCCAACGTGTCCCAAACATTGGCACCGTCGTGCTCCAGCCTTGGAACGAGCAACGACGGAGACAGCAACAAGAGCTCGGCCCGGGTATCCGGGTCGTCGATGGGCATGACTTTTTCTTTGAATTTCGGGCCCGCCATTCTGCATAGAAGCCACCCACGCAGAGACCAGGAGGAGTAGTTCCTGCTTGAAATCGTTAATATTGCCGACGGCATAGCGTGCTCCCTGGGGATAACTCAGTGGTTCTTGGAGACCACCTTTCTCCCCTCTATACTAAAGGATCATCTCGCATTGCAGCAAAAATTGCACTACCCTTTCTGAAAGCGATTCGACCGCCCGAAAGCCTCAGTATGCTTTATTTCACGTACCAACTGCAGTCAGACCTCATCGGCCCCGTCCGGCGTATGGCGCGTGCAGTGCACACAATGCTGGGCCCCCTCATGGAGAAATCCGGGCTCCCGGCACTATCGCACCTTCGGGCGACCTGGGAAATGATGGGCCGGGCCCGGCTGACCCACACTCGGCCGGATTTCGGGATCAGCGAGGTCCGCCTCGGAAACGACACCGCCGCCGTCACTGAAGTCCCCATTCGCGTCACCCCGTTCTGCACGCTGCTGCACTTCAAAAAAGACACGGATATTCCTCAGCCGGAAGTTCTCCTGGTCGCGCCGCTTTCGGGACACTTTTCAACTCTGCTGCGCAATACCGCGAAAACCCTCCTGCCCGATCACGACGTCTATGTGACCGACTGGCATAACGCCCGCGACGTTCCCCCGGAAGATGGACATTTCGGATTCGACGAATTCGTCGAACTCACCATCCAGTTCATGGAAGACCTGGGACCCGGCGCACACGTGATGGCCGTATGCCAACCCTGCGTGCCGGTGCTCGCCGCCGTCGCCGTGATGTCGGAAGACAAGAACCCGGCAACGCCCTTGAGCATGACATTGATGGCCGGCCCCATTGATACCCGGGTCAATCCGACAGAGGTCAATAAGCTCGCCACCAGCAAGCCCATCGAGTGGTTCGAGCAAACACTGATTTCGTGCGTGCCACCACAGCTAAAGGGCGCGGGCCGAAAGGTGTATCCGGGATTTCTGCAACTTACAGCCTTTATGGCCATGAACCATGAACGCCACCAGCGCGCGCATATGGATATGTACTTGCATCTGGCAAATGGCGACGAAGAAAAAGCGAACGCGCTGAAACTGTTCTACGACGAATACTTCGCCGTGCTGGACCTGCCCGCGGAGTTTTATCTGGAAACCGTACAAAAGGTTTTCCAGGAAGCGCAGTTGGCAAAGGGAGAATTGACCTACAAAGGCCGCGTCGTGAACCCAGGTGCCATTAAACGCACGGCTCTGCTTACGGTTGAAGGCGAGAAGGACGACATCTGCGCACCGGGCCAAACCGTGGCGGCCCACGATTTGTGCACCGGTCTTCGCCCTCACCTGAAACGCCATCACCTGGAGGCCGGGGTCGGCCACTATGGGGTGTTCAGCGGACGCAAATGGGAAACGAGTATTTATCCCATTGTCCGCAATCTCATGCTTTCAATGGATTAGGTCGCCGGCCTAATTCGCCGCCCGCGCGGCGGCGACTTCTTCCCCAAAATCAATCTGAGACGTGTTCGTGAGGACGGACGCGCCGGACAGAATGCGGGTATCAACGAAATATCCGGGCGTAACCGATACTTTGAGCGAACGCGCGAGGTTGAAATTCTCGATGATTTGATTGGCCACTTCGGGCGCGTCCATGTCTTTGCGCAGCCGCGCAACATCAAGACCGACGGATTCCGCCGTGCGGAAAATAATACTTTCGGTCAGGCGACCGCGATGGTCCATCAACGCATTGTGAAAGGCTTGGTGCTTTCCTTGCATTTGTGATGCGAGAGCCGCTCGGGCGGCAACAACGGACACGGGACCGAGGATGGGAAAATCCTTAATGACGTGCCGGATGTTTCCATCACTTTCGACCAAGGCCCGCAAGCGCGGCTCTGCAGCTTTACAGTACGGGCACTGATAATCGAAAAATTCGACAATACTTACGTCGCCATCTTCATTGCCAAGCACAGGCGTACCTGGATCGAAGAGCAAATCCTGCACTTTGCCCGCCGCAGCAGTTTCAGCCGCCTTTTCAAGTTCAATCATCAAGAATTCTTGGGATGATACTTGGCTACCATCCGCGCTGAGTGCGGGAAACCCGATTAGCAGCACAATTGAACCAAAAGCGCCGACGAGCGTGAGTCTATTCATTGTGTTTATCCATTGTGAATATAAACGCGGGCTCCCCGCCGCCATGCACGGTGAGTTGAGCTCCACTCACATAGGATGCACTGGGAGAAGCCAAAAACAAACACGCTTCGGCGATATCTTGGGGCTGACCCATGCGCTTAAGGGGTAGTTTGTCGGCAATATTTTGCAAACCGCGCGGACCGTAGTGCTGTTCGGCGTTCGGCGTAGCGATGAGCCCGGTGATGATGGCGTTGACGCGTACTTTGGGGCCCCATTCTGCGGCCAAGGACTGCGTAAGATTCACCAAGCCCGCTTTAGCCGCACCATACATAGCCGTACCTGGAGAAGCGCGCGTGGCGGATACACTCGCGATATTGATGATGGCGCCGCCGGTTTCCTGTGAGTGCATGATCTTGTTTGCCGCCTGGGCGCAATACATGGGGCCAAGAAGATTAAGCGCGACGATTGAATCGAAAAATCTCGGCGAAGCGTCGGCCGCAGAAGATTCCGGCGCGCCGCCGGCGTTATTGACCAAAATATCCAATCGACCGTGTTCGGCTTTAATGCCCTCGATCCATGCGGCGACGGTTTCCGCTTTTCGAACGTCACAAATTCCAAACTTGGCGCTGTTTCCGTTCACAGACGGTACCGATTTCGGTTCGTTCCGCGCACAGACAATCACGGTCGCGCCCGCAGCCAGGAAAGCTTCGGTGATGGCCGCGCCAATCCCCTCCGCGCCGCCCGTGACGGCGACGACAGATCCTTCGAAATTGAATTGCGCGTTCGACATGCTCATTGCTCGGGATAATAGCGGGCGATTTTGTCGGCGATACAGGCGGGGCGTTCCTCACCCTCAATTTCGATGGTCACCCTGATCGTGGCCTGGAAACCACCTTTGACCTCTTCGACCTTCATGATCTCTCCCACTCCGCGAATGCGAGCGCCGCACTTGACGGGGTTGGTGAACCTGACTTTGTCACACCCGTAGTTCAGGCCATGCGCCATACCCTGCACGTCCAAGAGCTGCGGTAAAAAACGCGCGGCGAGTGAAAGCGTTAAAAAGCCATGAGCAATGGTTGCGCCGAACGGTCCCTTTGCCGAGCGTTCGGGGTCCACGTGAATCCACTGATGATCGTCGGTCGCATCGGCAAACAGATTGATCCGTTCCTGGGTGATCTCGACCCATTCGGTGGGGCCCAATTTGGTGCCCTCCGCGCCCAACAAATCGCGCGGGCTCTTAAAAACTTTGGGCGGTTGGCGCTCAGACATCCCTCAGGCCCTTTGACTTGAAACGGAGACGATTTCACCGGTCATGTACGACGAATAATCGCTGGCTAGAAACGCTATCACGTTGGCGATTTCCCAGGTTTCGGCGGCGCGCCCAAATGCTTCGCGTGCGGTCAGTTCCTGGAGCAATTCGTCGGAGGTCACTCTATTGAGAAACTCGTGCATGGCAAGGCTCGGCGCCACCGCATTGATGCGCACGCCTGATGGCGCGGCCTCCATGGCGGCGCAACGTGTGAGCGCCATCACGCCGGCCTTTGACGCGGCATAATGCGCCTGGCCCTTTTGCGCACGCCAACCCAGAACCGACGCGTTATTGACGATCACGCCGGATTTGCGCGCAAGCATGTGTTTCAACATGGCGCGCATCATACGAAATGTGCCGGTGAGTGAAATTTCCATCACCGCATACCATTGATCGTCGGTCATATCGACCACGTCTGCCGTGCCGCCAAGCCCGGCATTATTGACCAGCACGTCGACGTGACCGAGATTTTTGACAGCCGCATCGACGAGGCCCTGCACTTCGTCTTCTTTTGCGACGTTGCATAATTGCGTGGGAATGGCCTGCCCCGTTTTCGCCGCTAGCTTCTCGGCGGCGGCAGCGAGGCGCCCTTCATGGATATCGCTGATCATCACCCGCGCGCCTTCATCGACCGCGCGCTCGGCCACGGAAAAGCCAATGCCCGTACCGGCGGCGGCCGTAATGAGAACGGTTTTGCCTTTGAGAAGCCCGTGACCCTCGGGGCGTGGCGGCGGTGCCGGTGCAGTCATTTAGAGATATCCCATGTTCTAGCCGCGCGGTTCCTTGGGCATGCCAAGAGCCCGTTCGGCGATGATATTACGTTGGATTTGATTGGTCCCAGCGTAAATGGTGTCTGCCCGGACAAACAGGAACAACCGTTGCAAGGCCGTCAAATCATAGGGCGCGTCCTCGCCGATTTCCGCGTCCGGTCCGAGCACATCCATGGCCAACTTGCCAAGGTCGCGGTGCCAGGTTGCCCAGGAAATTTTGTAGATGTAGGCCTCGCGCGGGAGTTCCGCCGCGTTTGGATTGCTCAACATTCGCAGCGCATTGGCGCGCATGACCTTGAGCCCGATCCAGGCATCGACCAAGCGGCGGCGTATCATGGGATCACGGTCTCTCCCGTTCTGGCGAGCGATGTCCATAATGGCATCGAGTTCATTGCGGAAATTCATCTGCTGGCCGAGAGTTGAAATGCCGCGCTCAAAGGTGAGCGTACCCATGGCCACCCTCCACCCCTCGCCGGGCGCGCCGACGATGTTCTCTGCGGACGTCCGCGCACCATCGAAGAAGACCTCGTTGAATTCGGACGTGCCGGTCATTTGAACAATGGGCCGCACCGTGATACCCGGTTGCTTCATGGGTACGAGCAAATACGACAGGCAGTGATGAAGTTTCGAGCCTTCTTCCGTCCGACATAAGACAAAGCACCAGTCCGCCACGGTCGCGAGCGACGTCCATGTTTTCTGGCCTTCAATGATCCATTCGCCGTTTTCAAGCCGGGCTTTGGTGCGCACGTTAGCGAGATCCGACCCGGCATTTGGCTCCGAGTAGCCCTGGCACCAAAGTTCCTCACCTGCGGCGATGGGCGGCAGGAATTTTTTCTTCTGCGCATCGGTACCGAAGGCGGCAATCGTCGGCCCGGCCAAACCTTCACCGATGTGCCCAACCCGGCCCGGCCCGCCGGCCCGTGCATATTCTTCAAAAAAGATCACCTGTTGTTCGATGGGAAGGCCGCGCCCGCCATGTTCCTTCGACCAGCCGACACATGTCCATCCGGACTTGGCCATGTGCTTTTCCCATTCATGGCGCAACACATGAAAGCTGTGCTCATCGCCCGGTCCGCCTCGGCCAATCAATGGCGCGAACTTTCCGGTGAGATTGTCTTTCATCCACGTCGCGATCTCGGCGCGGAACTTTTCGTCTTCTTTGCTGAAGTTCAGATCCATCGCGCCCTCACCGGCCCAACTGTAAATGATCGGCGATGGTGTCGCGGTGTGCGTCTGGAATGCCAAGCACCGCCTCGGTCGCACGCGCGTTCTTGAAGTAGTGATGGAGATCGTATTCCCACGTGAATCCGATCCCACCATGCAGCTGGATGGCGTCGCCCGCGACTTTGAAATAGGTTTCGGAACTGACGACCTGCGCCGCGGCGGCAGACTCATTGAATTCGCTTGAATTGGAATCCGCCAATGCCGCCGCGTAATAGGTCATGGAGCGTGCTGATTCGACGGCGATCATCATGTCGGCGGCTTTGTGTTTCACCGCCTGGAAACTGCCGACAGGACGCCCGAACTGAACACGTTCCTTTGTATAGTCCACGGTCATATCCAGGCAGCGCTGCGCCGCGCCGACCTGGAACGCGGCAAGAGCCACTCCCGCACGCCGATATACCTCGGCAAGCACATCAAATCCGCCACCTTCTTCACCGATCATGGCCGAGACAGGCAGTTCAAGGTTCTCGCACGTTACGGCCGCCTGTCTGCGGGTCTGGTCCATGGTGACCAACATGCGGCGCTCAAGTCCCGATGCATCGCCGGGGACCGCGAAGAGACTGATACCGTCCGTCCCCGTTGATCCTTTTGAACGCGCAACGACTATGACAACATCCGCACTGTCGCCGAACGGCACATATTGCTTGAGGGCCGTAAGTCGGAACTTTCCGTTTTCGACTATGTATTGCGACTTGATGAATTCCGGCGCCCATTCTCCGCTGGGCTCGGGCACTGCAACAGTGGCCGTAATCTCCCCCGCCGCGATGCGCGGCAGATATTGAGCCTGCGCTTTTTCATCACCGCTGAGCAACAGTAATTGCGCAGCAAGACACACTGTGCTTTCGAATGGAGACGGCAGTAAAGCCGCACCAAGCTCTTCCATCAGCACGGCCAACTCGACCATGCCAAGACCCAGGCCGCCGTGGGCTTCCGGAACAATCAATCCGGCCCAGCCCATTTCTGCTGTCATTGCCCGCCATAGCGCCGGGTCAAACCCATTAGGCTCCGCGATGCCTTTCGCGCGCCCGCCCGACGCCGCGCGCTCAGCCAGAAAGGCGCGCGCCGTATCGCGGATCATGTTCTGCTCATCGGTGAAGGCAAACCGCATGAGCGGTATCCTATGTGCCGTAGATTTTTTGCGGCGGTACGGCTTGTTTGATCACGCCGCGCACGGCATCGCCGATTTCCGATGCTTCCCAGCGCGTGCCTTTGTCAACTTCGGGCCCCGTGCGCCAACCATCAGCGACAGAAAGCTTGCCGCCGAAAATTTCAAAGCATCGGCCCGTCACATCGCCCGAATGGGCGCTACAAAGCCAGACCACTAAAGGCGCGACGTTGAAGGGATCGAAAACATCAAAGCCGTCTTCGGGTTTTTTCATGAGGTCGGCAAAAAGCGTTTCGGTCATTCCCGTACGCGCTTGCGGCGCCAGCGTGTTCACCGTGACTCCGTAGCGTCCCATTTCAGCGGCCTGAACAATCGTCATCATGGCAATGCCGCCTTTTGCGGCGGAATAGTTTGTCTGCGCAATGGAGCCCTGAAGGCCTGCCGCAGAGGACGTGTTGATGATGCGGCCCAAGACATCTTTCCCGGCTTTGGACTGTTCGCGCCAATAGCGCGCCGCGTGATTGGCGGTGCAGAAATGCCCCTTGAGATGCACGCGAATAACATCATCCCATTCCTGTTCGCTCATGCTGGTGAACATTCGGTCGCGGACGATCCCGGCATTGTTCACCACGCCATGAATATCTCCGAACGTATCAATGGATGCTTTGACGATTTTGCCGGCTTCGGTCCAATCGGTGATGTCATGGGCATCGGCAATCGCGTTGCCGCCCGCGGCCTTGATGTCTTCGACGACTTTGTTCGCGGCTTCGCCGTTAATGTCATTGACGATGACGCTCGCCCCTTCCGCCGCCAAGGACAATGCATACGCACGCCCCAATCCGCCGCCTGCGCCCGTTACAATAACGACGCGGTTTTCACATACCTTGCTCATGGTTACTTAGGGGCCTCCCCAACCGATAACTTACAGACGTTCAATAATGGTGACGTTGGCTTGCCCGCCGCCTTCACACATGGTTTGCAGACCGTAGCGGCCGCCGGTGCGCTCGAGTTCATTAAGCAGCGTCGTCATCAGCCGCGCGCCGGTTGCCCCCAGCGGATGGCCCAGAGCTATCGCTCCGCCGTTGACGTTGACCTTTGCGGGATCAATTCCGAGATCCTTCATCCACGCCATCGGCACGGATGCGAATGCCTCGTTGCATTCGTATAGGTCAATGTCATCGGGCTTCATGCCGGACTTTTCGAAAGCGTGACGCGTTGCCGGGATTGGCGCCGTCAACATCCACACGGGATCGTCGGCGCGCACGGTCATGAAATGGACACGGGCGCGAGGTTTGAGATTATACGTTTTTACTGCGCTTTCGGACGCAATCAGCATCGCAGCGGAGGCATCCGCGTTCTGGCTGGCGACGCCCGCGGTGATCCGTCCATTGGGCGCCAATGGCTGAAGCGTCGCCATTTTTTCGAGCGTCGTTTCACGGCGCACAGTTTCATCCACGGCGAAACCGTTTATTGCTGCGATCTGAGATTCAAAACGCCCCTCATCGATCGCCTTGGCGGCCTTCAAGTGGCTGTTGTAGGCAAACTCCTCCATGCTCTCGCGAGTGATTTGCCATTTCTCGGCAATCATTTCGGCCGAACGAAACTGACTGACTTCTTGATTACCGTATCGCGCCACCCAACCCGGCGAGCCGGAGAACGGATCGTCAAAGCCATAAGGCTTGCCCGCAACCATTGCCGCCGTGATGGGAATCATATTCATGGTCTGCACGCCGCCGGCGATCACCAAGTCCTGTGTACCGCTCATGACACCTTGCGCGGCAAAATGCACGGCCTGCTGCGATGATCCGCATTGCCTATCCACCGTTACGCCGGGCACATGCTCAGGCAATCCGGCAACAACCCAACACGTGCGCGCTATGTCGCCGGCCAGCGGACCAATCGCGTCCAAAGCACCGAACACGACATCGTCAACGGTGGCAGGATCAATCCCGGTGCGCTCGACAAGGGCCTTTAAGCTGTGCGCGCCCAAATCGGCGGGGTGCACCTGAGCCAACGAACCCTTCTTGCGGCCGATCGGCGTGCGCACGGCATCAATGATATAAGCTTCCGGCAATTGCGCCCCCTTCTTGATTGCGGCGATTGTACCCTTGTATGCGCTCGGATTGCGCCCCATGCCAAGCCGGCAATATCAACTGGCATGTCATACTGCGAATATGCGCAACGAATGGGCGCATTTCTACCCGCATATTGGAGGTATTTTCCACCCCTGATGTAACTTTGCGGAAATTATTGGGTTAGAAATTATAGCGATTAATCACAACAGGCTGGCGCTTAGCCGCAAATAAGGTAAAACATCGGCCGTGATCGTTGGGGGGAGTTTCATGAAGCCGGATTTTCCAAGACCAGCCGTGGCCAACTACGCCCTTGGGGTATTGCTCGCCGCGTACATTCTTTCCTTCATCGACCGGCAGATTTTGAGTCTTTTGGTGGAACCCATCCGCCGCGACCTGGATATCACCGATTTTCAGATGAGCTTGCTGCAAGGACTGGCCTTTGGTCTGTTCTACGCCATTCTCGGCATTCCCATCGGACGATTGGCGGACACAAAAAACCGGAAAATCATTATCGCCGTGGGCGTCTTTTTCTGGAGCATTATGACTGCGGCCTGCGGCCTCGCGCGCACCTACGGCATTTTGTTTCTCGCGCGCATGGGCGTGGGTGTGGGCGAAGCGACGTTGTCCCCCTCCGCCTATTCAATTTTAAGCGACTCCTATCCGCCGAACAGATTGGCCCGCGCCAACAGCATCTTCACCATGGGGATCACCTTGGGCAGCGGCATTGCCTACATCCTGGGCGGCACGGTGCTGGGGCTTATCTCGGATGCCGACCCGGTGAGCATACCCGTGGCCGGCGAACTGAAACCCTGGCAGCTGGCGTTCATGATCGTCGCCGCGCCAGGTCTTTTGATGACCCTCCTGGTCATGTCCATCAGGGAGCCGAAACGGCAAGGGTTGATAAAATCGGCGGAAGGAACCGCCGCCGAAGTCTCCACACGGGACGTCCTGACCTACATGAAAGCCCGCTGGCGGATTTATGGCTCGATTTTCTCGAGCGTCGCTGTGCTCGGCATTCTCGGCTATGGCTTTCTCAATTGGTATCCCACCTTCATGATCCGCACTTATGGAATGGAAGCCAGCGAAGTGGGCCTGCATTTCGGCGCTGTGTACTTAATCTTTGGGACCGCCGGCGCATTTGGCGGCGCGCTACTTTCAGAATTCTTGAGCAAACGCGGATACGAGGACGCCAACCCCCGTTCGTTGATGATTGTTGCCATGGCACTTATTCCCATGGCGGTAGGCACGCTCATGCCGACGCCGCATCTTGCGCTGATCGCTGCTGCGCCGACTGTTTTTCTGCTCAACGCCTTCTTCGGCGTTTCGGTGGCCGCCGTGCAGGTCATAACACCCAATCAGATGCGCGCGGTCATGATGGCCATATTTTTGTTTTTGAATACGCTGGTCGGCCTGGGATTCGGCGCAAGCTTCGTCGCTTTTTTCACGGACTTCGTGTTCGGCGACGACATGGCCCTACGCTACTCGATTGCCGTCACGGCGCTTATCACATGCCCGTTTTCAACAACGGTCGCTTGGCTGGGCCTCAAGCACTATCGAAAAACTCTGGCGGAAACGAATTCCTGGAGCTGATATCAGCGGGCTTCCATGACCCGGCGCACGGAGTCCTGAAATGCTTCTAGAACTGCCGTGCCCGGTTTGCCGCGCTGGTCCAAGTCTTTCGCCCACTGTTTGTTCAAACCGGAAAATGTGCTGACGACCTGCCGGTGCGCATCGGGTGAGAAGTCCATAAATTCCACACCCGCTTCTCCGATTTGACGCGTGCTGCGCTCAGCATCGAGGTCCGTTTTCACGCAGCTTGAAAACGTGACCGCCTCACCCGCGTCCAACAGCGCTTGGCGAATATCAGGCGGAAGCGCACGCAGCTTTTCGCGGCTGATCATGTAGGTCACGACAAAATTGCCGAAATTTTCGGTGCGCGTGGCGTAGCGTACGTGATTCTCAAATCCGTAGGTCACAACGCTGGGCGGCGAGAGCATCATGCCGTCCACAGTACCGCGCGACAGAGCTTCCATAAGCTCCGGCGATGCGATCTGCACCGGCACCGCGCCGATGGACCTTGCAATCAGAACCTTCGCACCACCAGTGATACGAATTTTCCGTCCCTGAACCGCCTCGATGCCAGAGATAGGATCGTCAGTCATGTAGAGCTGATACGGCGACGTTACGAGCACAAACAACGCCTGCACGCCCAATGGTTCAAATTCGGCCTTATCGAGCAAGCCACCCTCTTTCGCCAGCGGCCAATACGCCGCTGTCCCTTCGCAAGACGTGGAGAACTCCAGCGGGTGTTCGGCGACAATAGCAAGGGGCAATTTGTCGGTGATGAGCGACGGCGCGACGAGTCCAACATCCGTTACCCCGCTTTGCGTCAGGGATAAAAGGTCCTTCGATTTACCGAGCTGCTCGGCCGGGAAGTAGTCGAAAGAAACTTTGCCACCGGTGCGCTCGCGCACCTCATCCATCCAAACCTGCGTGGCAAATTCAGCGACAAAATGACCGACGGGCAAATAATCGGCAACGCGCAGCGTCACTGTCTCAGCGACCGCAGGCAATGCAATCACCGGGGAAAAGAGCAAAGCCGATATGAGGCGTACAACGCTTTTCATGGTATTGGCTGCAACTAACGTCACTTGAATAGAAAACACGGCGAAACGCAAGTCCGCCGTGTTTCAATATTGTAGTCGCACACGCGCTTTACGCTGCGACTAATTTCTTGGCGGCAGCCACCGTACGCGCAGCATCGGGTGTCATCCAGGTGATCATTTCGCGATTACCCGGCGGCGGCGCATCGGGGAATGCCAGGCGCCCAAAACGAGCGCCAGGGACATCGATCGCTGCCCGCGTGATAATCTCCGCGGTCGAGCCCATCGTTTCGTGACCGTGATCAACAACAAGCAACCTGCCGGTCTTGCGCACAGAGGCCGCAATCTGAGCAGCGGGCAACGGTTTAAGGCTACGGATGTCTATAACCTCCGCGCTTACACCGGCGGATTTCAATTCGCTCGCGGCGTTGGTTACCTCGGGCACGGACGGGCCGATACCGACGAACGTGATGTCGGTGCCTTCCTGCACAATGTTCGCTTCACCGATCTTGATCTCGTAGGCCTCGTCGGGCACGTCCGTCCGCACGCGGTTAATGGCCCTGTAGTGGAAAAAGATCACCGGATCGGGATCGCGGATGGCGGAAACCATCAACCCCTTCGCGTCGTAAGGATTTGACGGCACCACCACTTTCAATCCCGGCAAACCGGCAAACAATGCTTCCTGCCCGGCGTCGGCGTGCTGGCCAGCCATGCCCGGCGTGCGGCCCGCCGCATCCTGCCAAAGCACGAAGGGCATGGACGCCTGGCCGCCGGTCATGTGACGCAGCTTTCCGATCTGGTTGAAGACCAAATCAAAGGCTCTCGCCATGGTCATGAAACTGGGGTGCGCGATGCATGGAACGCCCGACATGGCGGCGCCCGCTGCCGCGCCGACGAACCATTCTTCATCGATGGGCGTGTATTGCGCTACGCGATCCTGGCCAAACTCCCGGTGCAGATCGATGACTTTGCCGAAGGGGCTGACCGCCGTCGGGCGACTTGCCCACCACAAGCTTAGCCGGGGGTCACGTTGCATCTCCTGCTGGACCCCCTCGAGGACTGCAAACTGTCCAGGTTTGGGTGCCATGGCTTCGTCCTCTAGGCGTAGCGTTGGCTCGGCGCGACCGCGCCCTGAGCATATACGTTGCTAAGACCCATATCCTGTCCGGGTTTAGGGCTATTGCGCGCGAATTCGATGGATTCTGCCACCCGTTTTTTCACATCAGCTTCCATCTGATTGGCCTTCTCCTCTGTGAGGACGCCGATGGAGACCAGCGTGTTGCGATACTTCGGCAACGGATCGTTGGCGATCCACGCCATCAGGTCCTTGTCCGAACGGTACGGGAGG
>Ga0181593_10003623_pt1 | contig 14097 bp, 12 predicted proteins | sample 071ome_19_FD_133756 | JGI IMG/M metagenome (GOLD analysis project Ga0181593, IMG submission 133756) | Coastal salt marsh microbial communities from the Groves Creek Marsh, Skidaway Island, Georgia - 071413AT metaG (megahit assembly) | ecosystem: Environmental > Aquatic > Marine > Intertidal...
CATAGCAAAGGGGCGATCCGGGATCGCTTTATCAAGATCATGCCGCGTTGTCTGATGGCCTGAGGCAATAAGGTTATAATCCGCTTGTATCGCAAAAATGATCTCATCCTCTGGGCAGGTTTTTGCCCAAGCGCGGATTTTTTCGGTTAACGCCTCAAGGCCTTGAACACCAAAAAGATCAAGGTAATCAAGTTCAGCAGACCCCCCAAACAAATGTACATGGCTATCAATAAAGCCGGGAAGAACGGTGCCGCCACCAGCGTCAATCTTTCGGGTGTCTGGTCCTGCCATGGCGCGAATATCTGCGGTTTCACCTACGGCTGAAATACGGCCGTTATGAATTGCCAAGGCAGTGGCGGCAGGTTGATTTTTATCAAATGTGATCAGACGACCGTTAAGGATAATGAGATCAGGGGTCATATCATATCTCCATTTAGGCAGGATCAGCAATGCTGATCAAAAACAAACACCCCATATATTGCCGCCCTTAGTCAGGATCAGCAAGCGATTTGCGCCTATGATCATCAAAAGAAAACCAAAAAAGGGCAAACAAAATTACACTTTTGCTGCCCTTATTGCGATAAAGATGGATAACGCGTTACACGCCAGCCGGATTGTCGAGGTCTGCCCCAAGTGCCGCGAGATCACTGTAACGGTCACCAATACGGTGATGCGGTCTGCCGCCAACCGACCCCCCAAAGGCAACAATCAATTCGTTGCTGTTAGGGGCATCGGGGATATGCATCTGAACCGTCAGATAATGCGAGCGGCGACCAGTATCATTTTTATCCATCAGGGGGATATTGATCTGGGTGTTGGCTGGCCCGCGCGTATTTGTAAATCCCAAATAGGCTTTTCCGCCTACCGCCTTGCGCAGGGCATTGCCATAATTGACCGTATGAATAATGGCTGAGGCGTGTTCCATTTCACCATCCAGCCCCGCCATAGACGCTTTGCCAATGGCTTCAATAGCATCACTGCTTCCGCCTAGCGCTAACATCTCATCGGTGAGCATCTGACCCAATTTTGGTCCAAAAGCTCTGATCTCAGGCATCAGGTCTTCGACAAATCCACGACCTGCCCAAGGGTTTTCAATAACCGCGGCGGCGGCGAACAGCACCAGTGGCGGTGTGGCGGCGCGTCCACCATCAGATGTGATAACCTCTTTATAGGTAACAATTTTGCGGATATTTGGCTCCATCATGGGATCTCCTTAATGTATGTGATCATGAAAACGCGGTGTTAGTGATACTGTTGATAAACCGAATTAAGACGGCATTACAGGTTTCAGGGTCTTCAAGCATAGCCATATGACGAAGCCCTTTTAGAATATGAAGTTCTGATGCAGGAATCTCTTTGGCGATAGCCGCGCTCATATCCGGATTATTACCAAAATCCTCATCGCCTGTCATAACCAATGCTGGACAAGTGATGGGCGTCTCCGGATTAACCAATTCTTTCACCCCATCAACAAGCACTTGATAAATGCTAGGGTAGATATCGCGATCATTGGCTTTAACCCATTGCCGCACCTCATCCATGATATCTGGTCGCTTGGTGCGGAAAGCATCAGTGAACCAGCGGATCAAGGCATCTTCCACCGTGGCGTCAGGGCCATTGGCCTTTGCCTGATACACACGCTGTTGGATGTTATCATGGGCGGCTTGATCACGGTCATGAGGCGAATGCAAAATGGCAATAGCCTCAGCCATATCAGGGTAATCCATGGCAAAACGCCGAACGATCATACCGCCAAGAGAAAACCCCATGATAATTCCACGCGTGAGATTCAGATGCTGCATCAGGGTTTTGAGCTGGCGTGAAAACAGCGTTAATGAAGGCACCTGAGGCGGTGGTGCAGATTTGCCATGACCATAAAGATCATAACTCAACACATGATAAGATGGCTTGGCAGAATGTGAGACCATCTCAACCAATGCCTCGGTTTGGTGTCGCCACATGGCATGATTTAACCCAAGCCCATGAATCAGAATCAGAGCCTTGCCATCATTGTCATCACCGGTGTTATGGAGATGATAGTATGTGCCATCTGGGGTGAATGTGGTCATGCTGGTAAGGGGCGATAGGCCACCACCTCTATTTCAACCCGAACATCCACCAACAATTCGCTGATGACCGCAGAACGCGCAGGCGGATCAACAGGAAAATATTCAGCATAAACCGCATTAAAACCGGGAAAATCCGCCCTATCACGAAGCCAAACCATAGCCTTGACCACATCAGATAAGTCACATTCCGCCATGGCAAGGGTGGCTTTAATCTCATCCAGAACAACCCGGGTTTGTGCGTCGATATTCCCTTCTGTCATCACGGCACCGTCTTGCATAGGGATTTGTCCAGTTAAAAAAACAAAATCCCCTGCCCGAATGGCACGCGACAGGGACAGCCGTCGCCCGTTAATTTCAAGCGGATCACCAATCACTTGTTTTGCCATATCCCGTCCCCTTGGTTTTGCCTTAACAGTATCAATCAATGCCATGGTCACTGTTAGGGGTCTGATCCATTATCATTTTTTCGCCAAAACATGGTAAAAAAATTAATCTTGGTCACGATGGCTCATTTACCATAACATGATTAAGCTTTACGCATGATGCCGCGCCATCATGCCTTATCGCATCAAAATCAAGGGTGGGAGGATATAAAAATGAGCGAATTAAAACATTATCAAATGCTGATAGATGGGGCATGGGTCGATGCCAGTAACGGTAAGCGGTTTGATAGCATTAACCCAACCACCGAACAGGCGTGGTGTGATATTCCCGAAGCCAGCGAAGATGATGTCAATCGCGCGGTTGAGGCCGCACACCGTGCCTTTACCACTGGGCCATGGGCAAAAATGACACCGACAGAGCGCGGCCGTCATTTGCGGCGGCTGGCGGAATTGCTAGCAGATAAATCCGAAGAATTGGGACGAACCGAAACCATAGATACAGGAAAAATGCTCAAAGAAACGCGTTGGCAGGCGAAATATATCGCTGAATTTTTCCATTTCTATGCAGGCTGTGCCGATAAGGTGCATGGGGAAACCCTGCCGATTGATAAACCCGATATGATGACCATCACCTTGCGTGAACCGCTTGGTGTGGTGGCGGCAGTGGTGCCTTGGAACTCACAACTGTTTCTGGTTGCGGTAAAAATTGGCCCTGCATTGGCTGCAGGAAACACCGTTGTGCTAAAAGCGTCAGAACACGCTTCTGCGCCAATGCTAGAGTTTGGCCGTCTTATCGAGGAAGCTGGCTTCCCCCCGGGGGTAGTGAATATCATCACCGGTCATGCCGATCCTTGTGGCCGGGTTTTGACCTCGCATCCTTTGGTGGCGCGTATTAGCTTTACGGGCGGGCCGGGGGCAGCGCGTCATGTGGTGCGAAACTCTGCTGAAAACTTTGCTCAAGTCTCGCTTGAGTTAGGCGGCAAGTCGCCATTTATTGTTTTTGATGATGCCAATATTGAAAGCGCGGTTAATGGGTCAATCGCAGGAATCTTCGGGGCAAGTGGGCAAAGCTGTGTGGCAGGGTCTAGATTATATCTGCATAACCGCATTGCGGATCAATTTCTCGATCAGATGTTAGGGCAAGTCGCAAATATTCGCCTTGGTGACCCTTTGGCAGAAGACACCCAAATGGGCCCTTTGGCGACGATATCCCAAATTGAACATATTGAACATCAGGTGAAACAGGCCAAAGCCGAAGGCGGCGAAGTGTTGAGTGGGGGAAAGCGTCCATCCGATCCTAATCAGGGCTGGTTTTATGAACCAACAATCATTGCCGCCCCAGATCAAAATCTGACCATTGTGGATACGGAATTGTTCGGCCCGGTCTTAAGTGTCTTGCGGTTTGATGACGAAGACGAAGTTCTGGCCAAAGCCAATGACAGCAAATATGGTCTGGCCGCTGGTATTTTTACCGCCAATCAGGCTAGAGCCATGCGCATGACGCGATCGGTTAATGCAGGTATTGTTTGGGTAAATACCTATCGCATGGTTTCCCCCATAGCGGCATTTGGCGGCTTTAAGGATTCCGGTTATGGCCGTGAAAGTGGGATGCAGGCGATTTATGATTATACGCGCCCTAAAACCGCGTGGATCAATATCTCGGATGATCCTATCGCAAATCCGTTTGTGATGCGCTAAGGGGTAGGGCAACTGCCCCTTATCCCTTTATGCGCCGCCTTTCTTTATACGGCTGTGTGTATCACTGCATCTGCCGCGATGACGTCTTCTGGCGTGATCATAAAGGGATTAATCTCAATCAGGCGGATATCGGCGTCATGTTCCATCAGGTGGCTTAGGCTCATGATAGCATCATGTAACGCTTGACGGTTGCCTGCGGCTTTGCCGCGATAGCCATCTATCACCTTTGCCACCGCCAACTGATCAATCGCTGCGTTAAGGCTAGCGGTGTCGGTGGGCATAATCACGGTCACGGCGTCTTTCAGCAATTCTACCAAAACACCGCCTGAGGCGATGGTCAGAATACAGCCAAATTGATCATCACGCCGCAAGCTTACCATGATTTCGGCAACGGTTTTGGTGACCATTTCCTCAACCAGTATTCCATCAATTCGGGCATGAGGGGCAAGGCGGGCGCAATTCTGGCGGATACGATCCGCCGCCATCACGGTATCATCAAGATTGGTCAGCCCCACTTGCACCGCCTCGCATTCGCTTTTATGGGGTAAATCGGCACTTACCGCTTTCACCACAACGGGATAAGACAGCTGGTCAATGGTGATGCTGGTATCACGGCAGATCACCCCTTGAGGGGTTGTCACCCCGGCCTTTTTTAATAACGCCTTACTGTCCCATTCGTTTAGCATTTTGATGGGTTTGTCGTCTGTTTCGCAAAGGGCTAGTGGTTTGGGGGGTGAGGCCATAAGGCGTGTTCTGTTGGCGTGGTATGTTGCCGCCGCCGCCATCGCTTTCATGGTATCGCCAATGCCTTGCATGGGGGCAACGCCGTGGCTGATCAATTCTTCACGCACATCACGATCAAGGTTTTCGGAAATGGTGCTACAAATCGCGGCGGGAATACCATGGCGTTTGGTGGCACGAACAAAGGCCATAGCATCGTTATGATAATAGATGCGGCTGTCATCCAGACCTGCGGCAGGATAATCCTGAACCAAAACCGCCATATCGGTATCTTCACGCACCATGACCTCAAAAACAGGTTCGGTTTTTTCCGGCATCCCCCAGATCGGGGTCGTGTAATCTAAGGGGTTAGACACGGTTGCGGTATGCGGCAAGAGAGGGGCCAAGGCTTTACGACGGGGGGCATCAGGGCGCGGATAGCGTAAGCCTAGCTCTTCGCCATAATCGGCGAGCATAGTGGCGCCGCCACCTGAACAGGTAAAGCCTGTGACCCGGCGGCCTTTGGGTCTTGCCGTGACAGTTAAATATTTTAGGATTTCAATAAAATCCCCCGGCTCTTTGGCGCGGATAATACCTAACCGATCAAAAAAAGCCTGATACACATCATCAGTGCCAGAAAGCGAACCGGTATGGCTGACGGTTAATTCCGCCCCAATGGCAGAGGTTCCTGTTTTCAGCACAACAATCGGTTTATCCGCCTCTAAGGCTTTGCACGCCGCCGCAGAAAAAGCAGCGGTATCTTTAAGGCCCTCAATATGAATCCCGATAGCCCGAACTTCGGGCATATCCACCAGCGTGTCGATATAATCCTCAATGCGGATCATGGCCTGATTACCAATCGACAGCATATACGCAAGGGGCAGTGACCGTTGGCTCATGGTTAGGTCTGATGATAACATTCCGCTTTGGGTAATGACGGCGGCGCCAAATCCAGGATAATACCCCCCATGTTCAAACGGCCATAGCGCAATACGGTCAACATAATTGATCATGCCATAACAATTTGGGCCAATGATGGCCATATCGCCGGCGGCTTTGATCAGATCAGCTTCATGCCTTGCGCCTTCGGCGCCAACCTCACCAAATCCTGCGGTATAGACCACCGCCCCCCCTGCGCCCATGGCATTCAGCTTGGCAAGGCTTTCAATGCTAGCCGCGATCGGAACAGCAACAAAACAAGCATCCGGCGCTTCGGGCAGATCATCAACCGACGCATAACAGGGATGACCACCAATATGATCGCGGTTAGGGTTAACAGGCCAGAAAGGGCCGTTATAGCCACTTCGTGCACATTCCTTAGCCACGGTAATCGCATCTCTGCCGCCAATCACAGCAACATGACGGGGCTTTAACAGCCGTTTGAGATTAAGCCTTTGTTCTGGCGTCATGCCCCAAGCGGCCTCAGAATTGATCGGGTGATAATATGCCGCTGAATTTCAGATGTGCCATCCCAAATCCGTTCCAGCCTTGCATCGCGCCAAAGCCGGTGAATGGGCAATTCTTCCATTAAGCCCATGCCGCCATAAATCTGAACCGTATGATCAGCAACACGCCCCAGCATTTCCGAACAATACAGTTTCACCATAGCAGCGTCCGCATCGCTCATGATGCCTTGGTTGGCTTTTTGGATAGCATCTTTGACCATCAGATTAGCGGCGTGCATTTCTACCGCCATATCTGCCAGCTTAAATCCTGTGGCTTGAAAACGCCCAATAGGTTGACCAAATTGTTTACGGTTTGCGGCCCAGTCACAGGCCAGATGATACATGCGTTCGGCTTTACCGCAACAGGTTGCGCCAACCCAGATGCGTCCCATGCCTAGCCATTTCCCAGACAGTTCAAGCCCTTTGCCAACCTCGCCTAACACATGCGCCTCACTCAAGCGGACATCGTTAAAATCGAGCTTAAAGTTCAAATATCCCCGATAACTGACACAGTTATAACCGATATCAATATCAAACCCTTTCATGCCGACATCGACCAAAAAGGCAGTGATTTGTGGGCGCTTGGACTTGCCATTATCATCATGGCCGGTGACCGCAAACACAATAGCAAAATCAGGCATGACTGGCCCTGATACAAAATGCTTTGTGCCATTGAGAATCCAATCCTTACCATCGCGTTTGGCATTGCTGCGCATCGACATGATATCTGATCCGGCCTCAGGTTCTGATAAGGCAAACAGCTCACGCTTTGCCCCAGTAAGGCAAGGCATCAGATAGGTGTCACGCTGATCGCCTTCGGTGGCGAGCAGAATTTCTGTTGGCCGCGCAATCCAAGAATGCAGGGCATGGCTGGTTTTGCCAAACTCATGTTCAATGATGCCCATCTGTTCATAATCCAGACCTCCACCGCCAATATCGGCTGGCAAGTTGGCGGCGAACAGACCCACCTCTTTGGATCGCTCTTCAATCTGGCGGCCTAACTCAATGGGCACGGCCCCGTCACGATCAACCTGATCTTCGTGGGGAAAAATTTCTTCTTCCATAAACCGGCGAACGCTATCAGCCAGCAATTGGTTTTCGTGGTTAAGTTGGTCTGGCATCAGGTTCTCCTCTAGGACTGTTTTTTCAGGCCAAGTTTTTTACGCGCTTCTTCAGGGGTGAGAATCCGTGCACCCATGCGCTCAATAATCTCTCTCGCGCGCTCCACCAACTGGGCATTGGTCGCCAACACGCCTTTATCAAGATAGATATTATCCTCAAGCCCAACACGAACATTACCGCCCATGGCAACCGCCGCCGCCGCCATTGGCATCTGCATCCTTGAAATGCCAAATGACGCCCATGACGCGCCTTGCGGCAATTCGTCTTTCATCACCTTCATGGTATCGACGGACTGATCCGCCCCCCATGGAATACCCAGACAAATCTGAAACATAGGAGGTTCGTCAATCAGGCCTTCTGCCAACATCTGTTTGGCAAAACGGATATGCCCAAGTTCAAACACTTCCAGTTCAGGTTTAACCCCAAGGCTTTGGACGATTTCTGCCATACGGCGCAGATAGGCTGGTGTAGAAATATAAATCTCATTACCATTACCAAAGTTCATAGTGCCGCAATCAAGGCTACAAATCTCTGGTTTAAGGGCGATGACATGGGCAAGGCGTTCTTCGGGGCCAATCATATCTGTTCCTGGCCCTGGCATAGCAGGATTGCTGTCATCTGGAACCCAGTCGCCACCCATTCCAGCGGTTAGGTTAATGACGACATCGGTGTCGGATGACCGCACCTTATCAACAACCTGCCGAAACAGTTCAGTGTCGCGTGATCCCTTTCCTGTTTTTGGGTCGCGCACATGGATATGAGCCGCAGATGCGCCTGCCTTAGCGGCATCAATGGCAGCTTGTGCAATTTGGTCTGGTGTGACTGGAACATGCTCGCTTCTGCTTGTGGTGTCGCCTGCCCCGGTCACTGCGCAGGTCAAAATAACTTCCATATTCATGATATGCCTCCCTTGTATCTGATAAAATGATCCTAATATAATCGTCTTGCCATTATAAATTTTTCGCCATAATCTTCCTTTTTTCGATAATTTCTCTGCCAAGGGGCAATACTATGGATGCGTTGCCATCATCGTCACCAACACCTGAACAATTGATCTGTGTGGTTCTGCCGCGGTTTAATATGGCAAGCCTGACGACTTTGATCGAACCGTTGCGGATCGCCAATTATATTGCCCCTTCACCGCTTTATCATTGGCAGTTTCAATCCTTAGGGGGTGGCCGCGTCACAGCGAGCAATGGCATCAGTCTGGATTGTGAGCCGTTGTCAGAGCAAATGAGTTCGGCAACCGTAGCTTTGTTTGGAAGCTGGGGCGCAGAGCGCAATACCGATAGCAAGCTGATCAACTGGTTGCGCCAACGGGCGCGGCATGGCGCGCCAATGATCGGTGTTGAAATCGGCGCTTATATTCTGGCCAGAGCAGGGCTTCTTAACCAAAAACCCGCCACCACCCATTGGTCATTTTTTGCCGGTTTTGCCGAAACTTTCGCGGATGTCATGGCAACCGAACAGCTTTATACCCTTGATCATCAGATCATGACTTGCGCAGGTGGCACGGCAGGGGCGGATCTGATGCTGCATCTCATGGCAACGACCCATGGCGTGGATTTGGCAAAGGAAGTCGCAAGCCAGATGCTGCATCAAAGCATCCGGTCTGCGGAAACCATGCAACGCCCTATCATTGGCACAAATATCAGTGATGTGAATCCGGTGATCAGAGATGTGACGCGGTTTCTGGAACGCCATATTGAGGACAATATTTCTATTCCAGAGCTATGTGAGCAAATCAAAGTGCCGCAACGAAAACTGGAACGCCTGTTCCGCCGTGATGTGGGATGCAGTGTGGTGCAGTTTTATCGCCAATTAAAATTGCAATATGCGCGAACACTTTTGGTAAGCACGAATATGAATATTCGGGAAATTTCAGTAGCGTGTGGGTTTAATTCGATGTCGTATTTTTCGCATTGCTTTAGCAAGACTTTTGGCCGTAAGCCAAGCCAATATCGCATGGCTTGGCCGGATGATGAACATGAACCGGTCTGGCATGGGACGATTTACAGCTTCACCAAATTGCCTAAACACCAGCAATCGGAAAGGTAAATGTTCAACGCTTAAGCCATCATGCTAAGCGATAGGATCGCCGTTATTCTAGCGGTGCATTTGCCGCCTTTAGCACCGCCACAATGCGACGGTCGCGTTCTGCGGCCATATCCTCAAAATGCCTGCCTGCCGCCATCGCGTTACAGCCATCCACCATCGCATCGCGCAATTCTTGGGTTAACTCAGGTGCTTTGAGGCGTGTCCATGGCAATTTCAGCGCAGGGCCAAATTGATCAAGGTTCGTCGCCATACCGCCAGCTCCGCAAGCGACATGAAAGGCCATGCATTGTCCCTGTATCGCCATGCGAGGCGCAGGCCCAAAGCGGAGTGCGCGATCAATATCTTCGGGTGAGGCTTCGCCATTTGCCACCATATGCAAGGCTTCACGCCAGAGCGCTTCTTGCAGGCGCGTGGCGATAAAGCCGGGGATTTCTTTTTTCAGTCGGATAGGCTCTTTGCCTGCGTGATGATAAAATGCCATCACCCAATCCAGCGCCTCATCTGCGGTCTTATCACCGCCAATCACCTCAACCAATGGCAACAGGTAAGGCGGATTAAACGGGTGACCAACAACACAGCGTTCGGGCGTTGCTGATTTTACCTGAATATCCGTCATGGTCAGCCCAGAGGTGCTGGAGGCAATGACAACTTCGGGGGCGGTAATACGGCCTAGGGATTCATAGAGCGCTTGTTTAATCTCCATGCGCTCTGGTGCGCTTTCTTGAATAAATTGGGCATCGCGCGTCGCCATATTAAGATCATCTGTTATGGTTAAGTGATCCATGCTGGCGCCATCTGCTAGACCTAAATCTACCAGACAAGGCCAAGCAGTGTTGACCACCGACATAAACTGACTTTCTTCATCCATGTGATGAATATAGGCCGTCACATGATACCCTCTGGCCAGAAAATGAGCCGCCCAGCCTGCACCAATTGGCCCGGCTCCTATGCTCGTGACATGTGTGACTTGGTCTGGCGCGATGCGCATGGCTATTTTCCCTTAAAGACAGGTTCACGCTTTTCAACAAACGCCTTAATGCCTTCGGCGGCGTCTTCTGAGGTAAGCATTGAGCGATAGGTTGGCAAATCATCTTGCCGCATACTGGAAAAAGCACGTTGCATGGGCTGACACTCAATGTGGCGCAGAACTTCTTTGACCGATTGCATCGCCAGAGGCGCGGCCCAAGCCAGTTTTTCGGCCCAGTCCATAGCCTCAGTCATCAAATCCGCATGGGGTACGACCTTATTGATAAGCCCATAATGCGCAGCTTCATCCGCTTTCATGCGCCGCCCTAGCAACAGCATTTCCATCGCGATATTATAAGGGATGCGGCGCGGCAGACGCTGAATAGCCCCAGCGTCTGGAATAATCCCCAAGGGCATTTCTGGCAGGGCAAACTCAACATGGTCGCTTGCGATCAACAGATCACAAGCCAAGGCAATTTCAAATCCCCCACCGATCACCAAGCCGTTGAGAGCGCCAATGACAGGTTTGTTTAAGGACCAGTTTTCGGTGAGCCCAGCAAAACCGCCATCACCATAATCACCATCATCCCACCATTCATCCAGTTTCGCATCCCCACTATTGAGCGATTTCAAATCCCATCCGGCTGAAAAAATGCGATCACCTTGGGCGGTAATTATGCCGACTCGCAAATTATGATCATCCCTAAGCCGAGCAAAAGCATCGCCAAGGGCGCGGCTCATCTCGTGGTCAATGGCATTAACCTTGGGTTTATCCAGTGTCACGACCAGAATATGGCCATGGGTTTCAACTTTTACGCTGTCAGACATGATCTGTTCCTTTATTAAATATCAAGGGTGTTGTCTTTTTCCCATTGGGTGAAATGTGAAGCATAGGCATTCCATTCCTGATGCTTGAGTTTCAAATAGGCATCTGAAAACTCTGTCCCCATTGCTGCTTTAAGGCCTTTATCACGGTCAAGATTGCGCAACGCATCCAACAGATTAAGGGGTAATTTTGGCGCGCCGCGCACCTTATAGCCTTCGGCGTACATATCAATGTCATAGCGCTTGCCGGGATCTGCTTTGTTTTCCAACCCATCAAGTCCTGCGGCAATAATCACCGCCTGCAACAAATAGGGGTTAGCGGCGCCATCGGGGAGGCGCAATTCAAACCGGCCAGGCCCCGGCACACGCACCATATGGGTGCGGTTATTGCCTGTCCAAGTCACGGTATTTGGTGCCCATGTTGCCCCAGATGTGGTGCGTGGGGCATTAATCCGCTTATAGCTGTTAACCGTAGGGTTAGTGATGGCGGCCATGGCGCTAGCATGACGCATAATTCCGCCCAAGAAATGCCGTCCGTCTTTGGATAGACCAAGCTCCATCTTGTTATCTGCAAACATATTGGTTTTGCCGGTTTTATCCCAAACCGAGACATGAACATGACACCCATTTCCGGTTAATCCGGCAATCGGCTTAGGCATGAAAGTCGCGCGGAAGCCATGTTTTTCAGCAACGGATTTGGTCATAAACTTAAAAAAGGAATGTTTGTCGGCGGTGCGCATCGCCTCATCAAACTCCCAGTTCATTTCAAATTGGCCATTAGCGTCTTCATGGTCGTTTTGATAAGGCCCCCAACCAAGTTCAAGCATATAATCGCAAATTTCTGCAATCACATCATATCGGCGCATCACCGCCTGTTGGTCATAGCAGGGCTTTTCGGCTGTATCGAAATCATCAGAAATCTGATTGCCATCAGGGGTCAGCAAGAAAAACTCCGCTTCAACACCGGATTTGACTGTTAATCCCTTGCTTTCCGCTCGTGCAATGACTGAGGCCAGCACATTGCGTGGGGCTTGCATAACTCTTTCGTCTTCCATGACGCAATTTGCGGCTACCCATGCCACCTCTTTTTTCCAAGGCAGTTGAATAACAGAACTGGCATCAGGAACCGCCAGCATATCGGCATGGGCAGGGGTTAAATCCAACCATGATGCAAATCCGGCAAAACCAGCGCCATCAGCTTGCATATCGGCAATCGCCTGTCTGGGGACTAGCTTGGCGCGCTGATACCCAAAAAGGTCTGTGTAAGATATCATAAAGTATTTGATATCGTTCTTTTTCCCGTATTCTGCCAGATCAATGGTCATGATGTTCTCCCCTTCCTTTGCTAGTGATGCGTTGTTTTTGAATTAGAAACCCTTTCCCGGTATCCAGTCAGTTCCTGCCAAAGGCACTCTTGCCATGGCGGCCGCCTCTATGGTCAGAGCGCAGAGGTCTTCGGGTTCAAGATTATGGACATGGCTTTTGCCGCACGCTCTGGCAATAGTTTGTGCTTCGAGCGTTAGGACTTTGAGATAATTGGCAAGTTGCCGTCCAGCCATGATAGGGTCAAGCCTTTTCGCAAGTTTTGGGTCTTGGGTGGTGATACCGGCGGGGTCCATGCCCTCATGCCAATCATCATAAGCCCCGGCGGTTGTTCCCAGTTTCTGATACTCGTCTTCCCATCTAGGGTCATTGTCACCAATGGCGATCAATGCCGCTGTGCCAATGGATACCGCATCTGCCCCCAACGCCAATGCCTTTGCCACATCCGCGCCGTTACGAATGCCGCCAGAGACAATCAGTTGTACTTTGCGGTGCATTCCTAAATCTTGCAACGCTTGCACAGCGGGTCTGATACAGCCAAGAATAGGAATACCAACATGTTCAATAAACACATCTTGGGTGGCGGCGGTTCCGCCTTGCATCCCGTCGAGCACAACAACATCCGCGCCGGATTTCACCGCAAGGGCCGTATCAAAATAGGGGCGCGCGCCGCCCACTTTGACATAGATCGGTTTTTCCCAACCTGTGATTTCACGCAGCTCAAGGATTTTGATTTCCAGATCATCAGGCCCCGTCCAATCCGGATGACGACAGGCTGAGCGTTGATCAATGCCAGCAGGAAGATCACGCATGCCAGCAACGCGGTCGCTAATCTTTTGGCCTAGTAACATCCCGCCACCGCCGGGTTTAGCGCCCTGCCCAACAACCACCTCAATCGCATCACAACGGCGCAAATCATCAGGGTTCATGCCATACCGCGAAGGCAGATATTGATACACCAATAACCGGGAATGGCTGCGTTCTTCCTCGGTCATGCCGCCATCGCCCGTTGTGGTGGATGTTCCAGCGGCGGTTGCCCCCCGACCTAAAGCCTCTTTGGCTTGTCCAGATAGGGCACCAAAACTCATCCCAGCAATGGTGATAGGGATATCCAGCTCAATGGGAGTTTTCGCAAATCGGGTGCCAAGCGTAACATTGGTTGCGCATTTCTCGCGATAGCCTTCTAGCGGATACCGCGAAATGGACGCCCCAAGAAACAGCAAGTCATCAAAATGTGGCACGCTTCGTTTCGTGCCGCCGCCACGAATATCATAAATGCCAGTGGCCGCCGCGCGTCTGATTTCGGCATTAACAGCAGGGGTAAAGGTTGCGGATTGAACCGGGACGGTACGGGGCGGTTTGGAGGGTTTATCAGTCATATCTGGCCTCAATATGCAGACGCGTTATCTACGTTAAAATGATAGAGCTGGCGAGCAGAGCCATAACGGCGAAACATAGCCGGGTCAGCGTCTGTTCCGGCCCGTTCCA
>Ga0181593_10003626_pt1 | contig 14092 bp, 12 predicted proteins | sample 071ome_19_FD_133756 | JGI IMG/M metagenome (GOLD analysis project Ga0181593, IMG submission 133756) | Coastal salt marsh microbial communities from the Groves Creek Marsh, Skidaway Island, Georgia - 071413AT metaG (megahit assembly) | ecosystem: Environmental > Aquatic > Marine > Intertidal...
ACCCCGGCGCGACGATCATCGGCGACGTGAAGTGCAGTGTGGCATTGTTCGACGAGGTGCACCGGCTTGGCGGCACCCCGATCATGTGGGCAGCCGGCCATTCCTTGGTGAAATCGAAAATGGCCGAGACCGGGGCCTTGCTCGCCGGTGAGATGAGTGCCCATATCTTTTTTGCCGACACCTTCTACGGCTTTGATGACGGACTTTACGCCGCGGTGCGGACCCTTCAGCTCGTTCATCGCAGCGGGCGGTCGATCGGCGACTTGCTCGACGAACTGCCGGTTTACGTCAACACGCCGGAACTTCGTTTCGACTGCGCCGAAGCCCGCAAATTCGACATTGCCACCGAAGTCGCGACGCGCATGCGCAACGCGGATGCCGATGTGGTCGATATCGATGGGGTGCGCGTGACCACCGATGATGGGTGGTTGTTGTTGCGTGCGTCCAACACGCAGGCGGTGCTTGTTGCCCGCATCGAAGCCCGCGATCAAGCGGGATTGGAGCGTCTCAAGGCGCAACTGTTCAGCGAACTCGCGGCTTCCGGGGTCGAGCCGCCGACGATTTAGGTCGGGCTATTTCCGCGCCGCGATGGCAAACCAAACGGCGGTCCGCTTAAAGTCCTGCCCGCCGTCAATTTGGCCCTGCAATAGATCGGCCGCCACCACGTTTGGCGCCATCTGTTGAACCACTTTGGTCGGGGCAAACCCCGCCTCGGCCGCGACGGCCGCGAGATCGGTATCGTGCAGCGTGCCCCAAAACGGCTCGTGGTTATTCAAGGTATCCCAGTCGTAGTAGAATTGCTCGAAGGGTTCCATGTCGTAGTGCTGTCGTTGTTCGACATGCAGCATCAACCCACCCGGTTCGAGGAGCCGATAACACTCGGCGAAGATATTGCGTAGCGCGCTCCTTGAGGTTTCGTGCAGCACGATGTGTGAGACCGTGAGGTCGAACGAACCGTCCGGGAACTCGGTCGCCTCGCCGTTTTGCTGCGAAAAATGAATGTCGTAGCCCATCGCGGCCGCGCGGGCGTGGCCGTAACGGAGCATCGGTGCCGACAAGTCGATCGCGTCGATACGCGCGTCGGGAAAAGTATCCGCGTAGGGCAGGGTGCTATGCCCCACCGCGCATCCGATATCCAAAATTCGTTTCGGTGAGAACTTAGGATAACGATGGCGGAGAAAGTTGATTGCCGATGCGCCCGCCGCTTCACAATAGGGGCCCATGAACCCCTTAGTGAGGACAAAGACGCCGGGGTCGTAGATCGCAGCCGGTGTCGAGTCCTCAGCGCATCGCTCTTGATAATAGCCGCCGGGTTGCCCGTGAAAGTCCACTTCCCCGACGTAGCGCGGTAGGTCGATCTCTTGGTTGAGTTCTAGCGAGCCACGACCGCCATTGTTCAGCGTCGCAACGGTTTCGTTGATCTCCTCCGTCTGTCGGTGGACCAATTCTTCGCCAGTGGCTTGTTTGATTTCTTGTGTGGTGCGCCGCAAGCTGCTCCACCACTGGTACAGCGGTTGATCGGCCATAGCGCGCCGGATCTCGTGCCGATCGGTCGGCGGACGCCCATGTTCGCGTTCGAACTGGGGCAAGACGTCCTTTTCATACGCCAATTTGTTGCCGGGGAAGATATCCGCCTGGACGGCGAAATACATCGACGCGACGAAATCTTCTCGGGCCGCCTCATCGTGGTTGATCGACGCAATGGCGGCGTGTTGCCCAATCTTACGAATTCCAACCGGTTCCATGGCAAACTACTTCGTTGCGGAATAGAAAAACCAAGGTGGCGTCTGTTCTTCGCCTGGTTTGTCGACGTTGTAGACTTGGCCTCGTTCTTCGTCGCCCCACTCCATGGACTGGTGCACTTTTTCACGCTTGAACCCGGCGTCAACGGCGATCGCTTCAAGGTCGAGATCATGGAGCGTGCCCCAGAACGGTTCGTTGTTCCCGAACGTGTCCCAGTCGCGCATGAATTGATCGTAGGGGTCCATCCCTTCGTACTGGGGCTGTTCGATGTGAATCATCACCCCACCCGGTTTCAGAACGCGGTGGCATTCGCGAATGATATTGCGAATACCGGCGGTCGACAGTTCGTGTAGCGTAGCGCCCGACACGACGAAGTCGAAGGTGTTGTCGTCATAGGTCATGTGTTCGGCGCTTTGTTGCGAGAAGTGGACGGGCACGCCCATGCTTTCAGCGCGGGCATGAGCGTAGCGCAGCATGGGCGCACCAACATCGATGGCGTAAATTTCCGCATCGGGCAGAGTCTCGGCGAGCGCGACCGAGCCATGACCCACGGCGCAGCCGACATCCAAGACCTTGCCAGTCCGAAAGTTTGGATAGTTGCGCTTGATATAAGCCGTCGCAGATCGACCGAAACCATCGACCTTTGGGCCTAGGAATCCCTGGGTAATCGAATAGACCCCGCGGTCATAGAGTGCGCCCGCATAGACGTCGCCGTTCGTCGCTTCGCTGCAATACCCGCCGGGCATGCAATGGATATCCACGGCCGTGATATAGCGCGGAAGGTCGAGATCGGGGTTCAGTTCCAGCGAGCCGAGCTTTTTTCCTTTGGGCTGGGCGCGCTCGTGAAGTTCGTCATAGGTGCGGTGGAGGCAGGTATCCGTCGCGATCCACATCATTTCCTGCGTGGTGCGGCGCAGCGCACTCCAAGTCTGATGGTAGGGGTCTTCCCGCATTTCAGCACGGACCTCGCGTCGCGACTCGGGCGTCCGCCCCTTGCGTGCGTTGAACGCCGGCAATACGCGGTGTTCATGGACATCCTTGTTGCCCGGCATCAGGTGGGCGAAAACCTCGAAATGCATGGCCTGTGCGAAGTTTTCCATGGCGAGTTCGTCGTGGCTTGCATCGACGATTGCGCCGTGACGGTTCATGCGTTCAAAAGGTGTAGGTCCGTTCATCGCTGCCCCCGGCGGTTGGCGTTCGGTCGGAATTCGATACCGGCGAGTATAGGGGCGCCGCAGCCTGGCGGCTATTGGTGGGCTAGCCGTCGGTCGGGTTGAGCGCGACGCAATCTATCCGGCGTTTTTCCAAAGCGCGGCAGGCCGAAAACGCGTTTTGGCGTGAAATCCCCACGATTCGTGCGCGGTAGAGCGCTTTACCGCTCCGCGACGGGGCCTCGCTGACGGCGACCCTGGCATCTTCAAGATAGCGTGCAGCGACCTCAGAGGCCTGTCGAATGCCTCTAAATGCCGCATCTTTGTCGGCAAAAGCGCCGACCTGAATGAGCCAACTGCGACCTGGTATTTTTGGTGCCGGCGGTGCGGCGATCCGTGCCCCTTGGGGGATGACGGAATGAACGTCGCCCGAGGTCGACCCTTGCTCCGGTGCCGTTGCTTCTGCTGGTGCATCGGCAGCAAGCTGCGGCGTGGCAACGGCCGGTGGTCGGGGTTTGATGGCTGGGCGGGGAATATTCCGTGCTTCGATAATACTGAAGGCGCGATCGAACAGCGACCGCGCGTGGCTGTCGCGGGATTTGGCGCTCTTGCCGCCGAACACGATCCCGATCAGCCGTTTGTCGCCGCGTTTGACCGAGGCCACAACGTTGAAACCCGAGGCGCGGATGTATCCCGTCTTGATCCCGTCGGCGCCCTCGTAGGTTCGAAGCAAACGGTTGTGGTTGCTATAGGTGCGACCGCCATACTTGAACTTCGTCGTGGAAAAATAGTGGTAGCGATCGGCGTGATTGCGTAGCAGCGCGGTCGCCAACAACGACATGTCGCGAGCGGTCGTCCGCTGATGTCGGTTGGGTAGGCCCGAAGCGTTCTTGAACGTCGTGCGACGCATGCCGAGCTTTCGTGCCTTAGCAGTCATCATCTCGGCGAACTTAACTTCGGTGCCACCGATCGCCTCGGCAACGACGGTTGCCGCGTCGTTCGCCGACTTCGTCACCATCGCAAGTATGGCGTCGCGCGTGGTGATCGTGCTGCCGGCCCGCAACCCAAGGCGTGACGGCGTTTGGCCGGCGGCGCGTTTCGAAACCTTGAGTTTTTTGTTGAGCGTCAGCTTGCCCTGATCAAGCGCCTCAAAGGCAAGATAGAGCGTCATCATTTTGGTCAACGAGGCCGGATAGCGAATGGCCTGCCCGTTGCGCGAAAACAAGACCTCGCCGGTGTCGGCGTCGACGACCATGGCGGCGTACCGCGCTTCGCTAGGCGCTGCCCACAGGCTTGAGCCCAAAACCGCGGCGAGAACGCCGAGCGCGACAAACCGTCCAAGCCTGACTAATGTTCCCCGTAGCCGCACGTGCTCTCGCTTAATCGCTAGTTCGTCGTCGAGCGGTCCCCAAGGACCGGACCGCCAAGGATGATAGAAGAGGTAACGGCTAGATGTCTATTCATATATTTCAACTAGTTGTGGCTAGTTCTTGAGAGTGAATCTAGCCAAGATGCCGAAGCTGGCCGGGCTCGTTTTGCTGTCCCTTCTGGTGGCAGGTTGCGTTGGGCCGAACGATGGGCTGATCGGCGGTCGATTGTCGTGGTTCCAGTATGTCAGCGGGCAAGACATGGCGCGGTCCTGTGCGCAGACTTCCCTCGAACGCTACCGTCTAATTTTTAACGCGGAGTATACGAAGCAGGTTCGGACTTACGACATCCTGCAAAACGGCGCGCGTGCGCGCCTTAATGCCCGCGTCTTTCGGGGTAGCCTAACCGTGGATGCATCGTTTTCTTCCGCGGTGCAGGGCCTTATCGGGCGTGATGGTACCGGTGAGTTGAACGGTCCGGATTACGTTGCCTTAAAACGCGCCATCGCCTCGGCAGAGCCCTATTTGGCGGATGAGCCGGTATTTTTGCGCTCGGACTCATACTATTGGGTGGTTCTGCAGTGTGACGCCGGGAAGGTCGTTGCGCGCGCGTTTACGGGCCCTCCGGCGGTCCTAGAACGCCTTGCCTTCCGCCGATTCTTGCTAGCCAGGGACCCTACAGGGGTCCCTGTTCGGGTGCAGCGCTCGGTTCCGGCGGACGATTTCACAGGGTTTGGTCGGGTTTATTCGCCGATGGAAGCCGAGACCACTGATCGTGCCGAAGGCCGCGGGGGCCCGCTTTTTCAGTTTCGCTACCAGGACCGCCGTGTCGGGATCCTCGGCGGCTGATGTTGCGCTGCACAAATTCTGCTTGACATCCGCGCACGCAATACTATTTTCGGGATATTGCAGCGCAATATCGCATCTGCGAAATGAATTCACTAAGAGGACGGTATGGCGACGAAAAAAGCGACGGGTGAGAACTTCAAAGCGCAGGAAACTGCGACACAGACCATTGATGCGGCCCTGAAAGCAGGCAAGGAAAGCGTCGACGTTTTGATGAAGGAAGGCACCGAAGCTGCCACGAAGGGCCTGGAGCAGGCGGTTTCCATGTCGCGTGAGGCGGCGGGCACCGCTGCCCGTCAGTTCGACGACGTCTCCGCCGCCAGCAAGGCCGGCATCGAGGCGACCATCGCGTCGAACGACGCGTGGCTGAGCGGCATTGAGAAACTTTCCGCTTACGCGACGAAGGCCACTCAGGACCTGATGAACGAAAGTATTCAGGCTAGTCAGGCCATCATCGGCGCGAAGAACCCGCAGGAAGCGGCGCAGCTTCAGGCTGAGTACTTCCAGAAGGGTTGGTCCCGGTTTTTGGACGAATCGACCAAAATCGGCGAGCTTTCGGTCCAAGCGACCAACGGCATGTTCGGCCCGATCAACAGTCAGATCGGCGCGATGATGGATCGTTGGACGAAGACCGCCGCATAGTTTCTCTTCGATCAGGAAAAAGCCCGGCCTTTCGGCCGGGTTTTTTTGCACTGACAGCATTGTGACCCGCCTTTTTTTCGCGGCCTGCGATGGCATATTAGGGGACGGCGCAGCGCGCCCTGTCCTCCCGTAGGGCGACCCGTTCTTCCTTAGGTGTTTATGAGCGACCGAGATTCAGATCACGACGATGGCGGCCTCGATACCGGGGTCGTCACCAAACCGACCACCAAGACCAAGAAACCACCGATGTACAAGGTCTTGATGTTGAACGATGACTACACACCTATGGAATTCGTGGTCTACGTCCTTGAACGCTTCTTCCACAAAAATCGCCAGCAGGCGACGCAGATCATGCTCCACATCCACCGCAAAGGTGTGGGCATTTGCGGCGTCTTTACTTACGAGGTCGCCGAAACCAAAGTTAATCAAGTTGTAGACTTTGCCCGTCAGAATCAGCACCCTCTTCAGTGCACCATGGAAAAAGACTAGTGCCCGGATTTTCGCCGAACCTAGAGCAATCTCTTCACCGCGCCTTGGCGTTGGCCAACGAGCGTCGGCACGAATACGCCACGCTTGAACATTTGCTGCTCGCATTGATGGAAGACCCCGATGCCGCAGCGGTGATGAAAGCCTGCGCCGTTCGGGTCGAAGAGCTGACAGAGACGCTGGTTCACTATCTCGACGAAGAACTCAAAAACCTAGTTCACGACAGCGACGACGACGCGAAACCGACTGCCGGTTTCCAGCGTGTCATCCAGCGCGCTTTGATCCACGTGCAGTCGTCGGGGCGCGAGGACGTGACGGGTGCGAATGTTTTGGTTGCGATCTTCTCGGAGCGCGAGTCGCATGCCGCATATTTCCTGCAACAGCAGGACATGACCCGCCTTGATGTCGTCAGCTACATCTCGCATGGCATTGCCAAGGCACCCGGACAGTCGGAAGACCGGACCGTCGATGGTGCCGACGAGGAAGCCGACGCCGAATCTGTCGTCCGCAAGGGTAGCGAAGCCCTCGATGCCTATTGCGTCAATCTCAATGAAAAAGCGCAGTCCGGAAAAATAGATCCGTTGATCGGACGTGATCTCGAGATCGAACGAACGATTCAAATTCTTTGCCGACGCGCCAAGAACAATCCGCTGTTCGTGGGCGACCCTGGTGTCGGCAAGACCGCGATCGCCGAAGGCCTAGCGCGACGGATCGTCAACAAAGAGGTGCCCGAGGTTCTAGAGGACGCGACAATCTTTTCACTCGACATGGGAACATTGTTGGCCGGCACTCGGTACCGCGGCGATTTCGAAGAGCGGGTCAAGGCGGTTCTAACCGAACTCGAAAACTACGATGGTGCCGTTCTCTTTATTGATGAGATTCATACCGTCATTGGTGCGGGTGCGACGTCAGGCGGGGCGATGGATGCTTCCAACCTGCTCAAGCCGGCCCTGGCTAGCGGCGCCATTCGCTGCATGGGCTCGACGACCTACAAGGAATTCCGCAACTACTTCGAAAAAGATCGCGCGCTGCTGCGTCGCTTCCAAAAGATCGACGTCAACGAGCCGTCGGTGGCCGATGCCATCAAGATCCTCAAGGGGCTGAAACCCTACTACGAAGAGTTTCACGGTATTCACTACACAGCGGATGCGCTCAAGACCGCCGTCGAACTGTCGGATCGGTATATCAACGATCGTAAACTGCCCGACAAGGCCATCGACGTGATCGACGAGGTGGGCGCCGCGCAAATGCTGCTGCCAACCAGCCGTCGTCGCAAAACGGTGAGCGCCAAAGACGTCGAGGCCATCGTGGCCAAGATCGCGCGCATCCCGCCGAAACGGGTTTCCAAGGACGATCGCGAGAGCCTGAAGAACCTGGAAACCGAACTCAAAGCGGTGGTTTACGGACAAGACAAGGCGATCGCCGCCCTATCGTCGGCGATGAAGCTGGCCCGTGCCGGCCTTCGCGAACCCGAAAAACCGATTGGGTCGTTCCTGTTCTCAGGCCCGACGGGTGTCGGCAAGACCGAGGTCGCACGTCAGTTGGCGTCCATCCTGGGTGTCGAACTGATCCGCTTCGATATGTCGGAGTACATGGAGCGTCACACCGTGTCGCGGTTGATCGGAGCGCCCCCGGGTTATGTTGGTTTCGATCAAGGCGGTTTGCTGACCGACGGAATCGATCAGCATCCCCATGCCGTCTTGCTGCTCGATGAAATCGAGAAAGCGCACCCCGATCTGTTCAGCATTCTGCTGCAGGTGATGGATCACGGGAAGCTCACCGATCACAACGGTAAGGCCGTCGATTTCCGCAATGTCGTGCTGATTATGACCACCAATGCCGGTGCTGCCGAAATGAGCAAACAGGCGATCGGTTTTGGTCGGGGATTGCGCGAAGACGAGGACAGCGAAGCGATCAAGCGGATGTTCACGCCGGAATTCCGCAACCGCCTCGACTCGGTGATTCACTTCTCCGGTCTTGATCTTGAGATCGTCGAGCGCGTCGTCGACAAGTTCGTGGCCCAGCTTGAAACCCAGCTGGCCGACCGCAAGGTCGACATCGTGCTCAGCGACGAGGCACGCAAATGGTTGGCCGGCAAGGGCTACGACCGTTTGATGGGCGCGCGACCCCTGGCCCGGTACATCCAGGAACATGTGAAAAAACCGCTCGCCGAAGAACTGCTGTTCGGCAAACTCGAAAAAGGCGGCACCGTCAAAGTCGTCCTGGCAGATGGTGCGTTGTCGTTCGAGTTCCTTGGTCCGACCAAAGGCGGGCCGAAAGCCCTGCCCGCGGGCGCCGAGCCAAAGCGGTTGTCAAAGCCTTCGGATAAGCCTGATGACGACGAGGGTGGCGACGACCCGGCCGGCGACGACAGCAAGGTCCCGGAGTTCGTTCACTAACCTCGCTTAGGCGCCTAACGCCGCGCGTTGCGGGTCGTCGATCCGCCGCCGTCGGTGTCCGACGAGGACCGCGGCGATCAAGGCGCCGGAAAGCGGTGCGATTGCCCCCACGCTTTCCACCCAGCTCACCGCACGGATCACAGAATCGACGCTGATGCCGTCTCCTAATCCCCCGAGATTGGCGACCAAGCCTGCAGACGCCGCAGCGACGGCGATTCCCAGCGATCGCACGGTGTGAATCGAGCTCGCGGTGATCGATTCTTCCCCGGGTGCCGCCATGGTCATCGTCCAGTTCATCAGGTGCGACATCGACATCCCGATTCCCAGCCCGGCGAGGAGCTGGAAGGCAGTGACGACTTGCCAGGCAAGATTGCCGACGCTGATGCCGATCCCGAGGATCCCTAGGCCGGCCAAGGCGGGGCCGACGACGATAAAGATGCGTTGCCATTTCAAGTTGGCGCCGGCAGTAAGAATGCCCGAGGTCGACCAAGCCAGCGCCAACGAGGCGCCCAGGTAACCGGAAGCCAACGGCGATAGGCCGTAAACGACTCGGTAGGTCAGTGGCATGAAGGTGCCGACACATACCGGGGCCACCACGATCAACACAAAAACCCAATAGGCGGGCCCGATCGCGCCGACAAAGGAGAACGGTTTCGACGGGAAGATCTTGTTGGTGGCGTTTCGGTCGGTGCGGAAGCTCGACCAAATGATGGCAAGACCGGCAACCAGCGCCAGAATACGGAGCGGCAGCGCGTCGACGACGCCCGATATGGCCACGACCAACACGCCCGCACCTAGAATGGTGACGCGCCCGATCGGGAACCGCCGTCGTTTGGCGTCTTGGCCGCCCTCCGGGATCGCGCGGGCAGCCACAAACGTAAATCCGATGATGATTGGAATGGCAAACCAGAACGCACCGCGCCACATCCCGAGTTGATCGAACAAGCCCCCGACCGTGGGACCGAACACGGCTGCGGTGGCCCACACCATGCCGTTCATCGCAATCATGCGGGTGCGCAGGTTCCCCGGAAAAAGTTCGCTGATCAGCGCGGTGTTTTGCGAGACGATCAATCCTGCACCAAGCCCTTGGACGACCCGTGCAACAAGCAACGTCCCCATATTGGGGGCAAGGCTCGCCAAGATGGTGCCGGCAAGAAAGACCAGTCCTGCGCCAACATAGCCTATGCGCGTGCCCAGGATGAGGCGAACTGGCGCACCGCTGGCCGGACCGACGATCGAGGCGGTCATGTAGAGCATCACCACCCAGGTATAAAACTGGGCGCCGCCGATTTCGCGCACTACGGAGGGCATCACGGTCGATACGATGAACGCGTCCATCGCATGCAGGGATATCGCGAGCGTGAGCGAGATCGTGTAGACCGCGCGGCCTTCGCGGAACAAATCGGCCCAGGTGTATTTCTTTGTTTCCATGCGTTGGTTTGGCCGCGCCGTTTACGGACGCCTAGCCGTCACTTCGTTTGAATGGCGAATAGCTATCCAGCGCGGCGATTTCTTCGTCTACGGCGGCACGTTCTTGCGACAGGTAATGGTCGACCGCTCGGCGAAATCCGGGGTCGGCAATCCAATGTGCGCTGTAGGTGTGGATCGGGAGGTAGCCGCGGCTCAACTTGTGCTGCCCTTGCGCCCCGGCCTCGACACGGTCCAAGCCGTGCGCGATCGCGTAGTCGATGGCTTGGTAATAGCATAGTTCGAAATGCAGAAAGGCATGGTCCTCCGTGCATCCCCAATATCGCCCATACAGCGTGTCGCCGCCGATGAAATTCAGCGCGCCGGCAACATAGCGTTCGTGTCGTTTGGCAAGAATCAACAACGTGCGCTCACCCATCGTCTCGCTGATCAAGCTGAAAAACGGGCGGGTCAAATAGGGTCGGCCCCACTTACGCGCACCGGTATCCATATAGAATTCGAAAAACGCATCCCAATGCTCTTCGCGTAGGTCCGAGCCACTTAGGCATTCGATCTCGATATCGTTTTCGACGGCGCCGCGACGCTCTTTTTTGATCGCCTTGCGTTTGCGCGACGACAACGCCGCCAGGAAGTCGTCGAACGATCCATAGCCGTCGTTCTGCCAGTGAAATTGCTCGCCGGTGCGTTGCAAGAACCCAGCTTCGCCGAGACGTTGCCACTCGCCTTCAGTGGGAAAGTTCACGTTGACGGAAGAGATGTCGTGTTTTAGCGCGACTTCGATCGCGCCGGCGATCAACGCCTGCTCCATATTGTCGCGGTTCGCGTCGCCGCGCACCAACAGGCGGGGACCGGTGGCCGGCGTAAATGGCACGGCGATCAGCAGTTTGGGGTAATAGCTCCCGCCGGCGCGCTCAAAAGCCTGGGCCCAGCCGTGGTCGAAGACATACTCGCCCTGGGAATGGCCTTTGACGTACATCGGGGCGCACGCGGCAATGCCAACGTCATCCTCGACCACCAGATGAAAAGGTGCCCAACCCGTATCGGCCGTCGCACTGCCGCTCTCTTCGAGGGCGGCGAGGAAGGCGTGCTGGACGAAGGGGTTGTTGTCACCGGCGCAGGCATTCCATTGATCGGCCGGTAGTCGACGGATATCGCCAACCACCTTGATCGTGACCTCTTGCGGCTCGACGTCACCCATTCGGCGTCAGCGGATCTCAAACACGGCATCAACTTCGACCGAGGCGCCGAGGGGCAACGATGGCGCACCCACTGCAAACCGCGCGTGGGCGGCTTTATCGGCAAACACGGCGGCCATCAGGTCGGATGCCCCGTTGATCACTTTGGGGTGGTCCGTGAAGGAGGGATCACAGGCCACGAAGCCGCTGAGTTTGACGCAGCGCACGACCCGTTCCAGGTCGCCATTGCAGGCGGCATTCAGTTGCGTGATCAAGTTGATCGCGCACAATCGCGCGCAGTCCTGGGCATCTTCCAGCGAAACCGTGTCGGGCACCCGACCGGGATACTGCAAGGCACCGTCGACGAGAGCGATTTGTCCGGCGAGGAAGACGAGGTTGCCGGTCACCACGAAGGGCACGTAGTTGCCCTGGGCCGCGGGGGCCGGGGGCAAGGCAATACCCAGTTTTTCCAATCGGTCGGCAATTTTTTCGGTCATCTCGGCGGTGGCTCCCTAGTCACTATGGCAACGATGATACATTCTCGCATCGGGGCGGCAAACTTGGGGCACACTTGCGTTGCCCGGCATCGCGCCTACATAGCATGTTCTGGAGGCGGATTTGTCAGAGCAAGACGTAGACGAAATCACGGACTGGATCGTCGAAAGCGGGCTCCTCGGCCTTCCGGAAACCGAGATCATAGACGGTGTTTGTCAGCGGCTGAACGACGCCGGGACCAAGGTCATGCGCGTACAGGTCGGGCAACGCGTTCTCCACCCGATCTATGCCGGCGTCGGCTTTCTTTGGGAACGGGACAAGGGAGCCGAAAAAGTCGACTGGGCGCGCGAGGATGATACCGGCGACGATCGCGGCATGAGCACTAGTCCGTTCGCCAAGTTGTTCAACGAAGGGCTTGAAAATTGGCGGTTTAAGATCGAAGGCGCCAACGAAGAACTCCCATTCTCTATTCTCGAAGATCTACGTGAACGTGGCGCTACCGACTATTCGGTGTACGCCACGGGGTTCTCAAAGGAGTCGATCCGCGAAACGCGCATGGACAAATATGCAGAGGGCATGGTGTCGTCGTGGACCGTCGACAATCCCGGTGGCTACACCGATAAGCAGTTGGCGCAACTGAGGCGGGTGGTCCGAACGTTGGGGTTGGCCATCAAGAGCGAGCGCAACCACAGCATGGCGCAGGTGCTCTTAGAAGTGTACCTCGGCAAAGATGCGGGTCGCCGTGTGCTCTCCGGTGATATCGCACGCGGCATGGTGCGCTCGATCTCGGCTGTACTTTGGTATTGCGACCTTCAGGGCTTTACAAAGATTGCCGACAAAACGCCACCTGACGAGCTGATACGCCTTCTGAACGATTACTTCGAGAACATGGTCGAGCCGATTCACGCCGCAGGTGGGCAAGTTTTAAAATTTATGGGCGATGGGTTGATGGCGATCTTCGAACTCGATGATTCCGATGATGCCGATATTTGTCGCATTGCTTTGGATACAGTCGAAGAAACGCGCCGCCGAATTAGAATCGTCAATCAAGAGCGCGCCGCTGCCGGTCGGCCGACGACCGATTTCTATGTCGCAATGCACCTTGGCGATGTGCAGTACGGCAACATCGGTTTCAAGGATCGTCTTGATTTCACCGTGATCGGACCGGCGGCCAACGAAGTTAGTCGGATCGAAGCGATGTGTCGGCCGTTAGATCGAGAAGTGATCGTCTCCTCGGCATTCTCAAGGGCTGCGGAGAAGTGCCAAGATCGTCTGGTCTCGCTGGGCCGCTATGCGTTGCGCGGGGTGCGTCGGCCTGAGGAACTCTTCACCTTGATGCCGCCTGACGCTGAATAAAAAAACCCCCGGCCGTGGCCGAGGGTTTTCTGAGAGAGGTCGTGTCTAACTCGCTAACGCCCCCCTGGCGTTCGCTTTGTCCCAGTCGCCGTGGAGTTTCCGTCGGCCCTTGTCGGTATACATCGCAGCATCGGCCCGGCGCATGACGGCGCGTGGATCGCTACCGGGGCTGAACGGCGCGACGCCCATGCTGGCCTGAACCGAGATTAGATTTCCTTCAAACGTAAGGTGTGACGCGTTCATCAATAGTTGCAGCGTCCGCGCCCGCCGTTCGCCCTCTTGGGGCGAGGTTTGCACCATCAGAATAGCGAATTCGTCACCGCCCAGGCGCGCTACTGTATCGGTTTGTCGAATGCTGTTTTTGAGAAAGTCGGCGACGTAGATCAAAACCGCGTCGCCCGCATCGTGGCCCATCAGGTCGTTGATCGGCTTGAATCCGTCGAGGTCGATGTAGGCAAGAACGCCGGTTTCGTCGAATCGGCTGGCACCTGCGATCGCGCGCCGGACCTGTTCTTCGAAGGCTCGGCGGTTGGCCAGACCGGTAAGGGGATCGGTCATGGCTTGGGATTTGAGGGAGGCGATCACGGAATCTTTTTGCGACAGCAACTGTTCGCTTTCCGCAATCCGGTGCAGGGCTTGAACCAGCAGGCGCATCAGGCGCGGCCGATCGGCGTGGACCTCGGTTCCCAGCGCCGTGCCGACATCGACCATCACAGGTTCGAGACCCATTCTGTCTTGGTCCAGTGAGATTACCTGCGGAGGCGCCATAGCGTTCATTCCCAGCCCGAGTACACATTACAAACCATATTCCTGGCCTTCTCTTGGCAATGCTCGTGCCATTTTTGGGGTGGCACTTCGCCTGTTTACCCATGGTTAAGATTTGGCGGCAGGCAACTTCGGCCCGGTCACGCGGCAAGGCTTGCCGCGCGGTGTGCAGGTATTGGCCAGTGACAAAAGTCCGCGCGTTCAATAACGTTTTGACATGATTCATCGAATACGTGCGA
>Ga0181593_10003628_pt1 | contig 14091 bp, 9 predicted proteins | sample 071ome_19_FD_133756 | JGI IMG/M metagenome (GOLD analysis project Ga0181593, IMG submission 133756) | Coastal salt marsh microbial communities from the Groves Creek Marsh, Skidaway Island, Georgia - 071413AT metaG (megahit assembly) | ecosystem: Environmental > Aquatic > Marine > Intertidal zone...
CGGGCTGTTTTCGTCCGCCTGCGCCGGAATCCCGGCAAAGGAAAGAATTGCCACTAAAACAGCGACCAAAAGAGACTTGTACGCAATGCACTTCATCCACCCTCTCCTTGCAATACACCGGAGCCCTGTCGGCGGAGCTCTGCGGTGCGACGCTTACTTCGGCAATAACCATATCACTGCCGCCCGTTTTCTCAACGCCGCTTGGCTTTTAATCGCTTCACGAATGTTCTCTTTCAATGCGTTTTGGCGCAAAATGCCTGCAAGACTGTTCAATCATAAGACCGCTCCTCATCCTCCAGCCCGCAAGGTATTGAAGCGTGCACATTGAAATCGATCCAAATCTGGTCGAACGATACGTGATGGATTTGGCGGCCTTCGGCGCATACGGCGAAACGGGCGTGTGGCGCACCGCCTATTCTCCTGAATGGACCGGCGCCATGCGCCAATACGAGGCGTGGTGCAGTCAAGCAGGATTGAGAACCCACCGCGATGCTGTGGGAAATGTTTGGGGCATTTTGAAAGGCACCGAACAGGGCCCTTCGATTGCCTCTGGCTCACACATGGATACACAGCGGCCCGGCGGACGCTACGACGGCGCCTTGGGCGCGATCTCGGCGCTCATTGCGCTCAAAGCCCTCAAAGACCAATTCGGCACGCCGAAACGCACCTTGGAAGCGGTCGCCTTTTGCGAGGAAGAAGGCAGCCGTTTTCCCACGGCTCATTTCTGGGGCTCGCGGGCGATCATCGGGCGCATCGCGCCGGACGCCGCGGAAAGGACCATCGGATACGACGGTGAAACCATGGCCGACGCCATGGTTTCAGTCGGGCTCGATCCAGCGAAGATTACGGACGCCAACCGGGACGACATCGACACGTTCCTGGAACTGCACGTGGAGCAAGGGCCCGTGCTGGAAGACGCCGGCTGCCCCACCGCCGTGGTCAACGCCATTACCGGTATCCGGCATTACCGCGTCACGCTTTCCGGCGAGCAGAACCATGCGGGTGCGTTTCCCATGGATCTGCGGCTAGATCCCATGGCGGGCTTTGCCGAAATTGCCGGCGGCGTCATCAATACTGCAATCCGCATGGGACGCCCGGCGGTAACCACCGTGGGCCGCGTCACCGTCGAACCGAATTTTCCGGCAGTCATACCGGGCAAAGTCGGCTTTACGATCGATGCCCGGCATCCGGACCCGGAAGCGCGCAAGGCCCTTTACGCGCAGCACGAAAGCCTAATGTCGGACATAGCGAACCGCCGGGGACTAAAATTGGAATGGGACGTCGCGCTTGACCACGAGCCATGCTTGAGCGATCCAGCCCTCGTGACCCTTTTAGAGCGGGTCGCGAAAGACCAGGACATATCCACGATCACCATGCCCAGCGGCGCCGGGCACGACGCTCAGCAAATGGCGGAAATTGCCAAGGTCGCGATGGTTTTTGTCCGCAGCAAAGGTGGCCGCAGTCATACCGAGGAGGAATTCTCGTCTATTGAAGACATTGTCGCAGGCATTCGCATTCTCGCGGGCGGACTACACGCCCTGGCGTATTAGTGGCGGGCAGTTCTAAGAGCCTGTGTCGCGGCCGTATCCACTTTTTCGCCGGCAATGACGACGCCATAGTGTTCGCGTGCGATTTCAGATGAAATCAGTCCATCGAGCACGTTTTCCAGAACCGCCTCGGGGTCGCGCTTAAACGGATCGCCGTATCCCCCGCCGCTTGGACCGAAACACACCAGACGGTCGCCGGTTTTTGCCCTTTGATAGGATTCCTTGGAAGGCATTGTCTTCGAGTTTCCGTCCGCGGACTGAAGGTGCATTTCAGCCGGGATTCCATCCGTGCCGCCGCTAAAGCCCCAGGGCCGGTATTTCACACCGTCCCCTTCAATCGAGAACCCGCCGTCGCCAAGGTACGTGAATTCCCGCACCGACCCAATGCCGCCGCGCCACTCCCCCGGTGCAATAACGTTCTCACGCAGCTCATACCGATCGACGCGCAGAGGTAAATGGGACTCGATGTCCTCGACCGGATTATTGCGCGTGTTGGCGTAAAGGGTGTCCACGGCATCCATGCCGTCCATGCCGTACCGGCCGCCGTAACTGCCTTCCAGGATTTCCATATGGACCCAAGGGTTGTCGTTCTGGGCGCCGCTGAATGCAATGACACGCAAGTTTCCGACCCCTGCGCTCACCTGCTTGGGCGTCGCCTGAGACAGCGCTTTCATCACCGTATCCGCGAGGGCATTGCCGGGGCAAAACCGGGCAATCACCGGGGCGGGGAAGGTGGGATTGGCCAAACATCCTTTGGGCGCGACAATATGTATAGGGCGTGTCAGGCCGCTGTTCTGAGGAATGGAGCCGTAGGTCACGCTATCCAGCAAAATGGATCGGATTGTCATCCAAATTGCGCAATCCGTTGTCCCTTCAAACGGCATATTGATGGGGCGGTCAGACACTTGCGGCGCGGTACCTTCCAAATCAACGGTCATTTCGTCGCCGGCAACCGTGATTGTGACCGTTATCGGCAAGTCCCGCCGCGCAGGGTCGGCATCGTCAAGATATCCGTCGATATACGTTGTTGCCTTATAGGTTCCGTCCGGAATATCGCGAATGGCCTGGCGCATCAGACGCTCGGAATAATCCATAAGGTCTTCGCAAGCGCCTTTCACGGTGCCGTGGCCGTAGCGGCGGATGAGTTCCAAATACCGCTGTGCACCGATTTGGGCCGCGGCAACCTGCGCTTCCATATCGCCGACAACCAAGTCCGAAATGCGGATATTGTCGCGCATGATGTGCCACACCATTTCATTGCGCTTGCCCTGCTCAACCACCTTAATGGCTTTGAATTGCAGGCCTTCCGCGTAAACATCCACGGCATCAACGATGCCGCAGCTTCCCGGCGTATGGGCCCCGATGTCGAGATGATGAGCCGTCGTGACCGAAAATCCGATGAGTTCATCTTTGTCGAACACTGGAACACAAAACGCCACGTCCGGACCGTGGGAGGCTCCGCCGTAGGAGTCATTGTGCATGATGACATCGCCGGGCAGAATTTTTTCACCGCGAGCTTTAAGGCGTGCCAATACCCCCCGCACGTAGCCGGGGATCGGGCCCGACTGCAGCGGCGTGCTCATTTTGCATTCGCAAAGTTGCCGGCCTTCCGCATCGGTTAGCGCCGCGCCGAAATCTTCGGACTCGCGAATGATGCTCGAGTAACTCATGCGCATGAGCTTGTGGCCCATCTCAATGGCTATGTTTTCGAGGGCACCTTGAATCACTGCGCCCGTAATCGCATCGACACGCGAATTCGGCAGATGCTGTCCTTCTTTTCCCATATGACCCATTACCGGTCTCCTTCACGGGTAAGAACAAGATTTCCCACATTATCAATTTCGGCGCCCCAGAGGGGCGGAATAACGGTCGTGCTATCTTTTTGCAGGACGATAGCCGGTCCGACAAATCGCTCGCCAACAGGTAAGGCATCGCGCCGGTAAAAAGTGGTTTCAAGCTCGCGGAGCTCACCATCCACACGAAAGGCGCATTGTCCTGTGCGAATGCGGGCATCTTTTAGAGAGCCACTCTTTGGAGGGTTCAGTGATTCCAACTTCGCCATCGCGCCACTTCCGCTCACCCGGACATTTACGATTTCGATGGGATTTTGCCGAAAGCAATGACCGTACTCACGTTGATGCTGCTCGTGAAACCGTTCCCAAACTTCGCCGAGGGATGTTTCATCAATTGCCCCATCCGGAAAAGCGATTTTGAGTTCATATCCTTGCCCGACGTATCGCAGGTCACCAAAGCGTGCAAATGTCACCTTCTCCGACGGCAAGTGATCGGCGGCGAATTGGTCCAGTAGTTGACGTTCCATGTCGGCAAAGTCGGTATTGATCCGTTCCATATCCACATTGCTGCTCACCTGGAATTGGGTGCGGATTGCATCGTACTTGAGGTCTGTGGTCAGAAGGCCCATTGCGGACGTGATGCCGGGAAACGGCGGAACTATGACCTCAGGAATGCCCAGGATGGCGGCCACTTCGGCACCATGGAGAGGGCCCGCCCCGCCAAACGCAACCAGCGCAAACTCGCGCGGATCGATGCCCTTTTGAACCGTTCGCGAACGGATGGCATTGGCCATATTATTGTTGATGACCGTCAGCACGCCTTCTGCCGCCTCAAGCTTATCCATGCCAAGGCGGCCCGCGAGCTCCTCTATAACTTTATGTGACGCAGCGCTGTCCAAACTCATGCTGCCGCCGAGAAACGCACCGGCATCCAGACGTCCGAGGACCAAGTTCGCATCGGTGACGGTCGGTTGGGCGCCGCCGCGCCCATAGGCTGCTGGCCCCGGAACGGCACCGGCACTTCGCGGGCCGACGCGAAAACCGCCACCTTGATCGATGTAGGCAATCGAGCCGCCGCCCGCGCCGATCGTATGAATATCGATCATGGGCAGCAGCAAGGGAAAGCCGGCAATCGACGAACTGCGTGGGTCGGTTTCAACAAAATTGCCATCAACGACCAGACCTATATCCGCGCTGGTGCCGCCAATGTCGAACGTAATCAGTTTGTTCCGGTTGCTTAGACCGCCAATCCAAGCGCCGCCGAGCACGCCGGCGGCAAGTCCGGACAAAAGCGTGACAACGGGCTTTTCGCTGACCATTGCAGGTGTCGCGACACCACCGTTCGAAGCCATGATGCGCAAGTCAGCGCGAAGACCAGCGTCTTTCAATGCGCCATCGAGCCTGCCGATGTAACTCTCCATCTTTGGACCGATGAAGGCGCACAAACACGCAGTGGTAAAACGCTCGAATTCCCGGAACTGGGGCGACACAGAAGAAGACGTCGCAACAAAAACGCCCGGGAGTTCCCGCTGCAGAATTTCCTTTGCCCGGTTTTCGTGCTTTGGATTGAGATAGGAAAACAACAAGCAAACGGCGACAGCTTCGACGCCCTCTGCTTTGAGAGCCTTGGCCGCTTCCACCACATCGTTTTCATTCAACGGCTCCAGTTCATCGCCCCGCGGCGGTGTAAGTCGCCCTTTCACAACCTTGCGGTGCCGGCGTTTTACAAGCGGGCGGTTTTGCCAGGGGAGTTCCTGCATGATCGAGTAATGCTCAACCCGCTGGTGACGGGCGATATGAATGATGTCCCGAAACCCGCTATTGGTGACCATGCCGGTGCGCGCACCCTGATGCTCCAATACAGCATTGGTCGCCGTTGTGGTGCCGTGCAGGACGTAGTCGATCGATCCCGGCTTGATGCCATTGGTCTGACAAAGCTCGTTGATGCCCTGGATAATGGCCTGTGACGGATCGTCGGGTGTCGTCGAGACCTTGTTGATCGCAATCGTGTTCGACGCCATGTCGCAATACACGAAATCGGTGAACGTTCCTCCGACATCGACACCGATGATCCGCATGGTCTCTCCACCTAATTTACAGAAACCCGCGATAAAATATCATCGGGGCATGCGGCAATGCCCGGCCCCGAGCGACCGAAATTGGGGTCTCTAATTTATAGGATATTAGATCACGGGACCGCGATTGACCACCACAGCGCCGCCGAGCCGTCCATGGGCGTGCCGATGTCGATCAAGGTATTCGCGTCATGGGCAAAGAACAGTTCGTACACATCGTGGCCGTTCATATCGCCGGGCTTCTGATCGCCGTCGTACGTCCACAAAGCATAGCCTTGATAGGTCCATTGGCGGGTGCCGTCTTCGCGGCCGGCCACGTTCCAAAATCCGCGCGGCTGCGCATCGGCAGGCGCAAGGAACGGATGCCAGCTCTCGCACCCAGAACTACACCGGGGATCGGTGCCCAGATCCCGGCCAACAGCGGGGCGCGCGGGCTGGCCCCTGCGTAGGCTATGGCCGCCGCCGCTTTGAAGGATATGCCCGTCCCGCCGGTACAGCGTCATGCCTTCGGCGGTCGCGAGAACCCGACCCTGTCCGGGCGTATTCTGCAGCGTGACGCCCGCAGGGAGGTGATATTTCGCCACAGCCGCCACGTCAAAGCGCCCATCAACACCAAATCCGTTGGCGTACGTCGGGGCAAGATCGCCCTTGTAAGTGAACAGCGGACGGCCATTGAAGGTCCACTGGCGGATACCATCATCACGCATCAGAAACGAGAACTCGCCAACGGGGCGCGCCATTTGCGGCGCGGCCATGGGTGTCCATGTGCCGTTTTCAGCCGTGGCAGCATTCTCACCACCAAATGCGTAAACCGTGTGCCCATTGTTATCGACAAGCGCAAACGCCGCCGCGTCTGGAATTTCCTTCACCGCAAATCCCGGCGGCACTTTGACGTCATTCAACGGATACAACGTCGCCACGTTCCAACCTTCAGGCATAGGCTCTATATTTACTTTCGATGCGTCGAAGTCACCGCGATTGCCCCCACCGACCTTCTCGCCGGCCCCGTTCATACGCAGCGCGCCCTTGATCGCCGGGCTCTCCCCGCCGACCGATCCAGGATCCACATCTCGAACATAAGTATAGAGCGCCTTGCCGTTCAGCGCCCATTGCTGCGTGCCGTCTTCCCGATCGATCACGGACCAAGACCCAAAAGTGTCCGCCGCACTCGACGACGCTTGCGCGGAAACCAAGTGCGGCTTGAACAGGTCCATGCACTCAGCGATGCATGTCGATTGTCCGATGGGATCTTGATCGCGTGTATATAATGTCAGCCCATTTTCGTTTGCGTACACGATTTCATCCCGAGCCAGAGCAGCCGCAGCGACAGCGCTCAAGTCATAGCCCTGTGCCAATCCAAGAGGCTGCAGGGTCACGCCCTGCGGCGCGGCAACCAAGTCCAGTTTGTCCGGTATATTTACTTGCGCCGTGTCCATAGGCGTCGAGGCACACGCCGTCAGCGCGATGCCGGCAACTGCAAAATACAGCGATGTACGAAATTTCATTTCAAAGTCTCCCTGCCCGGCAATTATGCGATGACTTCGGTAAATGGCCTGGACGTTTCGTTAGACAGGCGGCCCCACGTGTTGACCGGCACGCCCATTATCTGCTGGACGGTCAAGCCGACGCGGGTCGTTGAATCGCCGACAGCGGCAACATGCAGGCCTGTCTTCAAGCGCCCGCCCGCGCCTCCCAAGGTAAAAATGGGCAAATCTTCCAGCGAGTGTGTGCGCGCATAACCATGATCGGTTTGCCAGAGCAGCAAGGTACGGTCGAGCACGGATCCATCGCCTTCCTTGTAGTCATCGAGGCGTTTCACAAAACGCGCGAAGACATCCATGGTGAAATTGACGAACCATGTCGTATCCGGCTGATAGCCCAAGTCAGGATCAAGCGGCTCTTCGTGCGTCAGACTGTGGAAATCGCGCACCAAGCCCGGCTTGCGGGCCGTCATGGTGTCAAAATAGACGTTAAAGACCCGGGTCTGACCGCACGCTATTGCGTGCGCAAGCAGCGCACCAAAAAGCTCATTGTTGGTGGCGAGCGAATCAACGCTCGCACCGGGCGTGGCTTCCTGAACCGCTCCAGGAACACTGCACGCATCCAATGGCGCAGGCTTACTCAGTTCAATATCCAGTTGCCGCTCAATCTGCCGCAGGGATGTAAAATACTCGTCGAGCCGCTCGCGGTCCGCCGACCCAACCCGGCGCATGATGTCTTTTCGCTCGTCGGTCAGGGCCGAGAGCACGGACCGGCGCGCCATCGTTTTCGGATCGGGCTTGAAATCCGCAGCGTTCGGATCGTTGAAATCATCGCCAAAGATGCGGGTGTAGAGCGCTGCCGGTGACGGCTCAACCGGATTAACTGCCCCACCCTTCCGGCGGCTCCAGCTCTTTTTAGAATCGTTCAGCGCGACTTCCAGCGACCGAAAGCGCGTCCGCTGGCCGATGACATCGGCAATGATGTTGTCGATGGTCGGGTCCGCGTCCGCGCCGGAGGGGATCGACCCCATGGTGGCCACTTCGAGCGATGTATCGTGCGTGTCGAGCGGCTTCCCATCCAAGTAGTAATTCATGCCGCTATAGATGTTCATGCGATCCTTAAAGGGATCGAGCACTTGAAGCTCAGGGCCGCTGACATAGTTGGATCCGAGTGTTTCGGGTTTCCATCGGCCAGGATTGATGCCCAAGTTTTGAATCCAGGATCCGAATACGACGGGCAGAGGAGCGTTCGTCGCCGCAAGCGCCGACCCTTTGCCGTTCAAAAAGCAATCCAGAAACGGCAAGCTCAGTGAAACAGCCGCACCGTTCATCGTGCCGCGAAGCACCTTTCTGCGGGTCATTGTGTTTGACATCGTTTTCACTCCCAAAATGAATTCTTAAAAAGGCGCCTACTTTGCGGCAGCCGTGGAAATTTCAGCATTCGATAACGTGTACAGGTCATCACTCAGAGCAATTGCACGCATTAGACCAATGATGCGGAATCCGGTTTGCGCAAAATCCGCATTTAAACCCTTAATCCAGTCCTTCTTGTCATCTTTGGCGCTTCGCCCCACCGCGTAGGACGACATGCGCTCGACAAGACAGGATGTAATTGCCGGATCATCCCGCACGACATCGGCGAAATCATCGGCGCCGTCAAATCCTGAGCCATTCAGCTGTCCGCTGGCATCAATAAGGGCGCCGTTGTCATGGGTGCGAAACTCACCTAATCCATCGAAGTTCTCGAGCGCCAATCCGAGTGGATCGGTGATCTTATGACACCCGGCGCACATGGGCTCGGCGGAGTGCAGCGCAAGACGTTCGCGCGCCGTGGCATTGCGAAGATCTTTGCCGCTTTCAAAAAGGGTGAAATCAACGTCGCCGGGCGGAGCAGGCACTTCTTGGCACATCATGATCTCGCGCAACGCCTTGCCGCGAAAGGTAGGCGAACTACGCCCCGCCGGGGAATGCAACGCGGTGAACGATATCTGCGTAAGAATTCCCGTGAATGGGTCTTCCTCGGAAAATTCGTAAGGCTGCCATTGGTCGGGGGAGCCGTTGGGACCGCTCTTGAAGACCGGCACATTGTATATGCTGCCCAACTCGGGCGTCAGAAAAGTCCGCTTGGTCGTGAAAATGTCCCGGTAATCCGCATTTTGTTTCATAACCACGTCAAGCACAGTGCGCATGGTTTGTTCACGGGCTTGCTCCGCGACGGCCGGATCAAATTTCGGGAAGATGATCGTGTCTTTGATCAGTGTGCCGAATTCACTGAACCGGAAATTGTCGCTGAAGAACGCCCGCAAACCACTTTCCAATCTCGGCGACGCCAGCATGCGATCAACCTGCCGCTTCAAGCCCTCGTCGGTGTGGATGGCGCCGCTTGCGGCTACTTCCAAAAGCTGTGCATCGGGCCCTGAATCCCACAAGAAGAAACTCAATTGAGCGGCTTTGGAGTATGCGTCCAACCTAAGCTGGCCGGTGCGGTCCGGATCGGGCTCCGTGCGCTGTTCCCGGAACAGGAACATGGGAGAGGACAGCATCCCCGCCAAGCTGAGCGACAAGCCCTCGTAGAAATCCCCGGCCTGCTCCGTACCGATATGGGCGGCGGCAACATAAGCATCCAGTTGGGACGCCGTAAGCGGGCGCCGATAAAGCAATAATCCCGCCCCGGAGAAAAATGTCTCGGCGCATGCGTCGTCGGGCTTATCCGCCGCGGCCGGTGTGCACGGCACCAGCATTTCACGGTGCGCGTCATCGACCACTGTGGAGGCAATGGCGTGAGCCATGGCATCGTACTGCTCCATGCCCGACGCAGTAACGCTAACCCTGCTGGATCCAACCGCCAGCAAGCCGTCCTGACGCATTCCCGGCTCAAAGCGCCCGCCAAGGTCAATATCGGACCCGAACACATCGGCGATGATGTTGGCGTATTGAGACTCAGTGATGCGATTGATCACTGTTCTTGACTGTTCTGCACCGCTAACCGGCGTCAAAATCACCGCGCTTATGGCGGCCGCGAGAACACCAGCGTATTTCAAGTGGCTCAACATTTTATGTTTAGGTCTCATAGTTTGTGATCCTGGGTGCTCTTAATTTCGGGCCGCTTGTGTCGTGAGGCCAGACGTAGAAGGCAAACCGACGTAAGCGGGAACGCCTTCAATATAATATGCAGCGGAAATGGACATGTTCTGTCCGGTTTCCGGGTTAGGGTCCGCATCCGCATAGCGTTTCAACAGGTGATAAAGTTGAGACGCATCACCAATCACCTGCTGCTCACCGCCAATACTGAGATTGCCGAACCCCCAATACACGTCCTCCCACGGCTGATAGCCGCCAATAATCGCGCGCATGGAACCATCCGCCGCCACATCCATACGCATATGGAAATTGCGGAGCATCAATTCCGGCGCGACCAGCGGGTTTTGTAACACGCGCATATCGCCGCCACCGGAAACGGTGACAACGCCTTCTTTCATCTGCCCAGGAAACTCGTTGCGGGAACGCGGGTCAGGGTCAATCCGATAGGCCATGTTCGCGCGCGGTGAAGAGTCTCCGTTGACGCGAAGGTGCTCCAGCGCGCGCTCAAATTTAACGGTAACCGGGCCGTCTTTGCTCAAATCTGCGCCAGTAACCGTCACCACCCACGCCGGCTGCGAACTGACAAGCTGCCCCCACGCCCAAGCCCAGTATGTCGGCGAGTCCGTCAGAGAGCCTCTGAAGGACCGCGCACATCCAAGCGCGCGATAAAGCTGATGATCCACGCCTTTTTCGAATGTTTCGGGTTCAACAAATCCATCGGGATCATTTGCGCCTTGTCCATCGAGATCGAAGCCGTACGCATATTCGCCGTCTAACCCCGGAAGCTCCAGGTCTTGCACTGCCGCCGGATACGTCCATGGATTGACCGGTTCACCGTCAATGCGCCCACGCACCATCATGAAATCTTTAAGACGATCGTCTTCTTCACCTGCCGCATATGATTGTTTGATTTCATCTATGGTTTCGGGCTCAACGCCCAGATGTGGGAGATATTTAAAATACACCTCTTCAAGCGCCGGGTGGACGCCGCCTGAACAATCGTTCTCTTGCGTGTAGGTTGCTTGAGCGAACCAACTAACCACGAACGCACGAGACTCTTCGGCGCGCACCGAACCGGAAGCACCAACTGTTGCTAATCCGGCAAACGTGGCGACCATTGCGGCAGAAATTGTTTTGCGCGACAAACAGACGGATTGATTGGGCATAAATGCCATGGCGTCACCTCCCCGGACAGCCAATTGCCAAACGGCTACATATGGAGGAAAACCTACAGGAATACGGGGCGTAATTCGAGCAGAACCCGCCACAGACCTCATTGTACAGAGGTGCTGCCCAGCCCCCCCATAAGCATATGAAATTGCTTCCTGATACGATAAATAAGCGTGTGGGAGTTGGATTCCACACGTGATAGTTCGATCCATAAAAGCAACACGCCAAAAATAATTCAAAATGGCTACCAAATTTGCAAATCGGTTTCCGGAATTAGCCACGTGAGCGTACAGGATCAATTACAAGCCATGGGCGTTCTTCCGGCGCCAGCCAACATCTCGATGCTGCTGCATATGGCTTTTTTTGCCGACAATATGCGGCACTATGACGAAGCCTACGCAAATTACGCCGCGGTCTTGGAACAAAACCCGAATCACCTTTTCGCTCTCACGCGGCTTTTGACTATCGATGGGGTTCAAGGCCGCCTAGACGCGGCTGAAATACACCACAAGCAATTGATCAAGAGCTTGGAAACCGCCGATCTGAAATCAGTGCATTGGATGCAATTGGGTGCAATCGCCTATCAGTCCGTGATCCGGGCACTACCGCGCGACATATACGTTTCGGTCATGCGGGAAATAGATAGACAGCTTATAGCGCTAACCGGCGGCCCCAAGTTTAAGCATGAAAACAAAGCACGGAAGCACCGCCTGCGTGTTGGGTACCTCTCGTCTTGCCTTCGGGATCATCCTATCGGCCACGTCACCGCGGACTTATTTGCATCCCACAATAGAGAACGTGTTGAAGTCGTCGTGTTTTATTCGCCTGAAGGTCCGGACACAGCGATTACAGATCGCGCGCGAACAGATGCGGAAAAATTTGTCGAGCTGTCGGGTCACCCCACAGATATTGCGGCAACCATTGCCGCGCACGAGGTAGATGTTCTGATTTATCTCGACAACATCATGTCGCTTGCATTGCTGCCTGTTCTTACCATGCGCCCAGCACCTGTGCAGATTTCATGGCTGGGAGTCGCTGGAAATTGCGACTTGTCGTGCATTGATTATTTTATAGCCGACGAAACTGTCGTCCCGCGCGGGGAGGAAGATCTGTACTTCGCCCCTGTCTTGCGTTTGCCGGGAACATATCACTGCGCTTTTACTCACGCGGTCGGCACAATCATGTCCCGCGCAGAAGCAGGGTTGCCGGATAGCGGGTTTGTATTTTGCGCGTTCAACAATCCCGAGAAAATCGATCGCACAGTATTTCAATCATGGATGCGCATATTGTCGCGCGTCGACGGCAGCGTATTATGGCTCTCGCGCACGCACAGCAGAGCCATACAGCGGCATTTGGGCGCAGTCGCACAAGATTGCGGTATCAGCCCCAACCGCTTAATTATCGCAGACCGCATCGAAGACAAAGCGGATCACTTGGCGCGGCACAAACTGGCAGGTCTGTTTCTGGATACGATGATTCACAACGCATCGACCATGGCGCTCGATGCGTTGTGGGTTGGCCTGCCGGTGCTGACCATTCGCGGCGCCCGATTTTCCGCGTGCATAGCAACATCACTGCTGCAAGAAATCGGAATGAACAGGCTTATCTGCGACTCGCTTCAGGAATTCGAGGATAAAGCCGTGTACCTGGCAACGCACGAAGCCGATTTGGAGGAAATCCGGGGCAAGCTCAATCAAAACAAGGAAACAACTCCGCTTTTTAATACCCAGGCTTTCTGCGAGAAATTGGAGGACTGCTTGCTGCAGGTGCCCTTTCGCCGTGTGGACTGAAAGCGCATTCACTGCGTTTTGGCGCTTGGAGAACCGCCGGCTTTTTTGCTCAGCCACTAGTATCAGTTCAGTCGGATGATGACGTGGTCGCAATGCTGATCAATTGCACGGCGCTGCCGACCCGCACAGGCATTCCAGTGCGCTCCAGCCCGGCACGTTCCACAGCCATCCAGTCGACAGCGCCTCCGCCGCGCTCAGCTGCCTCCATGACGCGCACGTACAACTCCGAGGACTGGATACGGTTGCTGGATTTACCCGATATCCCGATTTCCTCTGCCTGCTCTCTGGTTGGAAACACCTGAACGTAGAGCTGATTGCCGATCCAGGTCACGGCAGCCTCTTGATCAACGATCTGTACCTTTGTCCCTACGGGCACCAATTCAAACAGCTTTTCGATATCTTCCGGATAAAGCCTCAGGCATCCGCGGCTCACGGTTCTTCCCACGCCGTCGGGCCTGTTGGTTCCGTGAATGAGATACAGCGGCCAATCTAAATAGAGCGCGTGGCGCCCCAACGGATTGTCGGGACCTGGCGGCACTGCCGCCCCAAGCGAGGGGTCTTCCGCACGCGCACCTTTCGTCGGGTACCAAATTGGATCGGCCTTTTTGCGCACGATGCTGGTATTGCCCAAAGGCGTTGTATGTCCCTCCCGGCTAACACCAATTGGGAAAGTGCTGACACGGTTCGAGTCCGGATGAAAATAAAACAGACGCTGCGCCGCCAAATTGACGACAATTCCCTCTGCTGCCGCATCGGGCAAAATGTGAAACCCTGAAAGAATGACAGGCGTGCCCGCAGGCGAAAGCCACGGATCGGCGCCTCTGTTCGCCGACATGAGTTCAGTGAATCCGAGGTTTTCGTTCCGAGCGATATCCGGAAACACTTCGCCTTCAGACGTCAGATGAACTCGTATCTGTCCGACATAATTTTGGTTAGGAGTTATTCGGCTAAACGTGGCAGCGCTGGCGATGTGCACCAACAGGCACGACACCACCAGCGCTGTCAGCGATATGCTGAGTACACGTTTGCAGGCGCAAATTAGGGCGCTGCACCGCATGAACTATTCCAGCCAGCTACTTTTGTTGACTGCGCTGAAACATCTTGTCGGCCTTTTCACTCGCGGCCTGAGCTGCCGCTTGAGCGTCTTTAGCCGC
>Ga0181593_10003635_pt1 | contig 14074 bp, 9 predicted proteins | sample 071ome_19_FD_133756 | JGI IMG/M metagenome (GOLD analysis project Ga0181593, IMG submission 133756) | Coastal salt marsh microbial communities from the Groves Creek Marsh, Skidaway Island, Georgia - 071413AT metaG (megahit assembly) | ecosystem: Environmental > Aquatic > Marine > Intertidal zone...
GTTTGGGTAACTCGACCAGATATTATTGAAGATGTCAGGGGGCGTATGGAGAACGGAAAATTGAAGCCCAACTTTCGAGATGTGTACTATGTGTCTACAGCCAAAGAAAAAAGTTGGCAACAAGCTCACCGCATTGAGGAGAGAAAGAAGGAAGCTGGCTACACTAGGAACGTTGTCACTCAGGGAGAGTATGAAAAGGTCCTAGCTAGGGCTAGGGATAGGATGGGGGGGTCTTTGAGTTAAGAAGTGTAAAGTTTTCCGACAAGTGTAAGGAAATTTTACAGATTTGGACCCGTTTTCCAGTGTTAGTAAGAATACTTATAAATTCTATAAGTAACTAATTATTAGAAACTAACGTTATCATCTGCAATTCTTGCAGCACTATCGGCACAGATCTTGCGTTCAGTTTTTGTGATTAAATTCCAAACATCTTATCTGAGGCGTACCACGGCACGCTTCGCACTATTATTAGTCGGGTTGACCAGCTCCACCCTCGAGGTTAAGGCCGTCCTAGTCTCGGGTCTCACCATCGTAAGTGCTGATGAAGGTACAAACGACAATATGACTTCCAGCGACGCGATCGACGGTACAGGATTGCCCGGCGGCACCCCAGCTTTGACTGGGGCACACTCTGCTACATGGAAAGACCATTGGTGGTCACAAACGTTAACGCCCCAGATCACAATCGATCTGGGCGATACCTACTCACTAACTGGGGTTCACATTTGGAACTACAACGAGGGCGGGCAGACGGGCAGAGGTCTAAAAGACGTCATAATTAACGTTTCCCCTGACGCGGATACAAACAATCTAGCGTACCTTGGTGGGTGGACGTTTGCCGAAGCAACCGGGTCAAGCACATATACGGGTTTCGATCTCGATCTAACTGGTTTAAAAACTGCATCCCTCTTGTCGAATGTAAGATACTTTCAAATCGTAGCAAGCGGCACTCATGGTACCAGTTGGGATAGTTATGGGGGGCTGGCCGAAATTCAGTTCGATGCCACTGCGCAGTCTGTCCCCGACACGGGCTCCACAGCAGCTCTTCTTGGGGCTGGGGTCATTGCATTAGGCTTTGCTAGACGGAGACTGGGATAAGAATAGCTTCAGAAGTCCTTTGAAGGACAATTTTTTCTGGGGGCGGTTGACTCATATACATTGCGATGCCGCCGCCCCCCGCGACCCCGACCCCCCTTGCCTGCCTTCATCAAGATCAACTGTCTCAGAACACCAAGATAAGAGTGCTAACAAAAGGGTTTTAGTGGCAGTTATACGGCAGTACGCATTTATTGCATCACTTAAACACGCCCAAAAAAATATCATTAGTATCTAATTATTAGGTGTTTAGGTTTACCAATAGTCTTTTTAATTGCCATGTTTGTATCACGTGGAAGGGGGAGGCGATACCGTTGCGGGCGATCCCCAGTTTCTCCTCAATGGTAAATCGCTGCAGTCCAACAAGGAAGCGAGAGGGCAGTTGAATCGATTTCCCCTATCCAATCCGGTGGCTTGGACGAAAACTCATAACCATGGATTCAACCACGCGCGAGTATTTACCACAACCTTCGGCCATCCCTACGATTTTAAAAATCCGATGATGCGGCGCCTCGCTTTGCAGGGAATATTGTGGGCTTTGGGTCGCGAGGACCTGATCCCGCAAAACGGAGTCAAGGCAGACATCGTCGGTATTTACGATCCCAGCAATTCGGGATTCGGAGATAAATATAAAAAGGGCCTCAAGCCAGCAGACTTGTTTGAATAGCCTTCTAGTCTTCCGGCCCTTTTTGGTTGATCAGAGCTGCGAGCGCTTTGACCACAGCTGGGTTTTGTTGGGCAACGTTCTTGGTTTCCTTCTCGGGTGTGGTGTGATCGTACAGTTCGACGTAGCCATCATTGTGCAGGGTGAGTCGGTGGCTGGCGTTTCGAATGGTCTTCGCCCTGTTCGTGTAGGCATAAGCAGTATGGCCTTCGACGTTCGGATTCTTAATCTGGGGGACCAGCGACTTGCCATGGGCGAAGTCTGGGAGTTCCAAGCCGGTGAGTTCGCAGAGTGTGGGAAAGAGATCCAGGGTTTCAACGACCGCGTCGGTTTTTGTCCCAGGATTGTTCATACCAGGGACGGAAATGATGAGCGGGGAGCGTAGGGCTTCTTCGAAGAGACAGTGCTTACCCCAAATGGCATATTCGCCGAGGTGCCAACCGTGGTCGCCCCATAGCACGACGATGGTGTCCTTGTCGCGGCCGGTCTCTTCGAGTTTGGCTAAGATTAGCCCCACGTGATGATCCACATAGCTGACGCAGGCCGCGTAGTGTTTGCGCACCTCCTCTGCGTAGTCTTTGTCGACGTTTGGATCCTTTCCGTGGTGGAAGTACTGATTGGTAAATTCCCCAGATGCGTGCCAGGTAGTCTGCCCCCGCGGCTTTTCTGGATGAGGAATGGGAGGCAGTTCGATTCCTTTGTAGGGATCCATGTAGCGCGCGGGAGCCCCGAAAGGGAGGTGAGGCTTGATGAATCCTATGGCGAGGAAAAAGGGCGTGTGAGCTTCAGCCAAATTTTCGAGCTGCTCGAGACCTTCGACGGCGATCAGCCCATCATGGTAGTCGGTGTCTTCGCCTTCGGCGCTTTGCATGACGTCCATTTTGTTTTCCGAGAAGGACCCAATCGGTTTGATCTCTCCGTGGATGAGAGAGTGCATGGCGCCTCGCGGATGTTTCCATCGTCCGGTGGGCATGAGTTGGCGATCCCAGGCCCCGGGCATTTCCAGAACGTTGTGATCGTACCAATCCTCGCCGCCCCAGCCACCAGGGTGATGAGAAACTTTGCCAACTGAGACCGTCTTGTATCCATTTTTCCGAAACCATTCCGGCATGCTCGGGGGAATAGCGGAATCGGAAGATCCAAGCTTTTCGGCACGCTGAAAGAGGGCTTGGTTTCCGTAGGAACCGTACTGCCCGGTCAGCATGGTGTAGCGCGAAGCGCCGCAAGTGGGGGCATTGACGTAGTGACGATGAAAGGCTCTCCCGCTTGCCGCGAGTCGATCGATATTTGGCGAGTGGATATAGTCCACGCCAAAAGACTTTAGCTCGGGGCGAAGGTCGTCCACGCAGATCAAGAGAACGTTCTTTTTCTGAATTGAGCCAGATTGCCCGTAACTGATGGCTAGGAGGCTAAGGCTAAAAGCGACCAGAGCCAAGCGGGGGAGAAGAGGGAGAAGTTGCATGAGGACTATGGTCCCGGTAGAAGCCGTGGGGTGTCAATTTTCTTCGGAGTGGGATTTAATGAATATTTGCTAACCGCTGAAGTCGCTGAGGGCGCGGAGGAATTGCAGGTTGAGATGGTAGGGCTTGATCGATAGGTGAATAATTGAGACACAATGCGTGTAGGAGGGGCTTTACGCCGCGATCGTTTTTGTCGAATCGCGGGATAAACACGCTCCTACATTCGACTTGTCGATAAGCGCTTCAAGTCTTGGACACCTCGGCGATCTCTGCGTCCTCCGCGTTTAATTTATTCAGCTTTCAAAATCTCCCGATTGCTTTCCGGCAAGTGGAGGAATGTCGCTATTCGCGTTGCTTCTGCTTCTAGGGCCTGTCGAAAGGGCTTCGACCTGGGCGCCTTGCCAATGTAACTGATTTGGAGATTTAGGACTTCATCGACGACATTGGCATTGGCCCAGCAGATGACATCGTCTCGCCAGAGCAAAGGCAGAGCGTAGTAGCCGTGTTCTCGCTTTGCAGGGGGATTATAAGCCTCGAATTGGTAGGCCCAGCCTCAGAGGTGTTCGAATCGTTCGCGGTCGCGGACGATTGGGTCGAAGTGAGCGAGAAAACGGACTTGGTCGTCTGGCTCATCTATTTCGTCTTTCGGCCGGTGCCCGATGTATTCGATGCCATCGATGGTTTCTGGTCGTTAACCGTTGGATTCCAGAACTTCTTCGAGCAGGGCTTTGCGTCGCGAAAGCTTGGGTACGATATGGCTGAGACGGTTGAGCGCGCGATTTAGCGCCTTCTTTTCAACTGGAGCGTGAAACCGAGCTATTAGGAGGGCGATTGAGCAAAAGCGCTCTTCGGGAGATTGGTCGTGATCTAGTTTTGAAGCGCGTTGATAGAGACGCAAGCCCTTCCTTCTCCCCGCGATGCGCAGATGGCCGTAATGGTGTAGTTTCTCCAGGGCTCGTTTGGTGGCTTTAGAAAACCCTCCCCAGCCATTGCGGGCGCACTTGGAATCTAAAGCGGCTTCCAGATCTTGAGGATGGACGGGCCCGTTGTCGCCTACGTGGTTGAGTACTGCTTTATGAAGTTTAGAGATTCGATACGCCTCACTCGGGTGCATCAGAGGCGACACAGACCGCGAAGGAAACCCGTAGGCGAAAAGAGAGTCTTAAACGACATTAATATTTGGATACTGAGCTTCAAGATAGCCAGATCGGTAGTCCTTTACGCGATGCCTTAAATTCAGATCTTGGGCTCGAGCGGGACTGCGAATGGGATCCGCCTGTAGGAACCCTAGTTTCTCGATGGCCCTTTTCAGGGTCGTGGTTGGAAAGTGCGTATTCGCGATGGCGACGTTTCGAAGTCGATTAATATCGGTTGAAGTCATCGGATTGTTTTCAAACGGAGAATCTTACAGTGAAGCAAGGAAGTTAACCGCGGAGGATGCAGAGAGTGCGGGATTTAGATTCTTGATCGGCATACAATTTGGAAGAGTGTCCCGTAAACTCTAAATTCGTAGGGGCGTCGCATGCCCGTTCGATAGGCTGAGGGCCATGGGTTCAGTCGAATGGCGACGACCCTACGGCGAAATTCCGATATCATGCTCTTGTTGGAAACTCTCCAAGTTAACGGGAAAGACTACATTATAACGGCTGCTTTGATGATTGCATAAAACTCGTTATTACAACGGCCGTTGCGAGTGAAAAGTCTTGGCCGCTCGGAGATCGGCCGCTAGCAAACGAATACAACATATCCACTTTATGACGCATTTCCGAATCATTCTTGCTCTGTTCTGCCTGTGCTCAGCGGTTCAATTGCTCTCCGCTGAAACATCGCCCAATCTTGTCATCATCTACACGGATGAGCACAATTTCCGTACGCTCGGTTGCTATCGGGAATTACTATCAGAGGAGGAGGGGCATGTCTGGGGGAAGGGCGTGAAGGTGGATACGCCTCATATCGATTCTATCGCTGATTCGGGCACCTTGCTGACGAGCTTTTACGTGGCGACTCCGGCATGTTCTCCGTCCCGGGCGTCAATCCTCAGTGGCTTGTATCCTCACGCTACGGGTGTGCCCACCAATGATTTGCCTATGAATGCCGACGTGCTCACTTTTGCTCAGGCGCTCCAAAATAATGGATACGCAACTAGCTTTATCGGAAAATGGCATCTGGACGGCGAGGCCAAGCCTGGATGGGCCCCAGAGCGAAAATTTGGATTTGAAGACAATCGCTACATGTACAATCGTGGGCATTGGAAGAAGTTCGAGGAAACGGACGAGGGCCCGCGGGTCGCTGCCTTGGACAAGAAGGGAAACCCTTCCTATGATCTGGATGCGGCGGATGAGAAAACGTACGCCACGGATTTCCTCATGGATCGGACTATCGAGTTTATCGATACCAATAAAAGCGAGCCATTCTGCGTGATGCTAAGCCTCCCGGATCCACATGGTCCGAATCGCGTGCGTCCACCGTATGACACCCGTTTCGATCATTTAGAATTCGAGTCGCCGCGAACCATGTTCAAGAGCGAGTCGGAAATGCCAGGTTGGGCGGCCGCTAATGGGAACAATTTCATTTGGGCCCAGACTTTGGAAAGAAATAGCATGTCCGCTATTTTCGGTATGGTTCAGTGTATTGATGACAACGTAGGGAAGCTGCTGGACTACTTGCGTAACAACAATCTTGAGGAGGATACCATCGTGGTCTTCACTTCTGATCATGGCGACCTGATGGGCGAGCATCGCCGACACAACAAAGGTCTTCCTTACGAAACATCAGCCTGCGTTGCCTTTATGCTGAAGTATCCTAAAGCCGTTGCGTCCAAAAAGGTGATACGCTCAACGATGACCTCCGCGGATTTTGCCCCCACGGTACTCAGCCTTATGGGATTCGAAGGAGCCTTGCCTGATGCTCACGGCAGCGACCTCTCGAGCCAGTTTCGCAAAGGTGGAGAGGAGATTGATCCTGACAGAATCGTTTACGCGCGCGCTACCGGCTGCGAGGCTCGATGGGTGGCGGCGATAAGCGATCGGTACAAGCTAGTCTATTCGACCGAGGATGATCCCTGGCTGTTCGACCTGGAGAAGGATTTCGAGGAGCTGATCAACTTCGCTGAGGATCCTGAGTACGTTGAAATCCGGAAGAGGATGACTGATGCGTTGATTGGCCAGTTGAGGAAAACCGAAGACCCCGTGCTGGAAATGGAGACTTACCTCAAATGGCTTAGATAGCCAGGATCGAATAGCGAGGACTTTTGAGCTCAACGATCACCAGGAATGGAAAGGAGCATCCACTACGAAGCAATAGAGCAGCTCATTATCAGAGGGAAGGTCCTGGGATCGTTCTTCAAAGATTGGCCTGTGGTGTTCGAGACGATCGACCAATCCTCGCAGTCGCGTAGACGATCAGCCGTGGTTGAGAAGAGGCGCTTGAATACAGATAGATCGTGTCGTCCTCGATATAGAACTCTGCGCCTCGGTACCGGTCATTGAGGGGCGGCTCTGATGGTGGATCGATGAGGACGTAACGCTGGCCTCCATCTCCGACGGGATTCAGATCCTGGTCGACTTCCACGTACTTCAGATTGCCCCCTCTCCAGGCGGTGTGATCCTGGTAAACAATGTAGTTGCGGCCTTTCCACTGAAAGAAAGCGGGTCCGTAAAGATCGTTTTTCTCGCCTTCGATGGGCTCTACCAGAGGCGTCTGGATTTGGGTCCAACTAATGGCGTCTTTAGAGTGGGCCAGCCAGACGCAGCGAATGCCTCTTTCCTCGATGAATCCGGAGTAGACCATGATATATTTGCTGCCGTAACGAGAAAGTGGATATTCATAGACCCGCGAGTAGCTGGCATTGCGTGTCCCGATATTGCCGGAATCGACACTGACGCTGTTGTATTTGAAATGGATACCATCGGAAGTTGTCCATAGCTCGGTCCGACCGTTTTTGCGGTGGCCCCACATGTAGAATCTCCCTGCATCTTCGATCCACCGTATGTCGGGCGCGGAAGGCCCTTCGAGAACAGGATTATTCTCAAATTCAATCCACGGTCCGTCCATGCTGTTGGAATAGGCCATGCTGATGGCCACGTGCTTGTGGGGCGCGTAGTACAGATAGTACTTGCCCATGGCATTGTCGATCCGCCCTTCGGTCTTGATGATCGTCGGGTGAATCAGTTGCTCCGTGGGGGTGTAGACGAGGTCATCAGGATGGAGGGCGATCCCCTTGAATGTGAATTCGGGAAGAGATCCTCGTTCTGCTCGTGCCGAATGGCACCCGAATAGTGATAGAGAGAGAAAAATGGCTGACAGAATCTGGGGCATGGCGGTATTCCTTCGAAGGATCATACCTTCGTAGAGGAGGAATATAAGAGCAGCCCGGGCGATTGCCAGCCTTTTGAAGGGCTGGCCTCTCTCAAATCCAACGGTCTTTCTCGATACTAGAAACCGTCAATTGAAGCTGCCTGATGGCTCTTGGCTGAGATGCAGAAAAGGTTCCGAGCAGGTGATTTTGCACCAGGAACACGTATCATAGCTGGAATAGTCCTCTGTTATCTCCTCGCCCGTTTGTATTCGCCTGAGGGTTACGGATGACAAAGGATCCCCGTTGTGGGGGCTCCTGAGTTTGGCTCGAATGAGTGATTCACATAGCGAGCGTTGTCTAGACAGATAATGATGCTGTCCAACCTCGCCGATTAGTATCCATAAATGGAGGCTACGTTTAGCAGTTTCTCAATATTTTCGTTAATATGAGATGCCGGACCTATTGCATATCTTCTCTGGGATGGAGGATATCCGAACTTCATTGGTCCCGACGGTTTACGAATATGATGAGGGAGAGCTGTTTTTCGCGGCCAACTGAGTTCGTATTTAAGCTTGTAGGAAGCTCCCTTGCGTGCGAATGATCCACGAGTCGCTCTAGTAAACCTTTTCTGTATCTGTTGTATCAACGATCGCTTGCAAGCGAGCTTCCTACAACCAGCGATAGGCGCATTCCATCGAATAAGGAAACTAGTTGAACATCATTGTGTTAAAGTTATAAATCGTCGTTCAGGCAGTTTCACTTTCAGGGTGGGGTGCAGACATTGCGTATCTAATGCTTTGCTGACGTTAGGGCTGACTGTTCCCATTCAGCAGCGAGAGTGAGCCGTTCCCAACACGGTTGGCTGGGGACAGTCAGCCCTACGATTTGAAGGGCGGAAATCGACTTATTGGATGGTTTCCAAAAGCGCTTCGCTACTGAACTCTATCCACGTGTAAATAGAAGCCTATGCTATCATAATTTGCGGCTCTTCAGCTCATCCATAGATCTGAAGGGAGGGGGCTTTCTCGGGTATTGGGCGTAAATTTGCTTTAATTTTTTTGTCGCAAAGCCTGATCGCGTGTCTAGTTTTCCCGCTGGCGGAGGATATATTTAGACTATGAAAAAGCTACTAGGGATCGTTTTCGGGCTCGTTATTGTGGGGGTGGTAGTGCTGTTGGTTTTTTCGAAAGCCATCGGTTCGGGAATCAAAGCGGTTGTAGAGACGTTCGGACCCGAAGTGACGCAGACGCCCATTTCTCTGGAATCGGTTGACTTGTCAGCCTTCTCGGGTAGCGGAGCGATTTCTGGATTGGTGGTTGGCAATCCGGAAGGGTTTAATACGCCGCACGCGATCAAATTGGAAGGGTTCCATTTGAAATTGCAGCCTATGTCGGTATTGTCCGACAAGATCGTCATCGACGAGATTATCATCGATGGCCCCGAGTTCATTTTTGAGACCGGTGTTGGATTGGGAAAAAGCAACATCGGTACAATCTTGGCGAACATAGAGGCGTTTACCGGTCCCAGCGAGGCGGAGGCTGTCGAAGAGTCGGGTTCGTCGAAGAACGTGCAGATCGATTTGCTCCGCATAACCGGTGGTAAAGTAAAAGTATCCAACAAGCTGCTGGCTGGTCAGGCGCTGACAGTTCCCTTGCCGGATATCGAATTGAGGGATATCGGAGCGGACGATGACGGTGCGACGTTTGGCGAATCTATGAAGATCGTATTTCAGGCGATCAACCAGGGGATTATCACGTCGGTGGGTAATTCGGGAAAAGTGGTTGGAGATCAGCTCAAGAATGTTCAAGAAGCCACGAAAAAGGGATTGGGCGGCTTACTGAAAGGTCTGAATAAAACGCTGGATAAGGAAGAAAACTAGGCCGCGTCTACAAATTCGAGCAGGCGAATAATCGCTACCTTCGATTCCAGCGTCTCTGAGTTTTCTTCAGCTGTATGGGTGCGGTTTGTATCAGACAGCCAATTACGCATGGTTGAGCGCGTAGGGCTTTCCATTCGTCGCTGTTTACTCGCCATTTTAGAGAGGAGGCTGTGGGGGCGGCGGCAATGGTGTCGTCGGCCATTTTGAAGGCGATGTCGCTAGTTGTGCTGCCGCGGGTGCGGTCGAGAGCTTCCCGATACTGGTAAAAGAAGGGTTCGATATTGGTTTCGGAATCTAAAATCCAGGTGATGTGCTTGATCTGATCGGGCAAGTAGCTTTCCAGCGGATAGACTTCCGTGGCGCTGAGCCGTACACCTTCTTCATTGCGGAACACATTGCCTTTGACGACGACGAGTTTCTCGTTGGCTAGATTCTGGCCATACTCTTCGAAGGCATCCGCGTAGCAGTTCATAGCGACGTTTCCTTGTTTGGTGCCAACGTTGAAAAGGGCCCACATTCGATTGTCGCGACGAGATAGCTTCTTGGTTACTCCGGAAGCGATTCCGCAAATTTGAAACTCGATACGGTCGCCGAGATCATCGACTTTAGTTACATCGAAGTTGGTCAAGGCTTCTGCTAGACCTTTGTATTCATCAAGGGGATGTCCGGATACATAAAAGCCTAGCAACTCCTTTTCGTAGGCGAGCATCTCGTGCTGGGGGAATTGCTTGCTCATGTCGACCTCGCGACTGTATCCATTGGTCCCATTGCCATTGCCGCCGCCATCAGTGTCCGGCTCCAGCATATCGAAGAAGGAGTTTTGGCCGGCCTCGCGATCCCGATGTTGAGCTGCCGCGAAGTTAATGGCTTCCTCTAGTCGATGGTAGATGGCCCCGCGCGGCTCTAGTGAAAAGTCGAAAGCTCCCGTTTTGACGAGGCATTCTATTACCCGCCGATTGACTGCCTTGGAATCCATACGCTCCAGAAAATCGTCGAAATTCTCGAAGGGCCCATTGGCCTCGCGTTCCTCGATGATATTCAGAGCCGCCGAGTCGCCAACTCCCTTGATAGCCCCCATTCCGAACCGGATTGAGCCGGGCCTTCCGGCCGCTTTGTCTTCTGGATCATCGATCACGGAAGTGAAAGACTGTCGAGACGTGTTGATATCCGGAGACAGAACGCGGATTCCCATGGCTTCCGCTTCGTCGATAAAATGGGCGACCTTGTCGGCATTGCCTTGTTCGCTGGAGAGGATTGCCGCCATGAATTCGACCGGGTAGTTGGCCTTTAGATACGCAGTCCGGTAGGATAGCATGGCGTAGGCGGCAGAGTGGGACTTGTTAAATCCGTAGGCGGCGAACTTTTCTAGGATGCCGAAGATTCCCAAGGCCATCTTTCGGTTCATCCCGTGAGCTTTGTCGGCCCCTTCCACGAAGACTTCCTTTTGAGCCTCCATCACGGAGGCGATCTTCTTGCCCATAGCCCGCCTGAGGATATCCGCTTCGCCAAGCGTATAGCCAGCGATGATACGAGCGGCCTCCATAACTTGCTCCTGGTAAACCATGACGCCATAGGTCTCGCTTACCAAATCTTTCAGAAGCGGATGGGGTACTTCGATAGTGCTGGCGTCCTTTTTCCCTTTGATGAATTGGGGAATGAATTGCATTGGACCGGGCCGATAAAGGGCGACCAAAGCGATGATTTCCTCAAAGGCGGAGAGGCCGATTTGCTTGCAGAGCGATTGCATGCCCGTGGATTCCAACTGAAATACCCCAATCGTTTTTCCCTGATTGAGCAGCTCGTAGGTTTTATGATCGTCTAAGGGGACCTTTTCGATGTCGAACTCCTTCATGCCAGGCAGTCGCCGCACGTTGGCTTCGGCATCGGAAATTACCGTCAAGGTTTTGAGGCCGAGGAAGTCCATCTTCAAGAGTCCCAGATCCTCGGCGGGTCCTTTGGCGTACTGGGTGGTGAGATCGCCTTCCTGCAAGGTTACGGGAACAAGATTGTGAATGGGCTGATCGCCAATAATGATACCGCAGGCGTGCTTGCCCGTATTGCGCACCATTCCCTCTATGATCTTGCCTTGCTCAACGATCTTCTTGGCAACAGGATTGACTTTCATCTCCTCACGCAGCTCTTTCGATTTCTCTACCGAGGCATTGAGCGAGATATTGAGTTCGTCCGGGATCATTTTGGCGATCCGGTCCGCGTCGGCAAAAGCCACGTCGTTGACGCGGGCCAGGTCGCGAATGATCATTTTGGCCCCGAAGGTGCCGTAGGTGATGATGTTGGCGACGCTTTCTTCACCGTACTTTTCGCGGACGAAATTGACCACTTCCTCGCGTCGCCTCATGCAAAAATCGATGTCGAAATCAGGAGGGGAAACTCGCTCCAGATTGAGCATACGCTCGAATAGCAAACCGAATCGGAGCGGATCGATGTCGGTAATTTTCAATACATAGACCACGATGCAACCCGCCCCCGAGCCGCGTCCCGGACCGACGGGGATCTTTCGTCCGCGGGCGAAGTTGATGAAGTCCCAGACGATCAGGAAATAATCGATGAAGCCTGTCCCGGAAATGATGGCTAGCTGGTAATCCAGCTGCTGGCAGAGGAACTCGGCGAAGTCTTCGCGTTGGCCTTCTTTGGGAACATAGATCTCGCGGTCGTCGTAGTCGACTCCGTAGCGGTCCAGCAGTCCTCGCTTGCAGAGCTCCAGGAGCAACGTTCCATTGGTCTTGATTTCAGCTCGTTGATCGGGAGTCAGTTTGCAAACTTCGTCAGAACCATTCTGCTGATTTACCTTCGTTTTTTCGACTTCGTAGATGTCGATGATCTGGTCGAAGGCATGGGGATCTTCCTTGAAGGATTTCAGTTCGGGCGGAGCTTCGAAAACAGGGTAGTGATTCTCGTTGAAAGGGATCTCCAGGTCGCACATCTCGGCGACGAGAACGGTATTTTCGAGCGACTCCGGGATCTCCTTGAAAATCTCGTGCATTTCCTCCCGGCTCTTGAGATAGAATTCCGTCGACGGGTATTTCATCCGGTCCGGGTCGGAAATGATCTTGCCCGTTTGGATACAGAGAAGAGCATCGTGCGGCTCGGCGTCCTCCTTGTAAACGTAGTGGGAGTCGTTGGCGCAGATGATCTTCAGGTCGAATTCCTTGGCTAGTTTAACCAGTCCCGGATTGATCCGTTTCTGAACCGGCATGCCATGATCCTGAAGCTCGATGAAGTAGTTTTCACGTCCGAAGATATCGATGAAATCAGCCGTTACGCGGCGTGCGTTTTCCTCGTCACCATAAATCAGATACTGTGCAGCGACTCCGTTAATGCATCCGCTGAGGCCGATCAACCCTTTGGAGTACTGGGCTAGTTTTTCGATATCCGTTCGCGGCCGGTAATAGACCCCGTTCACGTGGGCGTCGGAAACCAGTTTGCAAAGGTTCTGGTAGCCTTCGAAATTTTTGGCGATGACGCCTTTGTGGTGAATTTGGTACTTGGGAAAGTCCTCAGGGGACGGCACGTAGTCCTCAGGAATGTCGCCGATGTCGTCAGTGCGCTTGCGCTCTCTTTTAGGCCGCTCCGATTGCTTGTGGTCGTTGACGTAGTAGAGCTCGCAGCCGATGAGCGGCTTGATATCGGCAGCCTTGCAGGACCGGTAGAAGTCGATGGCCCCAAACAAGTTCCCGTGATCAGTCATCGCCAGTGCCGGCATGCCCAGTTCTTTGGCTCGAGCGGCCGCCCGGGCTGGCTTGGCGCAACCGTCTAGCAGCGAGTAGTGAGTGTGATTGTGGAGATGAACAAACGGGCCAGATGCGGACATAAGCAACCATTGAAAACAAGCTTCCCGAAGATTCAAAGCCTGGATCTGAGGAATTTTTCCAGAGGTACAGAAATAGCGGGTTGAATGGCGGTTTAGACGAAGTTGGCCCGACAAAAATGGGTTGAAGCCCTAAGCTGGATAGGATTTGATGTTCCTCGATTCAGTGGTTTCGGCCACGAATCTCGTGTTTTTGAATCCTATGAAGCCCCGATCTCTTGTACTTTTAGCCATTCTTCTCATCCTAGTTTTGATTGGGCTGTCGTGGTTCCGGCGAAATGTGGTCCCAAAGATCGACGAACAGATTCAGAATACGCCAGCTGCAGGCCAGACGGAAACGGTCGGGGACGGATGGCAGAAAAGAATAGGCGCCTCAACTGTTTCCGAGGCGGGACAGCTCTCTGAAGAAGAAACGAATTTGGCCACTTTGGCCCTAGAGCCCATCTCCTTCGAGCATCTAACGGTTTCGGGCGTGGAAGAGATAGTCTTAACCGCGTCTATGGCGGAGCACTCGCATAAGCTTAGAGAGTTGAAAGGGCAAATGCAGCCAAGCCTGTCTGAGTTGAAAGCCAGCGTAGAGCGCGAGGGAGAAAAAGGCGTATTGGCGATTTCTCTACCAGATGGATCACGCGTGGGTGTGACGCGAATGCGGTATCAATCCCTCGGAGCCAATCAAGGGGCCTTTGCCGGTAAAATTCTAGGGGACACATTCGGGGAGGTAGTTTTGAGTTACGTGAATCAAGCTGTGGCTGGATCCATCCGGGACTTTCGGAGCGACAATGTCTGGGAGATCCGCAACGCCGGCAACGGCCAGCAAATTTTGGCTTTGGTCGATGTCGATGCTCTAGGCAAA
>Ga0181593_10003637_pt1 | contig 14071 bp, 11 predicted proteins | sample 071ome_19_FD_133756 | JGI IMG/M metagenome (GOLD analysis project Ga0181593, IMG submission 133756) | Coastal salt marsh microbial communities from the Groves Creek Marsh, Skidaway Island, Georgia - 071413AT metaG (megahit assembly) | ecosystem: Environmental > Aquatic > Marine > Intertidal...
AACCCGCCCGGATGCCCCTGACATGCGGCCATCGGTGATCAGCATGACGGCATGGCCCTGATCCTGTAGTGTGCTCAGCAAGGGTGTCAGGCTATGCAGTTCGGGCATGCCATTGGCCTGAGGCCCCTGGCATCTCAGCACCACCGCTATATCGCGGTTCAGTTTGCCTTCCGCAAAAGCGTTTTTGACATCAGCTTCGGTGGTGAAAACAGCCGCAGGTGCTGAAATGCAGTGATGCACGGGATCAACTGCAGAAACCTTGATGACCGCCCGGCCCAGATTGCCCGACAACATGGCAAGGCCGCCATTGGGATGATGCGGGTCAGCAACAGACCGCAGGATTTCCCGGTCCAGTGAGGCCTCAGGTGCCGGAACAAAGACAAGCCCGCTGTCCGACAGTTTGGGCTCAACCGCGTAATCCGCAAGGCTTTCTCCCCAAACGGTTCGGGCAGAGCCGTCTATCAGCCCGGCTGACAGTAACTCTGCCATGATATATCCCATCCCGCCAGCGGCATGGAAATGGTTCACATCCGCGTTGCCATTCGGGTATATCCGGGCAAGAAGCGGCACGACTTCAGATAATTCTGCAAAGTCATCCCAGCGCAGGTCAATCCCGGCCGCCGCCGCCATTGCCGGCAGATGCAGTGTATGATTGGTTGATCCTCCTGTTGCGTGAAGCCCGACAATCGCATTGACGAAACTGCGTTCATCCAGCATTCGGCCAACAGGTTTCGGTGTTGTTCCGCGCCGGCTGATGGCAACTGATCTGTGTCCGGTTTCAATATTGAGGGCGTGCCGCAGATCGCTGTGTGGATGCTCAAATGCCGCCCCGGGAAGATGAAGTCCCATCACTTCCATCAGCATCTGGTTCGAATTTGCTGTCCCGTAAAATGTGCAGGTGCCAGGGCCATGATAGGATTCAGCCTCGGCTTCAAGCAATTCTTTACGGCCGATCTCCCCACGTGCGAAAGCTTTACGCCTGGCCGCTTTTTCCGCATTGGGCAGACCGCTTGACATCGGACCCGCCGGTACCATGATAACGGGAATATGGCCATGACTAAGGGCGCCGATCACAAGCCCGGGGACAATCTTGTCGCAGACCCCGAGACACAGCGCCGCATCGAAAACGCCATGGCTTAAACCGACGGCAGTTGCCATGGCAATCACGTCACGAGAGGCCAGCGACAGCTCCATCCCCGGCCGGCCCTGGGTGATACCATCGCACATGGCGGGAACACCAGCCGCCACCTGGGCGGTGCCGCCAGCCTGACGGATCGCTGCTTTGAGAATGGCCGGAAACTGCTCATAGGGCTGATGGGCCGACAGCATGTCATTATAGGCCGTGATGATGCCTATATGTGGCTTCTGACCTGTCAGCAGATCAGCCTGATCATCGGTCGCTCCGGCGGCGGCATGGGCCAGGTTTGAACACCCGATCATACCCCGGTTGCTGTCAGGTGCCGCTTCCATTCTTGCTATGCGCTCAAGGTAATTGGCCCTTGTTGTACGGCTTCTTTTTCTGATGGTTTCAATGGTTTTCTCAACCACAGGATTGAGTTCAGCCATCGTTAAATCCTTTCATGTGTGATGCGGGTTCCGCCATGGGCGAGCAATCTGGTAATGGGCAGGTCCGCACCATTGAGGGCATCACGCAGAACGGTTTCTTTCTCGTCGCCCACCACCATAAGAAACCGGTCCGGGATAGCCAGTATCATCGAGAGAGACATGGTGATGCGGGCATGCAGCGGTTTTCCCATGGGAGGAGTGGTGATGACCGCAGGTCTGGCCCCCGGGTCAAAAGCATGGTCATCCTTCATCATGGCCGGAAACAGGGACGCGAAATGACCGTCAACGCCCATGCCCAATACCGCTATATCAGGAATATTATCTGCCGGCCATTCCTGAAGAGAGATGAGGCGAGCCGCCCGAGCCTTGTTTTGTAACAATGACTGCCTTATCAGTTTCTGGTTGCTGTCGGTGTGGTCAGGAGGCACGAGTCTGTCATCGATCAGTGTTACGGTCACCCGCGACCAGTCAAGGTCCCGTTCTGACAAGCCCTCATAGAGCGCAACCGGGCTTGAGCCACCGGACAGCGCAAGAGTTGCCTTGCCCTTTCTTTCTGTCCTGTCACCTATGGCATGGGAAATATCATCAATCAGTGTCATGCATCTTCTTTCGGGTTGAACCACGAACGACCATCATTTGTCAGCAGGTCATCTTTTGGCCCCATCGTGCCTTCACGATACATCAGCGGGATGGTTTCTGATGCCATGCTGACAACAGGGTCGATAAATTCCCAGGCCGCCTGCACTTCATCAAGGCGCATGAACAGGGTCTGGTTTCCCCGGGCAATGTCCATCAGCAGTCGCTCATAGGCGTCCGGCAGACGTTCTTTGAAGGTCTCCCCGAAACTGAGGTTGAGTTCAGAAGGAAAGAGACGCATCCCCCCCGGTCCGGGTTCCTTGGAGGTCAGCAAAAGACGAAGCCCTTCATGAGGCTGCACCCTGATAATCAGGCGATTGGGAATTTCAACAGTATCATCGGTAATGCCGTCCCTGGCAAAAATATCATGGGGACGGTTTTTAAAGGTGATCACAATTTCGGAAGCCCGGGTTTTAAGCTTTTTCCCCGTGCGGATATAAAACGGCACCCCGGCCCAGCGCCAGTTGTCGATCAGAATCTTAAGTGCAACATAGGTTTCCGTCGTTGTTGGCGACCCCACCTCATGGGCATATTCCTGATACTGGCCCAGAACAATATTTTCAGGCCTGGCCGGGCGGAGCGCTTCAAGGACTCTCTTTTTCTCGTTGCGGACCTGATCGGCATTAAAACGGGCCGGCGGTTCCATTGCCACAAGGCAAAGCAGCTGTAGCAGGTGGTTCTGCAACATGTCCCGGATGGCGCCGTAGTTGTCATAATACCCCGTCCGGCCACCAACCCCCACCGTTTCCGCCACGGTGATCTGGATATGGTCAATATATCTGTTGTTCCACAGGGCTTCGAAAATAACATTGGCAAAGCGAAGGGCCATCAGATTCTGCACGGTTTCTTTGCCCAGATAGTGGTCGATACGATAGATCTGGTCTTCCCTGAATACCGAAAGAAGTTCATCATTGATGTTTTGTGACGATGCCCGGTCGTGGCCCAGGGGTTTTTCAACCACCAGCCGGCTCTGTGGCAGGACAAGTCCTGCTTCATCAATGCGCTGGCAGGCGGCGCTGAACAAGGACGGTGCAATCGACAGATAGAAAATGACCGGACGTTCCGGGCTCGCCTTGTCCCGCAATGTCCCGGCAAGATTTTTCATGCTCATCGGCGTGCTGATATCGATCCGGGCAAATTCAATCAGGTTCATAAACCGGCCCAGCAAGCCTGCTCCGTCATCAAGGGCTGATATCGCCGCCGCGCAATGTGGTTCCAGTTTTGCCCTGAACTCGTCGGCCCTGATCTCTTGCCTTGCGACAACAAAAAGGCGGAATTCGTCCGTCACCTGGCCTGCGGCATAGCGAAGAAAAAGGGCCGGAAGTATCTTACGCAAGGAAAGATCACCCGTCCCGCCGATAATGACATAGTCGCTTGCCGGCACCACTGCTGATTGGGGTAGAGTTTCAATCATGACAATACAGCTTCTCTGGTTGGCGGGTTGCAACCTTGTTTTTCACAATTTAACGCCGCAGCTTTTGATGCACGGGCCATCATCGTCCCAAGATCATCAGCTGAAAGTGTGCTGATGGCATGCTGATCGCTGACCTTTTGGTCAACAAGCCATGCCAGCATCGTTGCCATGAACGTATCCCCGGCTCCAACCGTATCCACCAGCGTTTCAACAGGATGGGCAGGTGCGTCAATCCGGGCAAGGTCGCTGCACGCCCGGGCACCATCGGCGCCTTTTGTCAGGACGCGCAACCCTTTCGATGATATGGAAATAAGATGATCAAAAGCCGCCAGCAATTCCATGTCAGGATAGAGCCATCTGAGATCCTCATCGCTGAGTTTGATGATGTCGGCATAGTTGAACATGCGTTCCAACCTCTTGATATAGGCTGACCTGTCTTCAATGAACATGGAGCGGACATTGGGGTCAAGAGATGTGATAACACCCTTTTGATGGCAGGTGACAAAAAACTCTTCCCAAAGCGCGGCATCAACACCGCCGGACAGCGCCAGTGAGCCGATATGAAACAGCCACAGATTGTCCTGAGAGATGGCATCAAGTTGATCCTGTGTGATAAGACGCTCGGCGGTGCTGGTGCGGTAGATCTGATAACTAGGCTGGCCCCCTTCCAGCGAGACCACCGCAAGGGAAGTCGGGGCATCCAGGACAGGTCCTTTCATGTTAACGCCGCTGTCGATCAAGCGATGGGCTATCAGCTTTCCGAGCCTGTCATTTGACAGGGGGGTTATATAATCCACGCTGCATCCCTGCCGTGCTGATGCTATGGCAAGATTGAAAGGCGACCCACCGGGATTGGCGCTGTATTGCGGTGGTCCCTCATCATGCGCCGTCTCCACAAAATCGATCAGGTTTTCGCCGCCAACGACAATTCTAAATGCAGAAGACATGATTTTTCCTGTAGTGATATTCCATGTTTATACGGCGTTTCATGCGACCTGTTTTCCCCCGGAGAATTCATCTTTTTCATGGCCCAAATCTGCCGACCTTATCGGGTTTTCTTTCTACCCGTTGCGGATAACCCAGGTTGCGGGCAAAGCTTTTGCTGTTATCCGATGTGCATTGACGAGATCATTCGATCGCGCCCGTTCGATGGCCAGGTCTTGCGGCAAGCCCTGATCAAGCCAGCGCCGGGTCAAACGTTCTTCAAGAACATCTTCCGGAACATCCAGCCAGATGCTGGCATCCCATTTCCGGGCCAGATCGGACCAGTTCTTCTCATCAAACAGCAGGTAATTCCCCTCAAAAAGTAAAATCGAAACCCCGCCAGGAACCAATCCTCCATTTTCGACCACGCTGTCTGCATCGCGGTCAAAAGTCGGAAAACGATTTGTCCGCCCTGATCTCAGCGCATCAATAAGCTCATCAAAACCACGATGGTCAAATGTTTCAGGTGCTCCCTTCGATGATAACATATTCCGGTCTTCGAGAATGCTATTATCCAGATGAAACCCGTCCATCGGCACGACACAACACTGTTCGCCGATACGTTCTGCCAGCTTCTCCGCCACGGTGGATTTACCACTTCCGGGTGGTCCGGCGATGGCAATGAGGGTGATCCGGTCCGCCGATGCCAGCGCAACGATATCTTCCGAAACCTGGTTGATGTTGGTTAGCTTTGTGTCCACGTTATATGCCATATGAGCAAATTATAATTAGTTCCTTTAGGAATCTTATTGTTCCAACAAGCCTGAAATGATCGCTTGCCTAAAAGTTTACACGCGTTAATATTAGGTGTAATCTTGTGTAAGTTTTGTCAAGTTATTTCTGCCTTTTATTGGCAGGTCAACAAAGTGAAGAGCAATACGATGATTAAGAATATGGATGAGTTTGCCAGATTGATCGGCATATCACGTCCTACCGTTTCCAAATATTTTAATAACCCTGAAAGTGTCAGATCCTCCACGCGGCAGAAAATAGAAACTGCCCTCAAGGAGTATGATTATCGACCCAATATATATGCAATTAACCAGAATCGCCGACTGACCAAAAATATAGGTATCGTCGTTCCTTATCTTGCGGATCCTTTTTTTGCGGAAATCGCGCGCGTGCTGGAACGCAGATGCATTGATGCGGGCTATACCCCTTCGCTTTTTTCATCGCATGGAGAGACATCCACCGAAAATGCCATTCTCGATACGTTGAGGTCTGTCAGGCCGGCTGGCGTGTTGTTAGCTCCGTTGGGGCGGCTTTCCGACAGAAAATATGTCGAAGACTTCTGCAATGATGTGCCGACGATATTATTTGACAGCAACATAGATGGTATCGGTGCGGCATTTGTCGGCTCTGATAATTTTAGCTTTGTTTCCCAAACTGTTGAATATCTTAGCAGAACAGGAAACCCCCCCTGTTTTTTCGAGATGCGTGATCCGGCAAATCCGAATGCCAACAAACGTCGGCATGCGTATATCGAAATGATGAAGAGACTGAATTTTGAACCACAGATTGTCAAAATTGATGGCACCGGCTGGGGTTTTGAGGAAATCGGTCGTCAGGGTGCTCTCAAGGTCCTGCGTGAAGATTTGCTCCCGACGGATGCTGTCTTATGCAGTAACGACCGGCTGGCTATCGGATTCCTTTCGGCCTGCCATGAGCTGGGTATCAAGGTAGGCCGCGATGAAGGCTGTATGCTCCGTGTTGCCTCGCATGATGATCATCCCTATTCGCGGTTTACCTGCCCGTCTCTCACCACGGCGGCCCATGATTACGAAGCGGTGTCTGGTCATGCTGTCGAAACATTGTTCCGCCTGATTGAGTCTGGTGGCACTTTGGAAAGCCGGGAAGAAACTTTATTCGCGGCACGGCTGATCATGCGGGCTTCAGCCTGATCAAACCCCCTGCATTTTGATTTATGGTTTCTAATTTACGCGCGTAAAATAATTATTGACGCGAGAAAAAATTTTTGGTCCTATTTTTCGATCTACTTTTAGGAGGACTAAAATGCAACTTAAGAAAATCATTGCAGCAGCCGCTGCGGCGTCAGTGATGGCGTCAGGCGTTGCTTATGCAGAATCCCTCACCATTGCAACCGTCAACAACGGCGACATGATCAGGATGCAGGGGCTTACCGACGACTTCACAAAAAAGACCGGTCATACAGTTGAATGGGTGACACTTGAAGAAAACGTACTTCGTCAGCGTGTGACAACCGATATCACCACCAAAGGCGGTGCTTTCGACATCATGACTATCGGCATGTACGAAACACCGATCTGGGGAAAAAATGGATGGCTTGTTCCGCTTAACGATCTGAGTGCCGGTTACAATGTGGGTGATATCCTGCCGGCCATGGCTGGTGGTTTGAGCTATGATGGCACGCTTTATGCGGCACCGTTCTATGGCGAAAGCTCCATGATCATGTACAGAACAGATCTGATGCAAAAAGCTGGTCTGACCATGCCCGAAGCACCTTCCTGGTCTTTCATCGCCAAAGCCGCCCGTGAAATGACGGATCGCGACAACGGCATCAACGGTATCTGTCTTCGTGGTAAGGCAGGCTGGGGTGAAGGTGGTGCTTTCATCACCGCGATGTCGAACTCATTCGGCGCCCGTTGGTTTGATGAAAAATGGAATGCACAATTTGATACAAGAGAATGGTCCGATACCCTGAATTTCTTCGTCAACATGATGACGGATTCAGGCCCGGCAGGTTATGCCACGAACGGCTTTAACGAAAACCTTTCACTTTTCCAGCAGGGCAAGTGTGGCATGTGGATTGACGCCACTGTTGCAGCATCCTTTGTGACCAACCCGAAAGATTCAACTGTTGCCGACAAAGTTGGTTTTGCTCTTGCTCCGGATAATGGCATGGGCGTACGTTCCAACTGGCTCTGGGCCTGGGCGCTTGCCATCCCGGCCGGCACGCAGAAAGAAGCTGCTGCCAAGCAGTTCATCGAATGGGCCACATCAAACAACTATATTGAGCTGGTGGCTTCAAAGGAAGGCTGGGCAAACGTGCCTCCCGGTGCACGGACTTCGCTTTATGAGAATCCGAACTACAAGAATGTTCCATTTGCCAAGATGACGCTTGATTCGATTCTTTCCGCAGATCCGAACAACTCAACGGTTGATCCAAGCCCATATGTTGGCATCCAGTTTGCGGCTATTCCGGAATTTGCCGGAATTGCAACGGAAGTCAGCCAGGAGTTTTCTGCTGTCTATGCTGGCAAGCAAAGTGTCGAAGAAGCACTCGCCAAAGCTCAGGCTCTGACAAACGATGCCATGGAAGCGGCAGGTTACCGCTAGGTTTTCCATCTGCAAGGGGGCGGGTTTATCCTGCCCCCTTCTGTTTATGATTTAACGATTTACTTTCCCCAAGGGAATATCACCCATCAATCAAGGAGGCATTGCCGTGGCGACCCAGCATTCCCGATCCATTGCCCGGTTGATGATGATGCCTGCGACCACCTTGCTACTGGGCTGGATGCTTGTTCCCCTTGTGATGACACTTTACTTTTCCTTTAAAAAATATCTCCCCTTGCGTGGCGGTGATCTGGGATGGGTTGGTTTTGAAAACTATGTCCGGTTCATCACCTCAAGTTCATTCTGGCCGGCGGTTGCAACAACACTGATTATTGTTGGCGGAGTTCTTGTGATCACCGTGATTCTGGGGGTGTTGCTGGCCTTGCTGCTTGACCAGCCGATATGGGGCCAGGGTATTGTAAGGCTTCTGGTTATTGCCCCGTTTTTTGTCATGCCCACGGTCTCCGGTCTTGTCTGGAAAAACATGTTCATGGATCCGGTGAACGGGTTTTTTGCTCATTTGTGGCGTGCCTTCGGGGGTGAACCGGTACAATGGCTCAGTCAGGCGTCGATGTCTTCACTGGTGATGATCATTTCCTGGCAATGGTTGCCTTTTGCCACATTGATCCTGCTGACGGCCATCCAGTCTCTTGATACGGAGCAGATCGAAGCGGCTGAAATGGACGGCGCACGGCCGCTGGGGCGTTTCTTCTTCATTATCCTGCCGCATCTGGCACGGGCGATTACCGTTGTCGTTCTGATCCAGACTATCTTTCTTCTCTCGATATTTGCTGAAATTTTTGTCACCACGGCCGGTGCTTTCGGGACCAAGACACTGACCTATCTGATCTTTCAGCGCGTGCTTGAGAGTCAGAATGTGGGGCTGGGTTCGGCAGGCGGGGTCTATGCCATCATTCTGGCAAATATTGTTGCCATTTTTCTGATGCGTGTCGTCGGCAAGAATCTGGACAGGTGAGGGAAACTGGATATGGCTCGTGCTGTTACTCACCGCCGCAAAGCAATCACCACGATAATTGCCTGGACTGTAGGTCTTGCGATTTTCTTTCCTATTTTCTGGATTGCTGTGCTGTCGTTCAAGACCGAAGGAGATGCGATCCGAACACCGTTCGAGGTGCTGACTTCTGCCTGGACATTAGAAAGCTACGCCGTTGTTCAGGACCGCTCAGATTATTTCAAGCATTTTACCAATTCTATCATCATAGCCCTTGGATCAACATTGCTTGGTATTCTCGTTGCTGTTCCGGCGGCATGGTCCATGGCATTCGTGCCATCCAGGAGAACACGCGGAATACTGATGTGGATGCTGTCAACAAAGATGCTTCCGGCAGTCGGCGTCCTGTATCCGATTTACCTGCTTTTCATTGAGCTTGGTCTTCTCGATAGTCGTATAGGGCTTGTCGTGGTCCTGATGCTGATCAATCTGCCGATTATTGTCTGGATGCTCTATACGTATTTCAGGGAAATTCCCGGGGAAATTCTTGAGGCGGCCCGGATGGACGGCGCAAGCGTGCGTTCGGAGTTGCTCTATGTTCTGACTCCCATGGCAATCCCCGGCATCGCATCAACCCTTTTATTGAATATTATATTGTCCTGGAATGAAGCCTTCTGGACCCTTAATCTGACCGCGGCCAAAGCAGCGCCACTGACGGCATTTATTGCCAGCTATTCCAGTCCCGAAGGTCTCTTTTATGCAAAGCTCAGCGCCGCGTCGGTCATGGCAATCACCCCAATTCTCATCATGGGTTGGTTCAGCCAGAAACAACTGGTTCGCGGCATGACGTTTGGCGCGGTAAAATAGGGAAGAGGTTATGAAACAGATACAGTTAAAGCAGGTCTCAAAAAGCTTTGATGATGTTGAGGTGATTTCTCCTCTTGATCTGGATATCGAAGATGGTGAATTCGTTGTATTCGTGGGGCCTTCAGGATGCGGTAAATCAACCCTGCTGCGTCTCATCGCCGGACTTGAGGATGTCACGTCAGGGGAAATCCTGATCAATGGGGACGATGCAACGGCGATACCACCGGCCAATCGTGGCCTGGCAATGGTTTTCCAGTCCTATGCCCTGTATCCGCATATGTCGGTGCGGAAAAATATTGCCTTTCCGTTGCGGATGGCCGGCCTTGACAAGGCTGAACAAAACAAGCGCGTTGAAGCCGCGGCGAAAGTGTTGAATCTCACGGATTATCTTGATCGTCGCCCCGGCCAGCTTTCAGGCGGGCAACGACAGCGCGTCGCCATTGGCCGCGCTATCGTTCGGGAACCTACGGCATTTCTTTTCGATGAACCTTTATCCAACCTTGATGCGGCCCTTCGCGTTGGAATGCGCCTGGAGATCAGCGAATTGCATAAACGGCTGGCGACCACGATGATCTACGTGACCCATGATCAGGTTGAAGCCATGACCATGGCGGACAAGATCGTGGTCCTGCAGGCTGGTAAGATCGAACAGGTTGGCACGCCGCTCGAACTTTACCATAATCCCTGCAATACCTTTGTTGCGGGTTTCATCGGCTCACCCAGAATGAATCTGCTTAACGGAAGTGAGGCGGGGAAATATAACGCTCATACAATAGGGATCAGGCCTGAACATCTGGGAATATCAACTAAATCTGGTGATTGGGAAGGTACGGTGGGTGTGTCTGAACATCTCGGATCAGATACGTTTTTCCATGTGAACTGCCCGATGTTTTCCGAAACATTGACGGTGCGTGCCGGTGGCGAGATGGACCTGTCCTATGGTGCGAAAGTTTTCTTGTCGCCAGATACTGAACATCTGCACAGGTTTGATGATAAGGGGTTGAGAGTCTAATGAAGCGGCTTGCGGGAAAATCAGCCCTGATTACAGGTGCCGCACGGGGAATAGGGCGGCATTTTGCGCAAGCCTTTGTCCATGAAGGTGCTCGGGTTGCTGTTGCGGATATTGATTTGGAACGCGCAAAAGACACAGCAGATGAAATCGGCACACAGGCTATTGCCGTCAGCATGGATGTTACAAATCAGGAGAGCATTGACAGGGCAGTGGATCAAACCGTGAAGGCATTTGGCGGCATTGATATCCTGATCAACAATGCGGCCATTTTCACCGCCGCACCGATTTCTGAAATCAGCCGCGAAGACTATCAGCGTGTTTTTGACGTCAATGTATCCGGAACACTATTCACCATGCAAGCTGTTGCCCGGCACATGATTGAACGCGGGCAGGGCGGTAAGATCATCAATATGGCCAGCCAGGCCGGGCGACGGGGTGAGGCGCTGGTCGCGGTCTATTGTGCAACAAAAGCGGCCGTGATTTCACTGACGCAATCGGCCGGACTGAATTTGATCTCGCACGGCATCAATGTGAATGCAATTTCTCCGGGTGTGGTTGACGGAGAGCATTGGGACGGTGTCGATGCGTTCTTTGCAAAATATGAAAACAAAAAGCCGGGCGAGAAAAAGAGAGAAGTCGGGGCGGGAGTGCCTTTTGGCAGAATGGGAAAACCGGAAGACCTTTCCGGTATGGCTGTTTTTCTTGCCAGCGATGAGGCGAATTACATTATCGCCCAGACCTATAATGTTGACGGCGGACAATGGATGAGTTGATGAGCCTGACTTCGATGAAATCAAACCTTACGGATATCGGCAATGAAACCCTGAATATGTTGCCGGCACATGTATCTGTGCCTCAGTATGATCGCAGCAAGTTAACGCCTGGCATTGTGCATATCGGCGTTGGTAATTTTCATCGGGCGCATTTTGCCTGGTATATTCATCGGTTGATGCAACAGGGCCATGCAATGGACTGGGCTATTATCGGGGCAGGTGTGCGCGAGCAGGATAGGGTGATGCGCGATAAACTGCTTAAGCAGGACTGCCTGACAACATTGATTGAACTTGACCCCGAAAGCGGGCGGGCGACAGAGATTACCGGGGCGATGATTGATTTTCTGCCCGTGGAGGAAAACAACAGATCTCTCATTTCCATGATGGCCGATGAAAGGATCAGGATAGTTTCCCTTACCGTCACGGAAGGCGGATATTATCTTGATGCAAAGGGGGGCGGGCTGGATATTTCGCATCCGGACATCATTCATGATGCTGAACACCCTTTAGCTCCCCGTACCGCCTTTGGTGCCATGGTCGCGGCCCTGCGTATCCGGCGGGACAAAGGGGTGAAACCTTTCACCGGTCTGTGTTGCGATAACCTGCAAGGCAACGGGGCAATTCTCAGGCAGGCGCTGGTCGGACTTGCCCGCCTGAGCGATGCGGGGCTGGCGGACTGGATTGACCGGAATTGTTCCTTCCCGAATTCCATGGTCGATTGCATCGTGCCGGCGACAGGGACCGTTGAACTGAATATTGTTCAGTCAATGGGACTTAATGATCAGGCACCTGTCACCCATGAAAATTTCCGGCAATGGGTTATCGAAGACAGTTTCTGTGCCGGTCGGCCGGATTGGAATCTTGTCGGGGCCGAATTTTCCGATCATGTTCACGATTACGAAACACAAAAAATCCGTATTTTGAATGGTGGTCATCAGATCCTTGCAAATGCGGCCGAAATCATGGGGATAAAAACCATCGCAGAGGCGATGGATAATCCGCTCATACATGCCATGTTCCGCAAAGTTGAGACCGAAGAAATTGTTCCCCATATTACGCCACTGCCGAATATGCCTGTCCTCGGCTATCTTGATCTGATCGAAAAGCGTTTTGCCAACAAGGCGATTGTTGATACGGTACGGCGGGTTGCTTTTGACGGCGCGGCGCGCCATGTCGGTTTTCTCCTGCCATCCATTCGTGACGGTTTGCATGCCGGAACTCCGGTCGAAGGCCTGGCCCTTGTTGAAGCGGCCTGGGCACGAATGTGTCTGGGGGTGCGTGAAGATGAAAGTTTGATTGAACCGAATGATCCTTCATGGGAACTCTTGACCGAGCGTGCGGCGGCGGCGCGACGCAACCCCGGGGCCTGGCTTGAAATGCACCACATTTATGGCGATCTTATCGCAAATGAACGATTTGCCGGTGCTTTTGAAACATGGCTTTCAGGAATGTATCAAGATGGTATTGAGCCAACACTACGCCGTTATCTGGGGCAGGATTTGACTTCCTGAATACCCGGCGAACAAGTCAGGACAATTAAGGTGCAGGCGAAATGACATTTTATCTGGGTCTTGATATCGGCACATCGGCGATCAAGGTTATCCTGCTTGATGCTGAACAGAATCTTCATGCGTCTGTTTCTGTTCCCCTTACCGTATCCCGGCCACAGCCTGGATGGTCCGAACAAAACCCTGAAGATTGGTGGCGCTGCGTTGATCAGGCCGTAACGCAGATCGCGAGTGAACAGCCTGAGAAAATGTCTCAGCTTCAGGCTATTGGTTTGTCAGGCCAGATGCATGGGCTGGTGGCTCTTGATGAGAATGATCAGCCTTTGCGGGATGCGATCTTGTGGAACGATACCCGTGCCAGCACCGAAGCCTCTGAGCTGGATCAGTCGTATGATGTATTTCGCAGCATAGGCGGCAATATGGTCATGGCGGGTTTTACGGCGCCCAAGGCTGTCTGGATGGCCAGGAATGAACCTGACCTTTTCGCCCGGATCAAGACAATACTCTTACCCAAAGATTATGTCCGGTTTCGTCTGACCGGGGAAAAGATTTCCGATATGTCCGATGCGTCCGGTACGCTATGGCTTGATATCCGTAATCGTTGCTGGTCAGAAGAATTGCTGTCTATTTGCGGGTTGCGGCGTGATCACATGCCCCGGCTTGTTGAAGGCAGTGCCGCCAGCGCATACCTGTCTCGCGATCTGGCCCGGAAATGGGGTGTGGACAAGGACGTTATTGTCGCCGGTGGTGCAGGTGATAATGCCGCTGCTGCTATTGGTCTCGGTCTCTGGGAGGCTGAGGACTGTTTTGTGTCATTGGGAACATCCGGGGTGGTCTTCAAAGTCAAAGACGGGTTTTATGAACGCGCCGAAAAAGCGGTGCATGCTTTCTGCCATGCCCTTCCTGAGAGTTGGCATCAGATGGGGGTTATCTTGTCGGCAGGTGATAGTCTGACCTGGCTTTCTGAAGTGACGGCACAGCCCCTGCCTCAACTGCTGGCACAGATCAATGATGAGGATCGTCATAAAATCTGGCCGATATTCC
>Ga0181593_10003640_pt1 | contig 14063 bp, 14 predicted proteins | sample 071ome_19_FD_133756 | JGI IMG/M metagenome (GOLD analysis project Ga0181593, IMG submission 133756) | Coastal salt marsh microbial communities from the Groves Creek Marsh, Skidaway Island, Georgia - 071413AT metaG (megahit assembly) | ecosystem: Environmental > Aquatic > Marine > Intertidal...
CGAAGGCGTTTTTGTCGCGCAGGACGGCTTTAACTACGATGACATCGACGGCGAGCGGGCTAATCAGAACTTCAAGCTCGTGCCTTGGGCCGCGATCCGCTCAGCATTATCGTTGCCCAATCCCGCCAGCATGGGGCCAACGCTTGAAAATAATGAAGAGAATAGAGAGGCGGAAAACTAAGCCGTTTTCTTTTCGGGTGATTCCGCTTCGGCGCGGAGTTTGCGCACCAGCCCTTCCCGCTTTTCCAGCCACCAACGGTATTCCATGGGCCAGTCGTCGTAAGTCGTGAGATCGGGGTCAAGCGCGCGCTGAGCATGAAGCGCCCAATATGGATCGTACAGGGCCTCCCGCGCCACGGCGATAATATCCGCCTGACCGTCCTGAAGAATCTGTTCGGCTTGCGGCCCGTCCAGGATGAGGCCGACCGCCATCGTGGTGACGTCAGCGTCGCGGCGGATACGTTCGGAAAAAGGAACTTGGAATCCGAGATGCCTCGGCACCGCGCGGGCTGTTGCCGATCCGTCCACACCGCCCGATGAACAATCGACAACATCAACACCTATTTTCTTCAGTTCTCTGGCGAACGCGACACTATCGTCAAGGTTCCAGCCACCTTCTGCGCCATCGACGGAGGATATGCGCACGAAAACTGGAAGATCGTCCGGCCAGACTTCACGAACAGCTTCGACGACCTCGAGCGGAAACTTGGTGCGACCCGCGAAATCACCGCCGTATTCGTCCGTGCGTTTGTTGATGAGCGGCGATAAAAACTGATGCATCAGGTAGCCGTGCGCGCAATGCACTTCAATGATGTCAAAGCCGGCTTTCAAAGTGCGCTCAGCCGCCGAACGCCACGAGGCCTTGACTTCCTCAATTTCCTCGACCGTTAAAGCGTGAGGCTCATGCCACACATCCGTCATCAGCTCCGTCGTCGACGAAACCGTTTTCCATGGTGTTTCATTACGAGCCTTGGCATCTGCCTCAGTCAATATGCCCATACCGTGCCAAGGACGCTGCGTGCTTGACTTGCGGCCCGCGTGTGCCAGTTGCATAGCCGGTGTGGCGCCGAATTGTTTCAGAAATTTGGTGACACGTTGAAGCGGCTCAATCTGATCGTCGGACCAAATGCCGGAATCGCCGTACGTAATGCGACCGCGCGCTTCCACTGCCGACGCTTCAATAAAAACGATGCCTGCACCGCCCAGAGCGTATTGACCAAGGTGAACCAAATGCCAGTCGTTGGCATTGCCCTCGTGGCCGCCGTAAGTGCACATCGGAGAAATGCACACACGGTTGCGGATGGTCAGGTCCCGCAGTTTGAGCGGGGTGAAGAGAAGCGACGGCTTGGAAGACGGCATGAGTTGACCTCGAATTTGACGGTATATACTCATGGGTATGAATACCCACTAACAAGTACAATTCACGAAAAGGTGAATAACCTATCGGTGCGATGATTCCAATACCGCTATTTCACTACCCTTTGCGACATCTCTGGTACCGGATGCGTGGCGCTCTTCCCCGAGAACCAAGAAATGAGGTTTTCCAGTACCATATCGGCCATGACCTTCCAGGCGTGAACCGAGGCTCCCGCTAGGTGGGGTGTGACGTAGGCATTCTCTAAGGCCAGCAGCTCCTGGGATACGTTTGGTTCGTTGGCGGTGACGTCCAGCCCCGCCGCGAGTATCGCCTGGGTCTTTAGCGCGTGAATCAACTCAGGCTCATCAACAATCGTTCCCCGCCCGACATTGACGACAATTCCCTTGGGGCCAAGTGCGTCCAACACCTCCGCATTCACGGTTTTGTCGGTTTCAGGTGTTCCCGGCGCAGCAATCATCAGCACATCGCAATTTTTAGCCATCTCGAGCAGTGACGGATAGTACGTGTATGGCACATCCGTTTGGTGGGTCCGGCCGTGGTATACGATTTTGAGACCGAACCCCTCGCATCGGCGCGCGATTGCTTTACCGATACGTCCAAGGCCAAGAATGCCGACCGTCCGGCCGCGCAAGGATGATGTCAGGGGATAGCGGCCTTTCTGCCAAGCGCCGCTTCTGATGAAAATATCAGCGCGCCTGAAATCGCGGACAGCGGCCAGTAGCAACGCCATTGCACCGTCCGCCGTTTCATCGGCCGCCGCGCCTGGCGTATTCGTAACCATGATTCCGCGTTTAAGCGCTGTCGGCATGTGAACTGAGTCGTACCCCGCACCGAATACGGTGGATATTTCCAGATTTGGGAGTTTGGCGAGAAATTCTGGATCTTGTTTCCAGGGATAGGGGCGCCCGGCAATGCCGCGTATTAACGGCCCCATCTCTTTTAGGAACTTTTCGGTGTCTTCGAGTTCCCACCAACGGTGGAGCGTAAAGATGTGCTCCATTTCCGCCTCGGTATCGGGGACGCCGTAGGGCCCTATTTGTAGGATGTGCACGTCTTTGAGAGTCATCGCGTGCAGCCCCGGGACATCAAGCCGCCTGCTTGGCTTTCGAAAATAGCCGAAAAAAATTAGCAGTTGTTTGCGCGGCTAAGTCTTCCGGCGAAATGCCTTTGAGGTCCGCGACCACCCGGGCGGTGTGAGCTACATACGCGGGCTCGTTTGTTTTCCCGCGGTGAGGCACTGGGGCCAGATAGGGACTGTCGGTTTCCACGAGAATGCGATCCAACGGCACGGTTTTGGCGACTTCCCGTAAAGCTTCAGCCTTTTTAAAGGTTACGATGCCAGAAAACGAAATATACAGGCCGTGCTCCAGCGCCTTCGCCGCGAGATCAGCCCCAGAGGAGAAACAGTGAATGACGCCGGTAAAGGCGCCCTTCCCCATTTCTTCGTCGAGAATGGCTGCCGTTTCCGGATCGGCATCGCGGGTGTGAATAATAATCGGCAATTCGGATTCTCGCGCTGCAGCGATATGAACCCTAAAACTCCGGTCCTGATCGGCCCGAGGACTGTGCTCGTAGAAAAAATCGAGCCCTGTTTCCCCGAAAGCCACGACTTTGGGGTGTTCGGCTAAGCCAGTGAGCTTGTCCACATCCATGGCCGGCTCAACCCCGGCTTCGTGCGGATGAATGCCCACAGAGCATGAAACATTGTCAAACCGTTCGGCCATGGCGAGCACGCCGTCAAACTTGGTGATTTTGGTGCCAATGGTAAGCATGTGCCCGACACCGGCGGTGCGGGCGCGTGAAACCACGCCGTCTGCATCACCGGACAGCTCGGGAAAATCTAAATGACAATGGCTATCGACCAGGAAGGACGGAGCGGTCATGCGTTCTCCTTTCCCGCATTGGCGTCATAGCGCGGGAAAACGCCCTGAGGCGCGGGCAACGATGTGTCCGGCTTAAGCCAATTGTTGGCGAAGAACTCGAACGAACGATTGTCCGAAGGCACACCCAGTTGGTCGAGCATTTTGCTCGCGGCATCCGGCGTGAACGGCTGCATCATGATGGCGAGATTGCGAAGCACGCTCACCAGGACATACAAAACCGTATCCATGCGGTCCGGGTCCGTCTTGCGCAAGCTCCAAGGCGCTTCCTTGTCAACGTAGCCGTTTGCCGCGCGAACACAACGCCAGATAATTTCAAGAACTTCGTGAAAAGCTTGTTTCTCTATCGCTGCACGGCACTCGGCAACAAGGTCACGAGATTGTGCTGTGAGCGCATTGTCCTCGTCGGTAAATTCACCGAAGGGCGGGACCTTGCCACTGCAATTTTTCGCGATAAAGGACAATACCCGCTGAGCGAGATTGCCGAATTCATTGGCCAACTCGCCATTGATGCGTCCGGCAATTGCGTCCTCGGAAAAATCACCGTCATTCCCGAAAGGAATTTCCCGCATCATGAAGTAACGCAACTGATCCAGTCCGTATTTTTCCACCAGAACCGTGGGGTCAATAGCATTGCCCAAAGATTTGGACATTTTTTGACCTTCAACCGTCCACCAGCCATGCGCAAACACGCGCTTGGGCAGTTCTAGTCCAGCAGCCATTAAAAAGGCCGGCCAGTAAACACAGTGAAACCTGATGATGTCTTTACCAACCACGTGATGCGCAGCGGGCCAGTAGGTTGCGTACTCGCCATCTTGGTTCGGAAAGCCCAGCGCCGTCTGATAGTTCTGAAGGGCGTCGATCCAGACGTACATCACGTGCTTTTCGTTACCCGGAACGGGAATGCCCCAGGAGAACGTCGTGCGTGAGATCGAGAGATCCTTCAGGCCACCTTTCACAAAGCTATATACCTCGTTGAAGCGAGTTTTAGGCCCGATGAAATCGGGATTGGCGTCATAGAACGCGAGTAACTTGTACTGCCATTTTGAGAGATCGAAAAAGTAGCTTTCCTCTTCCACCCACTCTGCCGGCGCGCCCGTGGGGGCTAATCTCTCCCCATTCGGGCCTTTGGTCAGTTCGCTTTCATCGTAGTAGGCCTCGTCGCGCACAGCGTACCAACCGGCGTATTTGTCGAGGTAGATATGTCCATTATCTTCAATACGCTTCCATAGAGCCTGACATGACTTGACGTGCCGGTCTTCCGTGGTGCGGATAAAGTCATCATTCGAAATGCCAAGAGTGACGGCTAAGTCATTAAAATTCTTGGAGTTTTGGTTACACAGCTCGATGGGTTGGATGCCCTTTTCCGCCGCCGCCTTAGCCACCTTCTGTCCGTGCTCATCGGTACCGGTCAGAAACTTCACCGAATAGCCGTCGAGGCGCTTAAAACGTGCCAATACATCGCAGGCTATGGTCGTGTAGGCATGCCCGATGTGCGGCTTGTCGTTCACGTAATAAATCGGCGTGGTGATGTAAAACGCCTTGCTCACAGCGGACTCCAAAACTTGTTCATTCGCGGCCAACGACCGTTACCGCCCCATATAAACGCTTATGGGAGGCGGCGAAAGGGCCCGGAGATCGGGTGCTAAGCCGCGCTGCGGCCCAATGCGGCCTGTTGAATGGCATTCAGAATCAGAAGAAGGCTGCGCTTACGGTCAAGGTGAACGGCCAGCGTACGCTCACTGATGCGCCCCAGATATTGCCAGGTTTCAGCCCAGGCAATCGGAGGCGCCAAGCCGATCAGCTTTTCCGCCAATTTGCGCTCACCCGGGATCACCTCTTCTAGGTCAGTCAGCCCTCCACGGGCTGCTTCTATCGTAAGCCGCGCCAACCACCAGGACAGCAGGCCCGTGATGGTCCAGAAAACGTCCCCACGCAACGCGCGATCGGATACCGCATGCATGAGCGAGGTGTCGATCTGAGGGGCGGTGCTGAGAAGCGCAATAAGATCGCGAAACAGGTCAACGCCACCCTCTTCCTCCAGTTCCAAGGCGCGCCCGATTGAGCCGTCAGACAGCACTGCCAGGGGGCGCGTATCCTCAGGAGACAAGTCTGGGCGATAACGATTGAGGAGTGCAGCCACTTGGTCCGTCTGCAGTGGTCGCAAATCGAGACGCCGGCAGCGCGATTTAATAGTGGGCAACAAGCGGTCCGGGTTGTGCGCCAATAGTAAGAGTATTGCTTGCTTCGGCGGTTCTTCCAGAACCTTTAAGACGGCATTTGCAGCATTGGTGTTCATTTCGTCGGTGGCATCGATCAGAACTACCCGCCAACCACCTTCCGAGGGCGTCATGGTCATGAACGATCCGATCCCGCGTACGTCATCGACCGTGATAACCGTTTTGCGTTTCGTCTGCTTGGCATCGGACCAGCCCCGTTCAATAGCGCGAAAGTCTCCATGTCCTTGAGACGCGATACGCCGAAACACGGGATGTTCCGCTGACATCTGGAGACTGAGTGCCGGAGGAGCGCCAAACATATCGCTCGTCGCCTCCGCATTTTGCTCCTGGCTGAGCACAAAGCGGGCAATACGGTAGGCCAGAGTTGCCTTGCCTATGCCCCGCGGACCGCAAATCAACCACGCATGAGCCAACCGGCCGCCGGACCAAGCATTAAGAAACGCGCTTTCAGCCGCGTCGTGCCCCGTGAAGTATGTATTTTCTCGCGGCTCCAAGATTTCGGAGGGGTCGGATTTAGCCATTCGACTCACCACTTTCCTTGAACAGCCATAGAACCTCGGCAAGCACGTCGCGGTGTACAGCCTCGGCATCACGCGATGCATTGATCATGTGGCATCGTTTGGGATCGGCTTCAGCGATCGCCTTGAACCCCGAACGGAGCCGTTCGTGGAATTCTTTGTCCATACTTTCGTAGCGCATTTCCGTGCCGCCGCGTGCAGCCACCCTGCCCAGCCCCACGTCGACAGGCACATCAAAGATGAGAGTCAAATCCGGGTCGAAATCACCGATGGACGCACGATGTATGGATAAAATCGTGTCATGGTCCACACCGTGACCGTAGCCTTGATAAGCCATCGTAGAGTCGAAGAAACGGTCGCAGACGACGACTTTTCCCTTTTCAAGGGCGGGCCATACAGTCTGGGTCATATGATTTCTGCGCGCGGCGGTGTGGAGTAACGTTTCGGTTATCCCGTCCCAACGGTCGGCTTCACCTTCGACAAGAAGCCTTCGTATGGCTTCCGCGCCGGCAGCACCGCCAGGTTCACGCGTTACAACGACGTCGAATTCCTGCTCCGTCAGCGCGTCAGCAAGCAAGCGAGCCTGGGTGGATTTACCGCACCCCTCGCCGCCTTCCAATGTGATGAACCAGCCGCGCTTCAAAACGTCTTCCTAGTGCCGAGAAGTATCAGTCAGCGTGAAGGGCTAGAGTGCTCACTTCAAGTGGGTACCTTAATTTGCCGATGGAAGGTCTTCAGCGCCGGTCTCGCCAGGTGGTGTAAACGGCGGCCCAAAAATCATATAGTTTGCCGCCGCTTGTAAACGCCCAAAAAAGCCGAGCCTGCCAACGTCCGATGCGGCCATAAGCGGTAGAATAATCGGTTCCATGTCGCCGGCCTGCACTTCTAGGTTTGCGATTTGGGCACCCTTAGCAATGGGCGCTGGAATTGGCCCCTCGTAAGTCACCTTAACTTGCAAGGATTGGGCGTCCATCCGGGGTACGGTAATCAAGATATCGTCCGCAACAACGACGGGAATTGAGGCCGCCTCGCCTAGCCAAACTTCGACATCGGTCACCACCTCACCGGCACTAAATAAATCCCTGTTCGTAAACTCCCGAAACCCCCAATCCATAAGCTTACTGGTCTCTTCGTCGCGTGCGCGGATGCTGTTCATCCCATTGGCCACAAGTATGAGCCTGCGCCCATTGCGGTTCGACGACGCCGTCAAACCATAGCCTGCATCCTCTGTGTGTCCCGTCTTCAAGCCGTCTGCACCGCTCCCGACGCGATATAAAAGAGGATTACGATTGCCCTGTGTAATGCCGTTATGGGTAAACGAGGTTTCGCTATAGATCGGATAGTACTCGGGAAAATCACGGATAAGCCGTTTTGCGAGGATCGCGAGGTCTTTGGCGGTAATATAGTGATCGGGGTCCGGCAGCCCCGTCGAATTGGTAAAATGACTGCCCGTGAGGCCGATTTCCTTTGCCTTCTCATTCATTGAGGCCGCAAAGTTTTCCTCACTGCCGGCAAGCGCTTCCGCCAACACAATACAAGCATCGTTGCCGGACTGAACGATGACACCCCGAAGCAAGTCTTCGACCTTTATTTCCGACCCCGGCTCCAAAAACATTGTTGATCCACCGCTGGCCGCGCCGCCCTTTCTCCAAGCATTCGCACTTACGGCAAGCGTTTCATCCAACGACAGCCGGCCCGATTGTAAGGCATCAAACACCATGTACGACGTCATAAGCTTGCTCATGGAGGACGGAGGCATCTGCTCGTCAGCGTTTTTTGCCGCCAACGTCGCTTCCGTGTGGAAATCCATGAGAATGTATTCCCTTGCGTCAACGCTGATGCTTTGCTGCGCAATGGCTCCACTCTGAGCAGTCAAAATAAGGGATAAGAGAAATACAATCAGACAAGGATATCGCATTTAAGCTCTCGGTAATTGCAAGTTTAGTGGAATTAGTTATTTACGACCTGAGCGTCGTCGTAGCCAAAGGACCGCACCTGGGCGAGTAATTCTTGAGCTTCGGTGTAATCATCAAAGGGCCCAAGGCGAACCCGATAGTAATGCGATCCGTCCACGATGACGGTTGTCACAAAGGCTTCGCCTATTTCACTGAGGTGGTGCGCCAGTCTTAACGCATTGGACTCATCGGAGAACGCTCCAGCCTGAACGAATATCGTGCCCCTAGGAATGTCGGCGGGAACGGCCGCGACCGGCAGCTTTGGCGCTGCTGTAGAAACAGACTTCGGTGCAATGGGTACCTGCACGACATCGGAGGATACTTCCCGGGTCGGCGGGGGTGGCGGCAGGTTGGATGATGCCACCGCGCCGCGCGGCGAAGAGATAATGGTCGGCATTTCGCCCGGGTTTCTTCCTAGTGCCAGATTCTTAATATTCAGGCTCTCCGGTGCATTGATGTCTACGCGCACACGTGTGGTTCCAGCCTCGTAGAATCCGAGCATCTGAGCCGCCCGACGCGACACATCAATAACCCGATCATTTTTGAACGGGCCGCGATCATTTACGCGCAGCGCTACTGAGCGACCATTCTCCAAGTTGGTCACGCGCACGATGCTGGGCATAGGCAACGTCGGATGCGCGGCCGTCAATTCGTTCATATTGTATATTTCGCCGTTCGCGGTTCGCTTGCCGTGGAAATTTGGCCCGTACCAAGACGCAACCCCTTCTTCGCTATAAGAATAGTTTTCCGAGGGGTAGTACCAGACGTTCGCAATTTGATATGGGTTGCCGACTTTGTAAGTTGCCCCGGTCGGCAGCTGAAGGACGTGGCTATCTGCGACTTCGGATGACAGCGGCGGTGGTGGTGGGGGCGTTGTAGAGCATGCTGAAAGAAGTGCAGCGGAACACACGATCGCCAACGCGCAACTGCGAAACGAAATACCAAAAATCATAGATTAGCGCCGCCCGCGGCTCTCCCTACAAGATGTTGTAGTGTAATAAAAAACTTCTGCCCGGGCAAGGATCAGCGGGAATAGCCATAACTTTCTTAATTTTGTAAGGAACCGGAGCGTTCTCTCACCAAGCGCATAATCTCTTGGTCCGCGTATCCGTCGGCCACCAGTCCGGATGATTTCTGAAACGATTTTACAGCAGTACGGGTTCCGCTTCCCAGCACCCCGTCCGCGCCGCCGCCCTGCAAGTGGCCAAGAGCGATCAAGCCTTCCTGTAGCGAGATGACATCCGATCTAGCCAAGGGACTTTCATCCTTAAGGCCCGCCGCTAGCGGTCCCGCACCACCCAACCTATCAGCGAGATGCCCTACCGCTAGTCCATAAAACGAAGATAAATTCCAATCCAGAATTACGCGGTAATTGTCATACACCAGGAAGGCAGGGCCATCCGCGCCCTGCGGCACAACCAGCGCGGCGTCAATCTGGGCGCCGGGAAGCGGCCTTCCATTTGTTCTCCGCACGCCCAACATTGCCCATTCATCGAGTGAGCGAATTTGACTTCTAGCGCGCGTTTCCACACTCACGAGATCATAGTCAAAATTTTCGGGCAGGCGCACTTCCCGCCCCCAGGTAAATCCACTCTGCCACCCTAGCGCGTTCAAATAATTCGCAGCGGAAGACAAGGCGTCGGGAATAGTGTTCCACACATCCTTTCGCCCATCTCCATCCTCATCTACCGCATACGCCAAAAAGTTTGACGGCATAAATTGGGTATGCCCCATGGCGCCGGCCCATGACCCCATCATGTTCTGGGGCGAGACATGCCCTTGCTCCAAAATCGTAAGAGCGTCAAAAAGCTCTCTCCTGAAAAGGCTCTCTCGCCGTCCATCGAAATACAGTGTCGCCGTGGCGCCTATTACCGGGAATGCGCCTTTTGCTTGGCCATAATTTGTTTCCAAACCCCAGACCGCCACCAAAAACCGAGCCGGGATGCCATACTTGTTTTCAAGGTGGTTCAATAGAGCAGCGTGCTGCCTCAATCTTTCGCGGCCCGTCGCAACTCGTTTTTCGGAAACAGCGGACCGCAGGTATCTAGAAAACGTAAGCGTAAATTCGGGCTGAGACCGGTCCAACTCGATAACTCTGGGAATTGGTTCCAGGTCGGCGAATGCTGCATCTAAGGTGGATTGGGATATACCGTTTGACGCGGCCTCGCCACGAACTTGCGCCAACCACTGGAAAAAGTCTTGGGAAACGACCGCATTGGGGAAGGCCGTGGACGCGAATAGGCTCAACAATATGTGGCCAAAAACAAACCGTACCTGATTGAAACTGAGCACGCTCATCACGCCAGAGTGAAGGCAAAATCCTTTAAATAGCAAGAGGTTTGGGAGTTTGAGCGGATACAGAGTATTATGAAAAAATCGTGTTTTTCCGCTATGGTGCCTGGACAGATCGCGGAAATTTGAGCCAAATAAATCATCCATCACAATAAGTTGGCTTTTCGCGATCGGTAGATGTCGGGGTTCATGGATGGCAGTTGCGAACATTGTCGGCACTGCACGTTGGGGATGACTTAAATGCAAGACGAAGAATTTAGCTACAGCACTGGTGCGTTGGTCGGAGGCGAAGAGTCTGTCCAGAGCGGCGGATTTTTCGTCGATTGGGTTTTCAATATGTTTGCCGGCGCCATAGATATCCAGCTTAATTCGCCGATTTTAACGGTTGTCTATATTGGCCTTCTCTTCGCGTTGGTTTTTTGCGCCTTTATACGGTCAACCCCATCAAGTCTCTCGGTTGCGCGCTGATCTACGTTTATACGATTGTCCAAACTTACACTCTTTTCCGTGAGTCCACGTTTGTTACGGACTTCACGCCTGAAGGGTGGAAAATGACGGCGAAAGGTATTTGGTTCGCTGTTTTCTTCACTGGCGTATGGGTGTGGGGCATCTCTCGCGTTCTTCAATCATTTGTGCTGGCACTCGTGACGCTTGGTCTGGGACGTTTACTCGCGCCCCTGAATCCGCTTCGGCTTCTCAATCGCTTCCGTTCCAGCGATGCTGATTTAGAGGCGATGGAAGAAGGCTCGGCGAAAAATCCCAAATGCCAAATGACCGCTATCATGTTTACAGATATTGTGGGTTACTCCAAGCAAATGGGCGCCAATGAAGCAGCCATGGTAAAAAAAGCTTGAGGTCCACAATGAAATCATGCGCAACCAAATCGTCCGCAATCGGGGCACCGTCATTAAAACGATCGGCGATGCGTTCATGGTTCGGTTCCGCTCGGCCGAAAACGCGGTTCAATGCGCGATGGATTGCCAAAAAGGTATTGGCGAGTTCAACAAAGGCAAACAGCCCGACGATCAATTTCACATCCGCATTGGACTTCATATGGGGGAGGTCATTCACACAGGCATGGACGTGTTCGGTGAAGGCGTGAATATCGCCGCACGTATCGAGCCCAAGGCGGATCCCGACGGGATCATGGTTTCGGAAGTCATCGCCAATGCCGCACGCAATAAAGTGCCTGCCCACTTCATGAGCGTTGGTCGCTTACCGATGAAAAACATTGCAAGTCCGCCCGAGCTGTTCAAGGTGTTCCCATTAGAACAGCAGGCCGCGCAAAAAGTTGCCAAGGCACCGGGTGCGCCCGCTCAGGGAGCGGCGGCAAAACCCGGCGGCGCGGCCCCAGCCGAAGCAGCTGCGGGCAACGTTTTCAAAATCTAGGTATGCGAGTTGGGAATATTTTCGCCGCCGAAGGATAATCCTTCGGCGGCCGCTTCCTGGCTGCCGTACGTCTGAAACTTATTCAGCACGCGCTGCATTTCATCGTCGTCCAGAAGTATCGGCGCGCCCTGACCCAGGGATATCACATATTGCGCAGCCAAATTCTCGACTTCCTCGGCCAAACGAAGAGCCTTCTCAACGGAACTCCCCAGCGCAATTACCCCATGATTCGCCAATAGGCAGGCGCTCCTCCCATCGAGCGCCTGTAGGGCCATGTCCGATAGCTCTTGTGTTCCGAAGGTTGCATACGGCGCACACCGGATATCGTTTCCGCCAGCTATCGCTACCATGTAATGAAACGCCGGAACACCTTCTCTGCGGCAGGCCAAGGCTGTCGCATAGCGAGAATGGGTGTGTACAACGGCTTCAGCGTCTTCGCGAACTTTGTATATGTCCCGATGAAAGCGCCATTCCGTCGATGGGCGTTTGAGTCCATACCATGTTCCATCAAGCGTAACGAACGGAACATCCGGCGGCATCATATGAGCATAATCCAGACCGGAGGGGCTGACAAAAAACCCGTCCTTACCGTTTCTAACGCTGACATTTCCCGAAGTACCGGCCGTGAGTCCACGCTCTGCCAGCGCTTGGCATCCCGCTACGACCGATGCCCTCAACTTCTCAGCGCTTATTGTCACTCGGCGGCCTTCCTTTTTCGTTCCGGGAAAAGGCTCGTTATGCCGTCTTCGCTCGCGGTGCATATTCCGCGCTCGGTTATGAGGCCGCTCACATATTTCGCTGGGGTAACGTCAAAGGCATAATTTTTTGCCCTGCTCTCGGATGGAATGAGCCTCACCTCCTGGATCGAACCATCGCTCGCCTGTCCCCGAACATGAGAGAGTTCAACGGGATTGCGCATCTCGATGGGTATCGCCGAGCCGTTTGCGAGCGACCAATCAATTGTGGTGGATGGAAGCGCCACATAGAACGGAACATGAGATTCATGTGCGGCCAGAGCCTTAAGATAAGTCCCGATCTTGTTACACACATCGCCTGTGAAGGTGGTACGGTCACTGCCCACAATAACCATGTGGACTTGACCAATCTGCATAAGATGGCCGCCGGCATTGTCGGCAATCACGGTGTGAGGCACGCCATGGGCGCCGAGTTCAAACGCGGTCAAGGCCGCACCTTGATTCCGGGGACGTGTTTCATCGACCCAGACATGAACAGGAATGCCCGCATCGTGCGCCAGATATATCGGCGCAAGGGCTGTTCCCCAATCGACACATGCCAACCAGCCGGCATTGCAGTGGGTGAGGATATGAAATGGGTTTGGCTTTCCCTTCTCTTCCCATAGCTTCCGAACAATCTTTAGTCCGTGCTCCCCTATTGACTTGCACGTCTTAACGTCCGCATCGCAGATTTCCGCGGCTTTATTATACGCCGCGATTTCCCGGTCCTTCTCAGGCAAAGGAAGCAAGCATTGCTTCATCTCTCCCAGTGCCCAGGGCAAGTTGACGGCTGTCGGCCGTGTTGCATGAAGTGTGTCGCAGGCAATTTGGATTGCGGAGTCACCAGCGTCATTCCGCATAGTCAAAGCTATTCCATATGCGGCGGTTGCGCCGATAAGCGGCGCGCCACGCACGTTCATGTCACTGATGGCGCAGGCAGCATCTTGCAGCGTTGATAAATGCACAAGCGAGAAATTGAACGGCAGCGTTGTCTGATCGATTATATTGACACGCCAGCCATCGTCGTTGAGCCAAATGGACCGAAAATGTTCGCCATTGATTAGCAATGCGAGGCTCTTTCGAGAATGTTAGCCTAATATTCTACCAGCAATCGGCATGAGACGATTAATCATGTCACGATCACGTGCTTCTGGCGCTGTTATAATTGAAGAATCCAACGCCCGATGGCACCCGCTCGTGCAGACATCTTCGCGCGCTTTCAATTTTGGAATCATAGAACGAACTATTTGTCGCGCTTTGTCCGCATTTTCCATTAAGACCTTGATAACCTGATCTACCGAAACCGCGCCATGGCTGGGGTGCCAGCAGTCATAGTCAGTCACCATAGCGATAGTTGCGTAGCACATCTCGGCCTCTTTCGCGAGTTTCGCCTCGGTCGCATTTGTCATCCCAACAACGGCGCACCCCAATGAGCGGTACAAATTCGACTCAGCGAGTGTTGAGAACTGAGGCCCCTCCATATTGAGATACGTTCCTCCGCGGCGGCTTTTTATGCCTTGGGTAGTGGTCATTTCTTCCAGCACGTCTCCAAGCCGCGAGCATACGGGATGAGCCATCGAAACGTGAGCAACTAGGCCCGTTCCAAAAAAGGAATTTTCTCTCGCGTAAGTCCGGTCGATGAACTGATCGACGATCACAAATGTGCCGGGTGGCAAC
>Ga0181593_10003641_pt1 | contig 14063 bp, 12 predicted proteins | sample 071ome_19_FD_133756 | JGI IMG/M metagenome (GOLD analysis project Ga0181593, IMG submission 133756) | Coastal salt marsh microbial communities from the Groves Creek Marsh, Skidaway Island, Georgia - 071413AT metaG (megahit assembly) | ecosystem: Environmental > Aquatic > Marine > Intertidal...
GATTGAAAGCGCTGGCCAGTACAGATACTGAAATATCAAATCCTGAAAAAGAAGTGATCCGGGTGCTGCTGCTGGAAAGCTAAGAGGAAGATGTCAGGATTGTTGAGAGAATGCTTGAAGAGGCTGAGTCCACAGTATTTACGTCAAAAGTCTGCGGCAGCATGTCTGATGCGGAAAATTTGATGGCCGCAGAAAAATTCGATGTGCTGTTGGCAGACCTCACGCTGCCGGATGGCAATGGCATTCCGGTCATCAAGCGCCTCAAGCTGTCTTCAGGCAGCATGCCAATCATCATTTTGACTTCCTCTGCGATTCAGGGGGAAGGGATTGCAGCCATCAAGCATGGTGCTGCCGATTATGTGCTCAAGGAAGGGCTGAAAAGCGGCAGCCTTGTCCAGTCGATACAGCACGCCCTTGATCATGACAGAATTCTGGGGCAGCTGGACAAGTCGTCCCAGTTGGAAGTATTAGGACAGCTCTCGGCGGGCATTGCCCATGAGTTCAATAATCTGTTGACCGTCATTTCAGGCTACAGCAGCCTCCTGCTGGAAAATGTAAGCACCGATGATGTGCGGATCCCTGCAGAGCTGATCGACAAGGCTGCTGCCAAGGCGGCGAGACTGTCGCGCCAGCTACTCTCTGTTACCCGGAAGAAAAACCTGGTATTTGAATACAAGGAAATCAATACCCTGGTGGATGAATTCAGACAGGCCATGCCAAACCTATCCAAACATGGTATTAATGTCAGGATAAATCTTTCCCGGGAAGATATTGTTTCCAGGATCGATGCCATGCTGTTTGAGCAGATTCTGACCAACCTGGTGATCAATGCCAGGGATGCCATGCCAGCAGGCGGGGAACTGTTCATCAGTACCAATTGCATTGAAATCTCAGAGCTTGAGGCAGAAAAACATCCTGGTGCCTATGTGGGCAGTTTTGCCATGCTGGAGGTTTCCGATACCGGTACCGGCATTGCCCCGGATATCATCAAGAAAATTTTTGATCCATTCTTTACCACCAAGGAAATGACCAAGGGATCGGGGCTTGGACTGGCCACAGTCAGCCATTTGGTTCAGCAGCATAAAGGCTGGGTAAATGTCAGCAGCAAACTGGGGTTTGGAACGTGCTTCCGGATTTTCTTTCCGCTTCACAAGACAACCAATATCTCCACGATTCTGAATATCTCTGACCTGGAATCTGTGAGGCCGGCCAAAGGCGGTAACGAAACCATTCTTATCGTGGATGACAAGGCCACACTGCGGGAGATGACCAAGCGAATTCTGGAAAGGAACAACTTCAGGGTCATGGAGGCCGAAAGTGGCAGTCAGGCGCTGGAACTCTGGAAACGACACCGTGAAAGCATCGACCTGCTGTTCACTGATTTTTCCATGCCCGGTACGATGACCGGGCTTGATCTGGTTAACGAGATCAAACGCCTTCAACCAACGCTGCCGGTGATCATGGCGTCGGGTTTTATTGGTGATCACAATGAAATCAACAGGGATTATGTGTTTCTTCCCAAACCGTTTAATGCCAAGACACTCCTGAAAACCATCAGTAACAGTTTGAACAATACAGAGCAGTTTCCCATGTATGAAAAATTCAGTGGGCTGCATCCGCCTATTGATTAGTACTGGCTGTTTTCACATGACGGCTGGATAAGCCGACAATAAAAAAGGCCGCTTATAGCGGCCTTTTTTATCCCCTGAAAAACGGGGCAGGGAAAGCGGGAAATACTCTGTGGTATCAGGCAAATGATACAGCAGGTACCCAGTTGCCATGGATACCATATTTCAAGCGTACTGGCAGCTTGACAGTGGCCACTGGTCCGGCGGCCATGTTCATGGCGTCCAGAATAACCAGATCACTTCGGTGTTCAGCTCGGCGGTTGACGATACCCATGACGTAGCCGTCCCCCTCGGCAGCATTGGCGGATTTAGGGGCAAACACCGGCTCCTGGGTGCTTGAGGTGTCGCCGGCAAACCAGCAGTCGGCCTTGCCTGTGCTCATATCCATCGTCAGGAAAGTATTGAAGAAGAAGCCCATGATTGGCCCGGCAAGATCCGGATTGTAGGGCTGGGTATGGTCGCTGGCCTGCATGAAGCCATATTTGTAGGGCTTGCCTACATAGCGGTCGTCACAATGCGGAAATTCAGCCGCCATTGTGGAAAGCACGTTTGGCACCGGTTTGGCGTTCTTGTCGTTCATGTCGAAGCTCCAGCGGGTCACTTCGGTGCCGAAGGAGCCCGGTGGTGGGAATTTGCCGTCTTTATCAGGGAAGAACCAGAACACATTGTCCAGGGCAACCGGCAGATCCAGATAAAGCTTGCCGTTGTCATCAAAGGCGTTGATGACATGTCCCGGCATGGCATTCGGGGCATGGAAGAAACGCACGTCGCTGGCATCACCGCCCTTCGGGCAAACGATATAAACCTGGTCATAGGTGGGTTCCCACTGGAACAGGATGCCGCCTTTCTTGATGCGGTCCAGGGACATGACCTGGGGCATCAGGGGAAGAATGACGTAGTTTTCACTGATGGCGCATTCGTGAATCATGCCGGGGTAAGGGGATTTGAACCATACTTCCCAGGTCTTGTTGCCGTTTTTATCGAAACTGTAGATGGCTATATCGTCGGTGGCCTCACCTTTGGCGGCATAGGCGTAGCCATAGAATTCACCAGTCTCATAATCGATTTTCGGATGAGCGGTAAACGTGGTGGCAGTCATCTGCCCACCCCAGGTGAACAATTCGATGGTTTCCAGGGTGTGAGGGTCCAGAGAGTATGGTGGCTGGTCTTCCTTCATGGCCAGAATTTTTCCTGCATGAAGGACAACGTTGGTATTTGCCACAGCCCGGTTGATTTGCTGCACACTTTCATCATCGGAAAACCGGTTACGGTAATCGCCAAACAGGCCTTTGCGGGCGGCTCGTTCGGCTTTCAGACGATCGGTCATGACATAGCGCAGTTTGAGGTCGCAATGGCCATCCTTGATGGTGAAAGCCCTGACAAAACCGTCGCCATTGAACGGGTTGGCATCGCCCATTTTGGGCGGAAAGGCCTGGTCCGGGCCTACAGAATAGAAAGTGCCGTCAAGTTCGGGTGGAATCTGACCTTCCACTTCCAGGTCGTACAGGTCGCCTTCGAATCGAAAGGGTTCATCGATGGTCATGAAGGTAGGGGTTTTGGGAAATGGACCGGTCATGGCTGCTCCTTGGGAGTTTCTTGTTATAAATCGTAGAGTTAGAGTTTCGTGGAGGGTAATCCTAACGCTATTGGGGTCTGCTGTACCTTGTCTGAGGTCAAACGGATGCAGACCCTGGCCAGATACAAAAGGAGGATTATAAGGATCAGGAGTTTTTTTTCATTAATGAAGTGCCGACTTCTCCTGGTCTGTCTTTGAAGGTCGGTAAACCAACGGGGCCAGCGCTTAATTGGAGGCAAAATTCCAGGTCAGAATCTCGCGAAGCCTGGCCACTGATTTCTCATAATACTGCTTCAGGGACTGCATATGCTTGTCCATCTCGGCAAGCCGGTTGTCACGGGACATCTGTTCCATATCCCGTATGATGGCTGAAAGCAGCTCAGCGCCGATGAAACCGGCGCTGGACTTCATCGAGTGAGTGATGTTGATGGCAGTTTCCTGGTCATTTCCTGCTATCGCTGTTTCAAGCTCGGGAATTCTGGAAATGGATGTTGACTCAAAGGTGTCCAGCAGTTCTTTCAGGAAAGCTGTTGTGTGATTTGGATCCAGCTCCACCAGCTCCTGTATCGTTTCCATGTTAATGAGGGGTTCCTGATAATCTGTCATAGTCACTCCACGATTCGTGGCTGTTTCTTCAGTTTCGCTGTCCGGACCAAACCATTTTTTGATCATGGAGGATAACTGTTCCAGTGTATAGGGCTTGCTCAGATAGTCATCCATGCCTGTGGCCAGGCAATTTTCCATTTCACCGGCCAGTGAATTGGCTGTCATGGCAATAATGATGATATGCCCGTCGCTTCCAGCCTCCATGGCACGGATTTTTCGTGTGGCTTCATAGCCATCCAGGACCGGCATCTGGCAGTCCATGAATATCAGGTCATAGGTATGCAGGGACAGCTTCTCGATCACTTCTGCACCATTGCTGGCGCAGTCGGCGTGTATGCCCAACCATTCCAGCATGGCAACAGCAAGGCGCTGTCTTTGGTTCCAAACAAACATCTTTAGATTTCCCATCCGGGTAGAATTAGCAGTTCGTACGAAAACTATGCTGTTAAGGATAACGGCAGGATTTCAGAATTTTTCACCAAAAATATCAAAGTAATATTATATCCGGCCTGTAAAATATATTGATATTAAAAGAAAATTTGGTAAAAACTCCTGTCGCGTATTCGGGTTCAGGCTTTTCTGCCCTGCCGGATGATATACAGGCCGCACAGCATGATCACGGCTATGCCCACCCAGGTGAGCCCATCGGGAAGTTCACCCCAAAACAGAAAACCTATGCTGACAGTCCAGATGATACGGGTGTAATCAAAAGGGGCGACCCTTGCCGGTGTAGCGCAGTGGACAGCCTTGGTGATCGACAACATGGCAAGCGTGGCGAAAAATGCCACGCAAAAAAACAGGACCCAGGAAATGAGGTCTGGTGCCACCCAGTCGTGCCAGGCAAACCCACTACCCAGGATAATTGTTGCCGGGTATATATACAGATTCAGTGTCAGTGGGGATTCGGTTTTTACCAGCGCCCTGGCCGTGATGCTCAGGTAGGCGGACGACAGAGCAAATCCCAGCATGGCCAGGTGGGCAAAATGAAAATGATCCGGAGTCGGCCTGACGACAATGAGTACGCCGGCGAACCCGGTGATAATGGCGATGAACATTTTCCGGCTGACGGGTTCTTTCAGGACAATTGCGCTGTAAACCGAAACGATCAGCGGGGTGGAAAAGACCAGGGAGGTGACTTCAGCCAGGGGGATGTATTTCAGGCCGGTCAGCATGCAGACTGTCATGGAAATACCAGCCAGGGAGCGGGTTAGATGCGCCCTGAACCTGACGGTTTTAAAGTCTGCCCGTTTGCCCCTGATCAAAATAACCAGGGCGATGAGGAGCATGCCGAAGACACTCCTCAACCAGATGACCTGGCTGAGGGGGAAAGAGGCTGTGACCAGTTTGCCAAAGGCATCGGCTATGGCAAACAGGACAGAACCCAGCATCATGTACAGGACGCCTTGAAAAAAGGTGTCGCCGTTTGATTGCTGGCTGTCGCCCGCGTCTGAATCAGAAGGGGATTGCCCTGATGGTGAGTTCATATCACAGCTATGGTAGCGGTTAATCGTGGGAGTTACAGACGGGTGACCCGCAGGCTGGTTTCACCTGAAATCAGCCACTTGCCATCCATTTTTTCCAGAACCAGTTCCTTGTAGGTTTCATCCTGGTAGTCTGGCCGCTCATAAATGAGTTTGAATCGTGTGCTGGCCTGCCGCTCAGTATGTGAAAGCAGCTCAAAATCAATCAGTCTGAGTCTGATCTCCTCAGGGGCCAGTATTCGCTGCCGCCTTTCTTCCATCCACGCCTCGCGGGAACTGTAACCAGCGCCGGCATAATCCTCTACATAGAAGGAAAAATACATGTCGGGCAGTTGGGCCTGCCAGGCTCCTGCCCACGAGGAAATGGTCTCCATCAGCTGTGTGCTTATCAGGGTTTCATCCGGGGATTCCTGCGCCTTTGCGGCAGGAAACAGGATGCTGAACACCAGCAGGTAATATTTCAGGTTTCTGGACATGCAGACAAGCAGGGTTGAGGGCTGACTGGTTGATGTTTGAGTGGCGTATTTTGACATATTCGGTGGCGACTTGAAAAACCGTGAATACCGGCAGAGAAAATACCAAACCTGGGGAATTTCCTGCAGGGAAAAATTCCCAAATTCACAATAAAAACAATATGTAATGTTTCTGTAAGCGTTGTTTGACTAAAATCGTGGGCCTTGCTTGAAAAATGCATTCTATAACCGTTAATACTTGCTGGGCAGATTCAACTCATAGGGAAGAAAACGATCTATGGCATGATCCACAATGCAGTCAGGGATATGGTTCTTGATAATCACGGGGACAGCGTCTGGAACCAGATACTGGATGATTCGGGTGTGGGGGCTGATGTCTTCCTTGCCATGCAGAATTACGATGACCAGGTTGTGCTCAGTCTTGTGGGTTCTGCCTGCAAGATACTTGAAATCGAGCCCCCGGATTGCCTGGACGCGTTTGGCCAGTACTGGGTGTTACATACAGCCCTGGATAATTACGGGACGTTGATGGACAGTTTTGGCAACAGTATCTGGGACTTGCTGGCAAACCTTGATCACATGCATGACAGGATTTCGAATATTTTCCAGCAGTACAATGCGCCGTCATTTGAACTGGAAAAGCAGGATCAAAAGACCTACCTGTTGCACTACCGAAGCAGCAGGTCCGGTCTGGAAGCTTTTGTCGTGGGTCTCCTGAAAGGACTGGCTATCAACTACGATAAATCCATTTCAATAGACCTGATTGAATCCAGCGTGTCAGGTGAAGGACAGTATTCTGTCTTCAGGCTTGTCGAGAATAATTGATGGACCAGAAGGTTTCCCTGAGCCCTGAGCAATATGAATTGCTGTACCCCCTTACCGTGGGGCTGTCGAAAGATGGCTGGATTGTCTATGCCAGTGAAAAAATCAGGGGCAAGATCAAAGGCATGGACATTGGCGTATGCTTTGATGACTTGTTCGAGGTTCGTCGTCCACGATTGATGAGGCCGGTGGCTGAGGTCGATCTGCTCAAGTACACGCGCAACCTTATCCTGTTCACGTCACTGGATGGGAGGTTTGCCCTGAGAGGACAGGTTATTCCGGGCGTTTATGAGGGCCGCGAGATAGTCCTGATGGCCTTGTCACCCTGGCTGACATGGCTCAAGGAAAATTTCCCCCAGTATCGCTGTGAATTTTTTTGATTTCCCGGTCCAGGATGCACAGCTTGATCTGGATATGTACCTGAGTACCCAGGGTGTCATGTTGTCGGATATACACAGGCTGACAGCCGACCTCAAAGTGGCCAGGGATCAGGCGGAAGAAGCCAGCCGAATCAAGTCGGCATTCGTTTCCCACGTGAGTCATGAGTTGCGAACACCGCTAAGCGGTATTGTAACTGCACTGGATTTGCTGTCTGACATTGAGCATGGGCGCGAAACGGATGAGCTGATCGATATCATGAAAATTTCTTCCAGCTCTCTGCTGGGCGTCATTAACCAGGTGCTGGACTTCTCCAGGTTGAAGGAGGAGATGGAAAACCTGGAGATGGGCGTCGTGGATATCCGGAAACTGGTGTCCGATATCATGGGCGTGCTAAGAATTTCGGCAGCTAAAAAGAATATCGGTTTGTCAGTGGAATTTGATCCAAACCTGCCTGCGTTTCTGTATGCAGATGAGGGAAAACTGAGATAAGTATGCATGAACCTGATGAGCAATGCCGTCAAGCATACTGAATACGGTCTGGTGAAAATCAATGTCAAAGTACTGTCAAGAAGTGCCGGGTCAACCACGATCCGGTTTGAGGTGCTTGATGAAGGCAAGGGTATTCCATTGGATGATCAGAAACATCTGTTCGAGGAATTCTGGTCCAAGAAGAACAGCGCAAATTCTGCTGAGGCATCTTCAGGCCTGGGATTGAATATTGCCAAAACGCTCGTCGAACTGATGGATGGTCAGCTTGGCATGTACAATCGTGAGGACCGGGCGGGCTCTGTCTTCTGGTTCATGGTCCAGCTTGATCTTGCCGATGTTCAGGTCCCTGAGGCGACACCGCAGGCATCCTTTGTTTCGGCAAACCGTTTTTCCGGCAGGGTTCTCATAGTGGATGACAATGAAATCAACCGTAAAATGGGCAACATGATGCTCCATAAGCTGGGCCTGGAAACGCTGGATGCTGATTCCGGAAAGGCTGCCCTTGATTTACTTGCCACACATGATTTTGACCTGGTGCTGATGGATGTTCACATGCCTGCCATGAGCGGTCTGGATACGCTCAGGGAAATCAGGAAGACTAAGTCGGCAAGTGTGCTGCCTGTTCTGGCCTGGACTGCCAATGCCTCGATTGAGGACCAGGCAAAATACCGTGATGCCGGGATGAGGGATGTGGTTCAAAAGCCCATTAACGTCCAGGAATTGCACAAAGTGCTGGAAAATGTTCTGCTATAAAGAAAGGCATTCGAAAATTCAGCCCGGCTGAATGTTGTATCGCCAAAAATATGTTATCCCCCCTGAAACAGGGGTTACCGATCGTTCCTGAAAAGTTGCCTATGATTTCAAGTCCTGCCTTTATCGCACCAATGGTCCTGTTCACGGGGGATTGTCAGAGTTGCCTGTATACCAACAGATGGTGCCGGGAGCAGTTGAAGCTGGATGCGGCTGCGTTTTCCGCCAGTCCCTTGATGAGCTGGATTCACCCCGATGATCAACGTGTTGTACAGGGCATGCTGGATGGAAAGCTGAACTTTTCCCAGGCCAGATGCCGGGACAAGTCAGGTAACTGGCTGGATTTCACCTGGCGCAGTCGCTCCCTGAAGGGTGAGCTTTTTATTCTTGGAACACTGACCCACGAAAACGATTTTCCTGACCAGAGCCTCAACCTGGAAGCAGACCCGAACCAACCCAGGTTGAAGGAAATTCTGTCGATGATGGCTCGTGTGGTGGAAAACAAGAATCCTGGCATGCGCTGCTCCATTCTGCTGCTGGATGATAACCAGGAATATATCGCTACGGGGGCAGGCCCAAGCTTGCCCACAAAATATAATGAGATGGTGGAAGGCCTGAATATAGGACCTGCTGTCGGTTCATGTGGCACGGCCGCATTCTGGAATGTGCCTGTTGTCGTGGAAAACATCTTCGAGGACCCGCTTTGGGCGGCACTCAGGCCTGCCGCAGAGGTGGCCGGTGTGTCATCGTGCTGGTCCAATCCGATCACCACCCTAGATGGCAAGGTTCTGGGTGCCATGGCTTTATACAGCAACTCGCCATCGACACCGGAAAAGCACCATCTGGATGGGCTGGCCATTGCTGCACGTATGGTGGGTATGGCGGTGGAGCGGGAGCGTCTGGAAACCCAACTGAGGCAGGCGGCAAAAATGGAAGCCCTGGGGGTGCTGGCTGGTGGTGTTGCCCATGATTTCAATAACCTGCTGACGGCCATCATGGGGAATGCCGAACTGGCGATGCTGCAGCTTGAAGGCAATGAAAAAGCTGGCCACATGCTGCATGAGATTGCAGATGCATGTATGAAAGCCACAGAGTTGTGCAACCAGATGCTGGCCTATGCCGGACGCGGTTCGCTGCGACGGGAGCACTTTGACTGCAACAGGGAAATCCGGGAACTGGGAGAGCTGCTGCGGGCAGCGGTGTCGAAAAAAGCGCAAGTCATCTATGATCTCGATGATCGTCAGCCGGGCGTGATGGGGGATCACAGCCAGCTGCGGCAAATTATCATGAACCTGATCACCAATGCATCAGAAGCATTGGGAAACCTGGAAGGTAGTATCACCATCCAAACGGATATCACTGAACTTGATGGGCCGCAGCAGGAATCGGTATTACCCTCCCGGGGCCAGTTCACCGTCATCAAGGTCAGTGACACCGGCTGTGGTATGGATGAAGAGACGATTAGTCGAATTTTTGATCCTTTTTTTACCACCAAGAACAACGGGCGGGGTCTTGGTCTCGCGGCCGTTCAGGGGATCGTCCAGAGTCACAAGGGTCTCATTACCCTGGATTCGGCCCCGGGCAAGGGAACGACCTTTACCATCCTGCTTCCTTTTGCCCCCAAGGTTGACGTGGAGCAGCTGGCTGACCCTGCCCTTGAGACGTCCTATGGTCCACAATGTGTGCTGGTGGCCGATGATGAAGATATGGTCAGAAGCGTTTATCGGGGCATTTTGCGTTGCGGAGATTACGCTGTCCTGGAGGCGGTGGATGGTGCACAGGCGCTGGATATTTTCCGTAAAAAACACCAGGACATTGCCTGTGTACTGCTGGATTTCAGCATGCCGAAGCTCGATGGCCTGGAAGTTTTCAGGGAAATGCGAAAAATCGACCCTGGCGTCAAGGTCATCCTGACCAGCGGTTATGCCGAAAGCCGGTTTGCCGCTGAACTCAAAGAGGCCGGTTTTTCCCGGGTGATGCAAAAGCCGGTGAAAATGAAGGAAATGCTGGCCAGCCTCAGCGAGGTAATCGGCTCCGGGCAGGAGAGTTGAGCGTTAACGGGCTTCTGGGTATCGGCTGATGACATGAAGCCGTAAAGTTGTTGTCAAACGGACTTGCATATCAAAAAGGACCACTGAGTGGTCCTTTTTTTTGGCTTGATGCTGCTGGTGATCAGGGTTTCAGGTATTTTTCGATTTGTCCGGTTTCCAGCAGGTCCACATAGTAACTGGCCGGATCGCAGGAATCCTGTTCAGTGACATCCACATCATCCCCGCGGGCCCAGCCGCGAACGCGGGTCAGGGGCTGCGTGTAGTAAGGGTCATGGATCGTCATGGTGCGATCGGCAGAAAGTCTGTCTTCGCTGAAAACAATACGTTCCACGGTACGGGTGCCTTCACCGGACATGGGCAGTCCGGAGCCGTCAAGCCAGCCGGGAAGCAGGTGGCTGGTTTCAATAACCAGGGTGTTGTCGGATTCCCAGCGGCCGATGGAATAACCATTCGACGTGGCTGTGGCATTGGTCGGCATGGAACGGCCATCCATCCAGATGTGGCGTGGGGAATTGTGCTCGACGTACAGAAAGAGGTAATGGTCGCCGGCATCATAGATGGACATGTTGTAAGGGTTGCCGAAAAGCCTGGGCAGGCCAATGGCAATGCAGCGCAGGGCAGAGTCGTCATACTTCTGGGTGTTGGCAAACAGCTGCTTACCTGCTTCGGTAAATGGCGTGGGCTTGGGTTCCAGGTCATCCACGGTGACGCGGAATTTATAGCCCTGGCGCCAGGTGCCGGTGATATCGATCGGGTGGCTCTTGTCGGGTTCACCGAAACTGTAGTCATAGGACGGGTCGGCGGTGATGGTATCACGATCATTGGCACGTGAGGTGTTGGCTGTACCAAATGCGGTGCCATCGTCGAGCAACAGGCCTCTGACGAATAGTTTTTTGCTGCCGCCGCGGCCCATCTGGCCGGTGACATTGACCCTGTCGCCCACCTTCACGGTATCGGCAACCCAGCCCTGGCCGCGCAGCGCGGTGACACTGCTGGCCTGCAGTTCCCAGTTCTCTGTCTTGCCATCGGCCCCTGTCACATCCACGCGATATCGAACATGAGGGTTGCTGAACCGGACTTCTGTAATGACCCCGGTTAGCTCACCCGGTTTGTCCGCGTCAAACTCAGCGGCAAAGGAGTGGTGAGCCTGGGCTGGCTGAATAATGATTAATGTCAGTGAGCCGAGCAGGAAGCAGACTTTTTCAAGAATGCTTGTGGTCTTGAATCTGGTCTTCATATTTCCCCCGAAAATGAGTGCCGGGATTACCGGTTGGCCTGCCAAACATATCATAATGAGGGGGCAGGAGCATCACTTTAAAACAGGTGCTCAGGGCGGATTTCCCGTGACTTGTGTGTACCGCTGACAGCCTTCCGGGTTGCCCAGATCACAGCTGCGTCTGGCATCACTGGCGGCATTTTCACGATTGCCCGACCTGAACCAGGTGCCGCCCCGTTCCAGCCAGGCATCAGCATCATCCGGATTTCTCTCCAGGTAAATGTCCCAGTAACGGATGACTTCATTCCAGCGAGACTCCCGGGCAAGGATGTAGTCCAGCTGCAGGTAAGTATTGTAGTGATCGGGTTCCAGTACACTGGCTTCACTGAAATCCTCATAGGCACTGGCAAAATCCTGGTTCTGTTCGTGCAGCATTCCCCGGCGGAAATACAGGTTGGCACTGCGTGGATTGGCAAGGATTGCCTGGTCCAGACCGGCCAGGGTGTCCAGATCATATTCTTCGGAAGCGAATTCACGAGGCTGTTTGTCCTCAATCTGTTCACTGTCGCTGCCCAAGCTCACCAGCAGTTCGTTCACCTCATGCATATGGGTTGGCATCAGGATGGCGAGCAGGATGAGCCCGGTCAGGTTGGCAATAAAAATCAGGCGGCCCTTTTCTGCAGCCTGAACAATGGCGAGGTTGCGGATACTGCTGTACCGGCGAAACAGCAGGAATCCGGCGAAGCTGAACAGTGCTTTTATTTCGGCAAGGGACAGGCCTCGGCCTTGGGCGTCAAAGCCTGGCAGGTCCCTGAACTGTTCTGCCAGTTCTTCGTGGGCAAGAATGTATTTGCGGCGGAAACGGTAGTAAAACAATATCCAGGCCAAGGCGATAAGCCAGGTGAATATAAAAATGCCCAGTATGAGTTCGGCCATCAGTCGGGGATTGTCAAATGCCCGGAAAACCAGGGTTTATCCGGGCATGACGTTGACTCAGGCCAGGGAGAAGCCATGATGGTGCAGTGGCAGGGATCTGATTCGTTTGCCTGTGGCGGCATAGATGGCATTGCACAGGGCCGGAATGATCGGCGCCTGTCCCGGCTCACCAATACCCCCCCAGAATCCGCCCGTGGGGGCCAGCACCACTTCCAGGTTCGGCATTTGAGCCATTTGCATCATCCGGTAGTCATGGAAATTGCTTTGCTGGACGCGGCCTTTATCAATGGTGATTTCTCCCCACATGGCCGCAGTGACAGCCCAGACATTGGAGCCTTCCAGTTGGGCCCTGACGTTATCAGGATTCACCACATGGCCAGGATTGATGGCCTGAACGATCCGGTGGATGTTGATAGCGCCCGCTTCATTGACGGATAGCTCGACAACGGCAGCGGTAAAACTGTCATAGGGCTCGGTGGTGGCAATGCCCCGGAAGGTGCCTGCCGGGGGAGCCTGATCCCAGTTGGCCGCGTGGGCGACTGTTTCCAGAATGTGGCGTGACAGGTCGTCCTGGGCCATGTGCCGGCGGCGATATTCGAAAGGGTCCTCACCTGCAGCAATGGCCAGTTCATCAATGAACTGTTCGCGTGCAAAAGGCGTCTGCGACCAGCCCACTGTCCGCCAGAATCCCAGTGGCACGTGGGTTGGGCACTGTTTGTAATCCTGGTAGAGGTTGGGGGAGAGATAGGGCAGACGGGTAAAGCCTTCACAAGAAGTCCCGTCGATACCGTTACGCAAGGGCACACCGCGCATCTGACTGAGAATGGAGCCGCTGGCTATGCGGGTCTTCCAGGCGCTGATGTCGCCATTGGCATTGAGGCCGGCAGTAAGTTTGTACACGCCCATGGGACGGTAAAAGTCATGCTGCATATCTTCTTCGCGGGTCCACAGGACCTTGACCGGTGTGCCAACAGGCAGGGCCTGCGCAATAAGTGCGGCCTGGCGGCTGTAATCAATGGAGCCGCCCCGGCGTCCAAATCCGCCGCCGCACTGGACCCGGTGCAGGTATACCTTGTCATCGGCGATGCCAAGCGCCTGGGAAACACTGGTGGATGTCGCCGCCGGAGCCTGGGTGGATGCCCAGACATCTACCCTGTCTTCCTGGATGTGAACAGTGGCCCCCATGGGCTCCATGGGAGAGTGGCTCAGATAAGGGGTAATATATTCTGCCTCGAGAACCTGATCGGCTTCTGCGAGTGCGCGGTCAGCATCACCGCTATTGCTGTCCAGGGGGGCGGCGTCCGGCGCGTCCAGGTTTTCCCGGAAATAGGCCAGGATGCTTTCACTGCTGACCTGCTCATTACCTTTGGTATCCCAATCGATTTCCACTTCCGCCAGTGCCTGTTTGGCGCGCCACCAGTTGTCAGCGATAACCGCAAGGGCCTGACCATCATCGATGGTTACTACGTCAATTATGCCGCGGCGATTGCTCGCTTTGGCCGCATCAAAGGAGCGTACCTCGCCGCCAAATACCGGGCACTGCGCCACGGCGGCATAGACCATCCCGGGGAGGTCGGCATCGATGCCATATACCTGGCTGCCATCGACAGAGGCGGGTATATCCACGCGTGGCATTGGCTGGCCAATGATGTGC
>Ga0181593_10003643_pt1 | contig 14061 bp, 12 predicted proteins | sample 071ome_19_FD_133756 | JGI IMG/M metagenome (GOLD analysis project Ga0181593, IMG submission 133756) | Coastal salt marsh microbial communities from the Groves Creek Marsh, Skidaway Island, Georgia - 071413AT metaG (megahit assembly) | ecosystem: Environmental > Aquatic > Marine > Intertidal...
AAACCAGAAACTAAACAACTTCTGGCACAGTTTTAAGGGGCAAGGACACGAGCATTATCGGCATTCTCTCTGCGCGACCAAAAAGAAGTACGGTTATGTCCGCTTTTAGCCATAAGCGGACATCAACTCAGTCTAAAATTCGCGGTTCACACTGAGTCAGTCGAATGTCCGCTTTTAGCTGCCACCTAAAAAGACCTCGGTGTTTATTCGATTATACTCCTGATTTAATGCTGGCGATTTCTCTTACGGACCGGCTGCGAGAAATTCTGCCGCCCGTCCCGATGATTTTTGTGTGGCAAACCTTCGAGGCGCTTTACCTCGGAATCAAGAATTAACTCTTAAGCCAACTCCAGTCGGACCACTGGCCGGGATATTCTCTCACGAAGGGCTCGAGACGGCGTGCATAGTCAGCGACAGCCGTTCTGACGGCTGTTTTGGTGTCAGCGTCGTGCGAAATTTTGATCGGTGCTTGCAGCGTTGTTTTATAATGGCCGTTCGATTGGTGCACGGTGAAGGCGGGAATGAGTTGAGCACCAGTTTTCTTGGCTAAGACAGGTGCGCCTGGCGCAACACGTAGAACGTGGTTTAGAAACGGCACTTCAACCGGATGATGCGCTGTATCGCGCACCGTGATCGTGACTACGGCGTTTTTTTGCAGCTGTTCAGCGAGACGGTTCATTGCCAGCTTCGGTTCTTCGTAAGACAACACAACACGTTCCGCCAAGTATTTTGTTTCTGCAGCAACCCAAATTCGATTGAGGACATTCATGCCAAACCAAGATTTAGAAAATCCGTGTCGTTTATGGCTTAAATGAACAGCCGAATAGCCAGCACGATGTAGGACGATTTTGGTCATGAAATTGGCGAAAAAAAAATGGCTGTCCCAGATGATTACACCTTTGCCATCATGTAACCCTGCATCGATGTATTCTTGCCCCTCGAGTTCGCACTTGATCGTTTGATCGAAGGGCAACAACACCCTCGTGAGCAGAAAAGGCATTAATAGTTGGTTTGATAAAAAGTCCAAGGACACTGCTTCGGGAAGATGATCGCCAGGGGCAGTGCGTAAATAATGTTGGACGCAATTTTCGATGTCGGTCGGTTTAACCGGCATCAAAGATTGACAGTATGTTTGACACCATTTTGCGAATTTAGGCCAGACTTTATGAGGAATAATGTGTGCGACCAATGCAATGAATGGCAGCCCGGGCAAAAGCAACAAATCAATAAGTGAAATTAAACCACGGGGAGAATCATTTAAATTCGGCTCTTGCATGGTCTCTTTTTGTGCTGCCACTGACCTGCCCCCCAATAGCCTGCCATTTACGCAAAATAAGTAAGATTGAGATTAGTATACCAAACAATTAACTGTGAAAACATTCTGTTGAAATTGGTAATATTTTGATTGTGCTTGTAGATGAAATTTGTCTGAATTAGCAATACTTTTTATCCGCATTGGGTCAAAAGTAAATATCAACTTAGTGTCAAAGTGGTGTTCCGCACTGAGTAGGCTGAGTGTCCGCTATTAGCCAGAAGCAGACCATTCATCTGCCTAGGAAATGGTCTTGCTCCTAGGACTTTTTCCAGCCTACGCTACCTAATAGTTTGAGCTGGAATAGGTTCAAGGCGTCAAACTCTAACACAAGACGTGGACTATTTAATGGGGACCGGCCAAATTTGCGCTCATCCGGCATAGCCGTGTGTTCTAACGCCGAATGCATTGCCCATTGTCACGCCGGAGAGGCGGGTCGCATTCCCAATCGTTACCGGAATAATCGATGTGTGCATGTTTCGGTATTTTTAGTGCGACACATTCATTGCCGACGGCTTGGTAACCACGATCGCATTTCCAGCCCGTATCATATGAGGAATTCTCAAAATATCCGTTTTTTGGCACTTTAACTGGGATGCAAGCGCTTCCAGCGGCTCGATAACCGCGTTCGCACGCCCAACCGCTTTCGAGCGTTGAGTCGGTAAGATATCCATTTTTTGGCACTTTTATGGTGACGCAAGCCTTGCCGATTACACGGTATCCTCGGTTGCATTTCCAGCCGGAACCGAATGTTGAGTCCGCCAGATAACCGTTTTCCGGTACTTCAATTCGAACGCAGCTTTCCTTAAGAATCGAATCATTGTGGTTGCTCGCTCTTCGAAATCCCCGAAGACATTCCCAATCATAGCTGTTGGCATCCAGATAGCCATTTGGCGGTATTACAATTTTTTTGCAAGTATTCACAATGTGCTTAAAACCCCATTTGCATTCCCAGCCACGTCCGTAGGAATCATTAGTCGGAAAAGCGTTTGCGGGTATTTTAATAGCCGAACAGATTCCTTTTTTGACCTCTCGATAGCCCGGTTTGCATTCCCAACCTTTTCCACGGCTGTTTGGACTCGCATTTTCAGGGATCTTGGTAATTTTAGCTTGAGCAGACTCTGGACCGGCAATTGCTGCGACAAAAAACAGAATGAAAATGTGACTTAAAATTATATGTCGAAGCATGTACATGGAATTGATTCCTTGTTTTAAAATACATTCTGCGTAAAACGCAGTTTTATATAGAAAATCATATATTGCCGTTGATATGGGTTTTCATCATTTGTTGTCGGAAAAACGCGATGCTAACGGTACGCTATTGCGCCACCCGGTCGTGTTTTTACAGCGAGAACAAATTCTCTCCCCGGACCATTGGCTTTCAAAGGGGGCTTTGCATTTAAGGCACTGGCGAGTTTTGGGAACATCCCAAGCCGGTAAATTTCCGGGTGCACTTTTCGCTGGCGATTTAATAGAGGCCATAGACAATCCTTTACCGGTACTTCTGCAGCCTTCCGTTGCCGCCGAGGAAGGCCGCCCCCAGAGATTTGGGGACGGCGATTTTCCTGTTAGTCGATCAGAGATAGATTTTCGGCTGACGTTTTGCCGTTCGATCCAGATTGCAGCTCATAGGAAACTTTCTGCCCTTCACTCAGAGAAGTCATGCCGGCGCGCTCAACGGCCGAGATGTGGACAAAAGCATCCTTCGAACCATCTTCCGGCTCGATAAACCCAAAACCCTTGGTGGGATTAAAAAATTTTACAGTTCCATTCGTCATAGTCGTATCCTTTTTATTTAGTAATTGAATTACACACCGCACAACATGTGTCAGTGTGTTCGATTGCGGTCAAATTCGGCTTATTGAATTTTTGGTGTTCCAGCCCGCATTTTCTTAAGGCTCATTTGCCCGCTCGGAAACATCCGAGAGCGCTTGATCGCGTTTCAAGGCCGCTTCCAAATCATTCGGGTCAATGGTCCATGTTCGCGTCACGCCAGGGCTTCCGGGCTTCGTGCCTAGATGAAGCAGAGTTAATTTTCGCCGGTAAACAGGAAAAGAAAGATGCTCCAACAATTCCTCATCCGTTTCCACACTATAGGTGCCGGAAGAAATGATTTCTCCGAAACCGGTAAGGGTGAAGGGATTTTTGAAGGTGACTGTTGTTTTGCGCGTGCGTGTCGGCATTGTATGCCATCTTGGTGATGGCGTTGCCTTTCATAGTAGTACGGCAACGATTTGCCGCTTTCTTCTATATAGGGATTGAAGAAGACTTTATCAATGGCAGGTCGTAATTATTTGGTTAAAGTCAAGAATTCCTGACAGCTTACAAGGCTATTGCGCGGGATGGCTTAATGAAAACCGATCCTCAATTTGTATTATTTTCGCCCAACGGATAATTATAGGGAGTTAGGGTTACAAATTTTCCCAAGGTGGCGCTATGCAGGTGTTAGTAATTAAATTCCCTAAACAATAAGCGATATTCTCCTGTTAATTGATTAGGGAAGCTGACCTCAACGGCCAATGAACCTGTGTAAAATTGTCAAAACAAAGCGGGTGGAAGTCGAAAATATGGATATTCCCGTGTATTTTTCCATTTTATCAGGGAAAATAACGGAGAGGAATTCGCAGGTGACTGCGCTCTCCGCCACCCATTCTGTCTAACTTCTTTCTGCTGTACGACGGGTCTGAATGACTTGCATCTGCTCGTATTCTTTGCGAAAAATGAATTGAGTTCATTCTCATTGATATATGGTGAAGGAAAATCCAATGGCGACTTATACATGCGATGTATGCGGAATGAGTGTCAATGCAACTTGCGGCACTTGTGATGAGCCTCTCGTAAATGACAGCATTGCCAAAGATGACGGTACGTCTGTGCAAGTCTCAAAATGTCCCAATGACCATGGCAAGATCAAATCGCCGATGTGTTGTGGGAAAGATATGGATTACGCCGCATAGCCTAGATTTATTCAGGGGCCATCCGGCAAGTCGCTGCGCGCGGCTGCGATGGGTTCTTTGGAAACCTAAAGTTAGAAACTTGTTCTTGTTTCAATGGGCCATGTCAAATTGAGGTTTTCGACTGATATGGCATCGGCTACAATCGCAAGTGTGATATCCTCCGAAATCTGAGCTCTCTAGCTCCTCTCGTGTTAATCATTTGATTTTGGAGCTTCCAGGCCGGGAATCTTAATCGGTGCCGGCAATACGGCAATTCTCAAATTTGGGAAAATGATTTTCCAATTCATGGATTTTCGAAGAATAGCTTCATCGTATTTTTGTGCCGTTGGCTGATACCGTAAGATGAGAATATCCGTTCCTAATAATTATTCGCTTTATTTTTTGTGTCTCGCATTCGGCGGTCTTGCGTTTATGGCGCCTTACGCCAGTAACGGAACGGTTGTATTGCTTAGCGTGGGCGTTTTGGGGATCATCGGGGATTTAACTTACGGATTTCAGTTTTGCCGCAAGGCTTTGCGTACTCCACTGGGTATCGCTTTAGCAATGCTCCTTCTTTGGCTTTTCCTCTCATTATCATGGAGCACTGTCGATGTGGCGGAAACAGCCCGGTCTGCTGTGGCCCTGGTTATATTATGCCTCATAGGTTTGCTCTTCATCGCAGCGATTGAGAAACTCGATGAGCGTCAAACACGTATTGTTCAAACAATTGCGATCATATCTGTCGTGATGATGGCTGGACTTTTTCTTTTAGAATGGTTGTCGCAAGGCGCTATTGCTAAAATTTTAAAAGGAAACGATGGTTTGCGAATAGATTCTGTCGGACGGGGGCTTTCTATTTTGGTTTGTACCGTCTGGCCGGTTGCTTGTCTTATGTTAAGACGATTCGGCAAAGTTTTTTTGGTCTCGGTATTCCTAATTTTGGTTGGAGCAACGGCGTACCCTTATCCAAATGAAGCGATGTTTTTGAGTTTCTTGATCGGTCTTTTTACATTTGTTGCCTGCTTAATTAGTAGACGGGTAGCAATCTCGTTTATTTTTGGTGTTTTTGCGATTTTGGTTCTTGCTGGCCCCATTGTTGCCAAAGCAGTTATGGAAGTTCCAGAGATTAAAAACCAAGCCATTAAGATTCTCGGCTATCGGCAGCATCGGATTAACATTTGGCATTACGTTGCAACCTTAATTGAAGAGCGGCCTATAGTCGGCCATGGGTTTGAAGCATCAAGACCCTTTGGCGCCGAGGAAAACCAATTTTACCTGGAAACAAGAGAGCAACTCGGCCATAGCCGGTTTCGGATTCGGTTGCCCCTGCATCCCCATAACATTCCCCTGCAAATCTGGCTTGAGCTGGGATTTATTGGCATCTTGTTTTACTTGGGGATCTTATTCGGCATCATTCGCACGATTTGGACTTGGCGCGGCCCGAAAGTTTGGGCCGCCGCTCTTGGTGCCAGTACGGCATCCTTCTTAACGGTTTCCTCATTAAGCTTTGGTGCTTGGCAGAATTGGTGGATTGCGACAGCCTGGCTTACTGCAGGGGCTATAGTGCTGTCGAGAAGGGCGATTAAAGATTAAGCAAAAGACCATTCATTATCGCCTCACGTATATTGCCGATAATTTTGCGGTCTTATGTTGTTATTCCAACTGACCATTATGTTTGGGAACCGAAGAATTAATTTACATCAATTTAGGGAAAGCATTAAAAAAGCGCTTGGGTCAAATTTAATTTGAGGTCGAAATTAATCATGAACTTTTTTATTTCGACGCCTTTTCCGATTCCTTGGTCTTCTGCTTTGGAGACTTTGTGCGTTTGCGGTTCATTCCTTCCTCCTTCCGTGAAGCAATCATAAAATGACATGCGTTTCTTTAAACGTGTCGATAAACGGTATTGTAATCGTCAAACTTCAACCGTCACTTCATTCCATTCGGAACTAATTTTCAGCGCTTCATCTGGCTGAAGCGGTCTTTAAGTTTGTACCAGCCCATTGCTGCGGGCAGGAACCAGGGCGTGCCATTGTATAAAGGAATGGCCCGGAAGGGCTGCGCTTCAAAAGCCGTTTTGCCATCCTCATGTTCAAGGATGTGAAGGGCCGCTTTTTGACCCATCCAGCGTGCCCACACCACACCGGAGCCGCAAAAGCCGGTGGCGTAAATCACGCCGTCGTGGGCGGCGAGTTTCGGCAACCGGTCCATGGGAAAGGCGACGAAGCCAAACCAGTGATGGCTTAAGCCGGTGTTTTCCAGCTCGGGAAAGATCGCAACTAAATTTTGTTTCAGCCGTTCACGGGCTGTCTGGGCATCGCCACTGTAACGGCGGCCGCCGAACAGAATTTGCGTGCCGTCGGGAGAGGGCCTGTAGTAGTGACCCATCTCACGGGTTTCGCTTAGCATTTGGCGCTTCGGCATCAAGGTGTTCATGAGGTTAGGGCTGAGCGGTTCTGTCGCGATAATTTCCGAAATTACCGGCACGAGCCGCCGCCTCAGCCACGGTAGTCCTTTGTCCGTATACCCGTTGGTCGCGACGATCACGTGATTTGCCTCAACGGGGCCATTTGGTGTTGTGGCATGAAACGTATTGCCGTTTCTCTTGATACCGTTCACACCGGTGTTGCTATAAATGACCGCGCCGGATTGTTCCGCGATGCGGCGTAATTCGCGATGCAGCTTTGCCGGATGAACGCCGCCGATGTCGGGGCGCACGATGCCGCCGTGATAAAGTTGCGTGCCGATTTCGGATGGCTGGTCGGCCCGTTCGATAATCGTGCCTTCGATACCGGTTTCCTTGTGCAAAAGATCAGCTTCCCGTTTGATGCCATCCAAGGCTTGTGGGCTCATGGCGCCGGTAAAGCGGCCGGTTAATTGAAAATCGCAATCCAAATTCTCGGATTTGATAAAGTTATAGAGATCGGCTCGCGCCACGATGCCTTCTTGGTAGATCGCTTTGGCGGTGTCCGGTCCGTGTATTTCTTTGAGTTTCGAATAAGAGTGCCGGATATTGCCACTGGTGATGCCGCCGTTGCGGCTTGAAGCGCCGTCCCCGGGACGGTCACGTTCGAGAATGATGACTTGGCGTCCGGCACGCGCGAGCGGAATAGCGGCACCAAGACCAGCGTAACCACCGCCGACAACGATGACATCGGCCTTAGCCGGTAACGGGCCGGTTTGTGCAGGCGTTGGTTCAGCCGCCTCCCACCAGTAAGGTTTATCAGCCGTTTTCGTCATAACAAGACAAGATCATTTTTATTGTTTAAATTCAACAGCGTTCAATTTTCAGACACCTTGCGGCGGACAGGGGGCAAAAAGGAAACATCATGATTAATGCATTAATCGTCGGTCTCGGGGGCTGGGGTCAAAAACTGGTCAATTCGGTTGAGGGGAAAAGCGATAAAATTAAATTCACTTACGGCCTCACACGGTCATCGTCGGATGAAGCCAAGGCCTTTGCCAAAGAAAAGGGCTTCGAGTTGCTGACATGCTCTTATGAAGAAGCGGTTGCGCGCGATGAAATCGATGCGGTGGTGTTAGCAACCCCGCATAGTGCCCACGCCGATCAAATCGTCGTGGCCGCCGCGGCCGGTAAGTCGATCGCATGTGATAAACCGTTTACTCTGAATAAAGCGGATGCGGATCGTGCAATTCAAGCGGCGCAAGACGCCGATGTTCCCTTAGTGGTGTTGCATAACCGGCGCTTTCAACCGGCGTATCAAGAACTTCAACGGATGGTGAAGGAAGGCGAACTCGGCGACATTTGCCACATCGAAGCGAATTTTTCCACCGACTCAGGAATCAAACGACGGATCGATCCGCGTAAATGGCGGGACGATCCAAATGAATCACCGCTTGGGTCCATGACCAACCGGGGTGTGCATGCGATGGATGCGATGATCGGTTGTTGCGGTCCCGTCGATAAAGTGTTTACGGCGGCTTATAATCTTACGGATCACATCCGTGGCATCGATACGGCACAATGTATGTTGTGGTTTAAAAGCGGCATTACCGGCCATCTCGGCACATTTAACATCACAGCATCCTATTGGCGCCTGAAAGCCTATGGCACCAAAGCAACCGCGGAAATGCGCACCGAGTTGGAGCTTGCCGTTCAAAAAGTCGGGGGGAAAATCGAGGTCAAGAAATTCGATAAAGTCGATATCGAACGGGCCGAATTGGAGGCTTTTGCCGATATGCTTTCGGGCGGCAAGCCGTATCCGATGACCTATGAGGAAATGGCCGCGGTGCCGGCGTTTCTCGAAACCGCGGTCAAATCGCATGAAACGGGGCAGCCAGAGCAGACGCCATAACTGCAAGAAGAAAAAGAGCTCGTAACCAACATTGGTTATGACATAAAAAAACGCGCCGTCGGCACTGACCGGCGGCGCGTTTTTTGTGTCGTGATTATTCGGTTACGACAGGTGCTTCTTGAGGAAAGCGAGGGATTTGTTCCAGGCGTCTTCGCTTTGTTCTTCAGCAAAACGGTCCGCGTTGGTGAAATCCTGAAAGCCGTGGCCGGCACCGTCATAGTGGTGGCACTCGTAATCGATGCCCGCTTTTTTCATGGCATCTTCGTAGTCCTTAGCGTCTTCGGGGGAAGGGCCTTGATCGTTTTTACCGAAGATGCAGCACATCGCGGATTTAATATTACCGGTGAGGTCGATCGGCGCCGTTTTCGTCTCCGGGCCCAACGGAATTTTTACGCGGCCGCCATAAAAGATGACGCCGGCTTTGTAGTCCGGGTTGTGGCAAAGATCGAGCCAAGTTACCCGGCCGCCCCAGCAGTGTCCAACCGTGCCAATCCGGCTCGAGTCGACATTCGGCTGGCTTGCCAAATGGTCGTAAGTGGCTTTCATATCGAGCACCGTCCAGTCGTCACGAAACTCATCACGTTTGACCGACATTTCTTCTTCTTTTGGCCACCAGTGAAAGATGAACGGGCAGGCGACGGCGTAACCGTTTTCCGCATAGCGTTCGCAGACTTTCAAAGTAAACGGGTCGGTTTCGATGCCGGCATGGGCTACCGGAATGTGCTGCGCGATAGTAAGGCCGGGAAATGGGCCATCGCCGTCCGGCGCGTACATAAAGATTTCCATCGGGCTGCCGTTGACGTCAACGGTATCGATACGGTGTTGCATATTTTCCTCCCAACCTTCGGTAAAAGGGCCCACTATTCAGTGGTGTTGCTTGTTCACAGTTATGCCTTTTCAGTTCCAGCTTTGCAAGATAGCCCTCTAAGATATTTGTGCGCTGCTGTGAATTCCCATAGTCTTGTGCCCAAAGTCCTTGCGAATGTTTAATTTTGATGAATAGGCCAGGGGTAGTCAGCCATGAAGCTATTGCATTTCAACGATTTTGAGCTGGGTGTTCTGAAAGGCGATCAAGTCGTCAATATTTCATCGGTCGTTGCGGATATACCGCATTTTACGGCCCAGGACCGTATTGCCGGACTGATTGAGCATTTCGAAGATTATCGAGGAAAGATCGAAGCGTATACAGCGGCTAACGATGGCGAGCTGGTTTCATCCGTGCGCGTCCGCTCCCCGATCCCCAAACCCGTTAACATCGATTGCATGGCGGTTAATTATATGGAAGACGGCACCCGCGATGCGCCGGCGCCGATTAACGCATTCTTCAAGTCTTCCAATTGCGTCATCGGTGACGGCGACACCATGATCTTGGATGACATTCCGGCAAAAGTATTTGAAGGCGAAGCCGAGCTCGCCGTTGTTATCGGTAAACATGCAGATCATGTGAGTGAGGCCGATGCTATGGATTATGTATTCGGCTATATGGGTTTCATCGACGGCTCCGCGCGCGACCTGCCCCCCGCCGGCAACGCGTTCTATCAAATGAAAGCGCGCAAAACGTTTGCGCCGATGGGGCCCTATCTCGTCACCAAAGACGAAATCGCCGATCCGCATAAATTACAGGTTCAATTATGGAATAACGGTACGCTGTACCAGAACTTCAATACCGACGACATGGCTCACAACATACCGAAATGCATTAGCTGGGTGTCTGCCGTACATCCCTTGGAGCCCGGCGATGTGCTTGCTACAGGGACCAACCACCGGGGGCTGAATCCGTTTATGGACGGCGATAAGATCGAGCTCGAAATTGAACACCTTGGGCGTCTCGCTGTTCATGTGAAAGACGATTTAAAACGGACTTGGGCAAGGATCACCCGTCTTGAGCATGCCGAAAGTGGTGGGGAAGGGCGCCACACGCCCCAATTGACGGGAAAATATGCACCATAACATTGAGAAATCTGATTAAACCGGATTGCCACGGCCCCGCTTAATCTTATAATCATCAAGCCGTCGCTTTACCTTCCGAAATGGCGGATTTATTCTAAAAATTGCGAATGACGCATTATATATAATGTGTATTCAGGAGTGCTGACGACTGTGACAAATCTACGTTATGAATGCCCGGAATCGGTCGATGCGGCCGTCTCGCTTTTATCCGCTGAGGGGGCTACGGCAAAAGTCTTTGCTGGCGGCACCGATCTATTGGTGCAGATGAAAGACGATCTGATTGAGCCGACGCTTCTGATCGATCTCAAAAAAATTGCCGAAACCCGAACGGTTTCCTTTGAGTCCGACCATGTCCGGGTTGGGGCCGCTGTGACCGGTGCCGAATTGGGCGAGAACGAAAAGCTCAAAGCGATGTGGCCCGGCGTTGTCGAAGCGGCGCAATTGATTGGCTCCGATCAAATTCAAGGTCGCGCGACCATGGGCGGGAACCTGTGCAACGCGTCGCCTGCTGCCGATACCGTACCGGCGTTAATCGCGGCGAATGCCAAAGCCGTCATAGCCGGCCCGAAAGGAACACGCGATGTGCCTGTCGGTGATATCCCGACCGCACCGGGTCAAACGTCTCTCGGTGAAGGTGAATTCGTAACGGCAATCATTTTGCCTAACCCGCCGGCGCGATCAAATGATGCTTATTTGCGGTTCATCCCGCGTACGGAAATGGATATTGCCGTCGTCGGTGCAGGTGTTGCTCTGACCTTGAACGATGACGGGACCTGCGCCGATGCGCGCTTAGCATTGGGTGCTGTCGCGCCGACAGCCGGTTTGGTCGAGGCGGCAACAGATATCCTGAAAGGTAAAAAACTTGAGGATGCGGTTCTCGATGCCTTGGCAAAAGCCGCTCAGGATGCCTGTTCACCGATTGATGATAAACGGGGAACGGTGGAATTTCGAATCAAGGTTGCCGGTGTGCTCGCCCGTCGGGCTGCAACTATCGCTTGGCAACGCGCGGAGAAACAATAATGGCAAGACATCACATCACCGCAACGATTAATGGCGATGAAACCGAGTTCTCCTGTCACACACATCAAACGCTGTTGGATGTGTTGCGGACGGAATTGAATTTAACGGGCACCAAAAACGGCTGTGGCACGGGCGACTGTGGCGCTTGTACGGTTATTGTGAACGGCTGTGCGGTCAACGCCTGCTTGGTATTGGGTGCTGAACTCGAAGGGGCCACGGTTGAAACCATCGAAGGCATGTCGGACGGTAAAAAACTGCATCCGTTGCAGCAAAAGTTCCTCGATCATGCCGCCTTACAATGCGGTGTCTGTACCCCGGGGTTTCTCAACATGGCGAAAGCGTTACTGGAAAAGAATCCTGACCCGACGGAAACGGAAGTGCGATACGGATTGGCCGGCAATCTCTGCCGGTGCACCGGTTACGATAAAATCGTTCGGGCCGTACTCGATGCAGCTAAGGAAATGAGGGCAAACGGATCATGAACGAAGACAGCAAAAAAAGACTCGGCACGAACTATCAATGGATCGGTAAATCGACGCCACGCTATGACGGCATGGATAAAGTCACCGGCCGGGCCCGTTACGGCGACGATATGGTGCTGCCGAACATGCTGCATGCAAAAATTTTACGCAGCCCGCATGCCCATGCCAAAATTCTTAAAATCGATACCAGCAAGGCGATGGCCCTAAAGGGTGTGAAGGCGGTTGTGACCGGTGCGGATATTCCCGATCATCCGCCGGCCAAGCCGCCGTATCCGCCGATTGTCGTCGATTATCATGATATTTCCCGCAATGTCTTGGCGAAGGAAAAGGTGCTCTACCACGGCCACGCCGTCGCCGCCGTCGCGGCCACCTCGGAAGCCATAGCCAAAGAGGCCTTGAAGCTGATCGAGGTCGACTACGACGTATTAAAGCCTGTTCTCGATCCGATCGAGGCGGCGCAGCCGGACGCACCGCTGCTGCATGATGATCAGTTTACGTATATCGGCGGTGAAGAGGTTTCAAAAAAACCATCTAATTTGTTCCGCTCTGTTGTCAAAGAAAAAGGCGATCTGGAGAAAGGTTTTGCCGAGGCCGACGTTATTCTCGAACGGGAATTTTCATCGCAACCGGTGCATCAAGGTTATATTGAGCCGCAAGCGACGATTGTCATGGCAAATGAAGACGATGGCGTCGAGATGTGGACCACGACCCAAGGCCACTTCGTGATCCGGAACTATTGCGCGAAACTTTTGAATATGGATATTTCCAAAATCAAGGTGACGGCGTCGGAAATCGGCGGCGGCTTCGGCGGTAAAAACAATGTTTACGGCGAACCGGTGGCGATCCGTTTATCGCAAATGACCGGCCGCCCGGTGCGCATTACCCTGACCCGCAAGGAATTATTTTTAGGTACAGGGCCGACCGTTGGCTCGCGCTCGCGCGTCAAAATCGGCGCCAAAAAAGACGGCACGATCACGGCCGCCGAAGGTGAAATTTGGTATCAGGCGGGTGCCTTTAAGGGTTCACCCGTCGGGCGTGCATTGAATACATTTTTCTCGCCCTATAACATTGAACACGTCAAAACGGTGGCGCACGATGTCTGTGTCAACCGGCCTAAGGTTGCAGCTTATCGCGCGCCGGGCGCGCCGATGGCGTGTTTTGCGGCGGAAGGCGTCATCAATGATCTCGCGAAAGAACTGGGCATGGACCCGATCGATCTGCGCCTGAAGAACGCAGCACCCGAAGGCTATGAAACCGTCGCTGGCCCGAAGCACGGACCGAACGGCCTGATCGAAGTATTGGAGCAGGTTAAAAACTCCGATCATTACAAATCCAAGCTTAAGGAAAACCAAGGCCGGGGATTTGCGCTCGGCTATTGGCTGCATGGCGGTGGATTGAGCAGTGTCGCGGCACACCTTCTCGCCGATGGCACCGTTTCGGTTGCGACGGGTAATCCCGACATCGGCGGTTCGCGCTCGTCCATGCGCGTCATGGCCGCCGAAGAGCTGGGCATCGATGTCGAGCAAATCATCCCCTCGGTCGGTGATACCGCCACACTTGGTTACAGCCACCTAACGGCAGGCAGCCGCACCACGTTTGCGACCGGTTGGGCCGTTGTGAATGCCGTGCGCGAAATTATCGAGAAAATGCGCGGCCTGGCGGCCAAAATTTGGGAGATTGATGTTGACGATGTGACCTGGGAAGCCGGGCACGCGGTTGCGACAAAGTCGGGAAAGGTCGAACGACTGAGCATCAAACAATTGGCGGCAAAAGCCATGCCGATGGTCGGGCCCATTGCGGGGCATTCGGAAATCAACGCTGGTGGCGCTGGCCCCGCGTTCTGTGCCGAATTGGTCGATGTCGAAGTTGACCCGGAGACAGGTTTCACATCACCCAAACGCTTTACGGTCGCGCTTGATGCGGGCCGGGCCATTTCGCCCGATTACGTCGAAGGGCAAATGCGTGTTGTCGCGGTTGAGGTCTTCGGCCGCTCCATGAGCGAAGAATATGCCTACGATGATGAGGCTGATTCGCAAAACCCGAGC
>Ga0181593_10003645_pt1 | contig 14058 bp, 12 predicted proteins | sample 071ome_19_FD_133756 | JGI IMG/M metagenome (GOLD analysis project Ga0181593, IMG submission 133756) | Coastal salt marsh microbial communities from the Groves Creek Marsh, Skidaway Island, Georgia - 071413AT metaG (megahit assembly) | ecosystem: Environmental > Aquatic > Marine > Intertidal...
CAAGCTTTTATAGACTTCCTCAGCTCATCAATTGAGACAAATTCAATCCCTCTTTACCCAATGGAGGGCACCAATAATAGTTACCCGTAATGGGCTTAGAAAAAGTAAATAAAGCATCAGACACTCCATCCACCATGCCCACCATTCGGTTTAGTTGCATCTCAAATGCATCGAATGAGTGACCAAAAGATAAAAACATTAACCCAGACTGTTGATTTTCAATCCATGGTGATGAGCGTCGCACAACATAGGCAGGTGGATCGAAATCATCTTGTTCCACTCTTTTTACATGTGCACTATTGGGGGCGTCACTAATCTCTTCATTTGTTGACTTTTTACGCCCTATAACATTGTCTTGTTCATTTTCAGTCAACTTTTCAAATTCGTTGAGATCATGTAACCATTGCTGAACTGCTACAAAACTGGAGCCATCCATTTTCTCACTCTCACCCTCCATAATGGCAGCCTCCTCCGCTTCTTTATCTTGTGGATTTTCAGTGCCATCCTCATAGCCAGTTAAGTCCATACCGTGACCATATTTAAATCCATCAACAATGTTATGAATATCAAAGGCGGGCTTAGCAATAACTTCTATCGCTCGACCTCGGTGTAATAACTCGCCCATGTCATCACCACGCAACCAAAACCACAAATCACCAGGTGTCGCCATAACCGGCATAGGCGCTTTGCTAAGCTCAGGGAATAGTTGTAAACCAGGCACCTCTTTTTGCAATGAAGTAACAATTTTAATTCCTATCCCCATCACTATACTTGTTCCATCAACCATATGTGATAACGAAGTTTATACACTTTTTAGCTTTGCAGGTTGCTTTATCACAAAAGTTAGATAGCGAGAACGCGCAGGTATATCTAGTAATATTGCTGGTTGTGCTTGATGCATTAAATGATCTCGAAGAATTCTATATTGCTAATTATAAGTATTAATTACCTGTATGTATAAATAGAACTGACAAACTTACGCACTCTGCTGCTGACCATACAATTTTGTATAGAGTCCGTTAGAACTAATTAGGTCATCATGACTACCATGCTCAGTGATAATACCATCTTCAAATACAAATACACGATCAGCTTGTTTGACTGCGCTTAAGCGATGAGCAACAATTATAGTAGTGCGATCCTGTAAGAAATTGTTTAGAGACTGATGTACTCGTTCTTCTGTATCCGCATCTAACGCAGATGTTGCTTCATCAAGGATAACAACATTAGGATTGGTTAACACCATTCGTGCGATAGCAATTCTTTGTCGTTGCCCGCCAGAGAGACGAATACCATCTACACCAATCATACTATCTAAGCCGCGCGGCATATCTTCAACCACATGTTTTATTTGTGCCACATCTAACACTTTCCACAAATGCTCATCTGGCATCTCTCTACCTAGTGTTAAATTCATACGTAATGAATCATTAAATAATGCGGGATGCTGTAAAACACAAGCAACATGTTCCCGAACCACATCCATCCCTATTTTTGTCATTGATACGTTATTAAATTTAACATCGCCAAATAATGGCGGATATAGTCCAAGTAACACTTGTACCAAAGTTGATTTACCACCCCCACTTGCACCTACTAGAGCAACTTTCTCACCCGCTCGAATAGATAAATTGACACCATTTAATACATAGGGCCCATCACCATAGGCAAACTTTATCCCTTCAATATCTATAGTAACGCCCTTCTGATTAACAAAAGGATTAGTCTCATGCTTATAAACAGGCTCTTTAGGTAAATACATTAGCTTATTAATCCGACCGAGAGCAGCTTTAGCACTGAAATAAGAATATTGGATATTAAGGACATCTTGCACCGGCGCCATCATGAACCATAAATATCCAAACACAGCAATCATCTCACCAATGGTTAATCCAGCAAACAACACCATTAGCATTCCAACTACTCTAAATATATCGAAACCAATGAGAAATATAACAAATGACAAACGATTTGCTGCATCACTCTTCCATGAATATGCCATAGAGTGATCTCTAACATTTTTTGCTAATCGATCAACACGAGATAAGTAAAATTTCTCTCTATTACTCGCTCTTATCTGTTGTATACCATCTAATGTTTCAGTCAGTGCTTGCTGAAAAATCTCAAACGCCTTGTTTTCACCTTTCTTTAGATTTTTAACTTGTTTACCCATCGCCATTGTGAAATAAATCACTATGGGATTCATCAATAAAATAAATAAAGCTAATTGCCAATGTAACCACAAAAGTATTATGGCAACGCCAACAATAGTTAATATTGAAACAATGACTTTACTCACTGTTTCTCCAGCAAAGGTATCAACAGTGTTTAAGTCTGTCACGAACAATGAAGAAACCGTTCCACTGCCTGCAGTTTCATATTCCGACATTGCAATAGATTCAAGACGCTCTAACAACTGAGATCGTATCTTATAAATTATGTCTTTCGATATACCAACAAATTTCTTTGCTTGCCAAAGATTCAAAACAACAGTGATGATACGAAGGATAATTGTGATGACTAATACCCCAGCGATATACATAAGGGGTGTATGTGCCTCACTTGGTAACAATTGATTAAAGGCAGCAACAACTTTACCTGGTTGATCAAGCAACACCTCATCAACAAGCAATGGAATCAATAACGGGATGGGTACACTCGCAACGACTGCAAATATCGCAATGATATTTGCAGCAATTAGCGTTTTGCGGTGCAGCAGCGCTAATTCAATAATATATTTAAATGTATACTTTGCTGGCACTTTTACGACACGACTGTAAGTAGGTTTATTTTAATTTAAATTATTCTTCTTTTTCTTCTTCCATTGACGCCCGAACTTGATCCATATCTAGCTCTTTTACTTTTTCAATCACGTCTTCTAATTGAGCAGGCGCTAGAGCACCAGCTTGATTGAAAAGTAATATTTGTTCTCTGAAAATCATCAGCGTTGGAATTGAGCGAATTTGACATGCTTGGGCCAATTCTGTTTGCTCCTCAGTATTAACTTTAGCAAACGCAATATCTTGATGATTTTCAGACGCACGATCGAAAGTTGGAGCAAACGACTTACATGGCCCACACCATTCAGCCCAGAAATCGATAATCACAATATCGTTCCCTTGAATCGTATCATTGAAATTATCAGAATTTAGCTCAAGTGTAGCCATATTATCTCCTAGTTATTTAAGTTTCCTTGTGAGTAGTAATACTCAATATCTTTTAATACATCCTGTAAATGTTCTAATCTTACCAATGGGTGATCCATTTCAAGTATTTGCTGCTTCTGCTCTAACTCAAATGGCATAAGTTCTGTTAGTCTTGCTCCCACCCAATATGCACTGCTTAACTCTCGACTCTGCTCATCAAAAGGCTTTCCTAATTCTTCAATAATAACTGAAATTAAATGCGCCCACTCATCAAATTTTTCTGGTAATTCCTCATCATCAAGCTCGGTCAAATATTCAACTTCACCAACTAGTAGCTGGTTTGACATAACTTCAGTATTTTTAATTTCCACACGCCGCATACCCCTAGCCGTAATACCTAGCAAACCATCCGGCAGCGTTTCCCAATCAATTATTTGGCATGCCGTTCCAATTGCGCGATGTTTTGCTGGTGCACCCACTTCAGCTCCATCCTTGATTAAACAAATGACAAATTCAGTTTGATCACGCACACATTCCTTGACCATATCTAGATAACGTGGTTCAAAAATCCTTAATGGCAACACACCGCCTGGAAAAATAACTGAATTTAACGGAAATAATGGAAGCTTCATTAATTAGTACTTTATGAATATACGATCTACTAAAAATCTATAGAAGTATGCTTGTGTTGCTTGAGAGGTTTCCAGTAAATTAGACTTCGAGACACGCAATAAAAGTGAATTTGTTAGCGTTTTACAACTATACGAAGCTGCTCCCTGTAGTAAATTTTTCTCAATTAGCCATCTACCTTCGTTCACTATAATATGCTGATCAGTACCAACTAACAACGCTTTGCCACGAACAATTCCCACATACTCATCCAACACATCCTCACTAATTAAAATCTCGCCTGGCCGCACATTTTCAAACATAATGCATGTAGACAATTCATGCAAAACATCAGCAGTGCAATCTTCAAACACTTGCAACTGTTGTAACTCAGCCTCATCTAAAATTTCATCACATTGAATCTTATCGACATCGTTATTGAGATCATTCAATTGGCTTTCAAATTCTTCACATGAACTAAAACGCTGTTTGGGATCTTTATCTAATGCAGTAGTTAAAAAAACTTTAACAGCCTCAGGGATATTTTCTGTTATTGATTGCATTTCTTGATTAATTACTTTGAACAATACCGCATGGGCATCATCTCCTTCGAATGGTAAACGACCTAATATCATCTCATATAGCAATACCGCTAATGAATAAAGGTCAGTTTGAATACTAGGGGATACACCATGAACAAGTTCAGGAGCAATATATGACGGCGTACCAATCAATGCTGCTTGGTCATTCTCTATGTGTGATGCCAACACTGAGACTCCAAAGTCGACAACCTTAACCTCACCTTGTTTAGTTAATATGATGTTGCTAGGTTTGATATCACGGTGAATCACACCTTTAATATTTGCAAAATCAAGCGCTCGACATATTTGAGTAGCAATATCCAATGTCTCTAAGTGACAAAGTTTTTTGTCTTTTTAATTTCTGCAAAAGACTCTCACCTTGCACATATTCCATAACAAGATATCCCTCGTAATCCCCTACACCTGCATCGTAAACTGACACAATATTTTGGTGTTGCAATCGACCGATAGCTTTAGCCTCTGAAAAAAATGATTCATTAGCTTGATCATTTTGACCCTCGCCAGGATCAAACAATTGAATAATTTTAATTGCTACATTTCGGTCTAAAAACGGGTCATGTGCACGATATAAAGTACGAGTAGGCTGTCTACGAATTGCTTCTTCAATAGAGTACTTACCTATTTTTCCCGCAGATACTAAATCTCTTCTTCTACGCTGGCGCCTCTCTATCAATATAATTCTCCAAATACCTAGCGCTGACTTAAGCCTTCAATCAACTTATCACAAAAACCGCCAAAACCACCATTACTCAATATCAAAACATTATCTTTGGGCATTAACTCATGCAACAAAGAATCAACTAAGTTATCTATGTTAGCAAATATGTTAATTTCCAGTTTAGAAAAAGTGTCATTTAACGACCAGTCAAGTTCTCCATTATTATAAACATACAACTTGTCTGCTAACACAAACGCCTCTTGCAAACGATCCGCGTGTACGCCCATTTGCATAGTATTAGATCGAGGCTCAAATACTACAACCATGCGTTGATTAGCATACTGTTGTTTAAATGCTTGTAATGTACATTGTATCTCTGTGGGATGATGTGCAAAATCGTCAAACACAGTAACTTGTGAAAATGTTCCTTTGTTTTCAAGACGCCGCTTAACACCTTTAAACTCAGCAAGTGCTATTAATGATTGCTCAATGCTAACACCTGCATGCCTTGCAGCAGCAACTGCTGCTAATGAATTTAACGCATTATGCTCACCTAACAACGCTAAATGTGCCTCATAATTCTTCTCATCTTGTAGTGAGAAGTGAAAAGACTTGTCTCCAACTCCACTGCTATGCAGTTTCCAATAACATTGATCTGCTTTACCAAAAGATTCTTGTTCTGACCAAAGTCCTTGCGAGATAACAGCTAGAATATTTTCATCGTCTCCATTAAAAATAAGCTTACCTGTTTCTGGAAGTATTTTTATAACATGGTGAAATTGCCTTTGGATATCTTGTAGATCTCTAAATATATCTGCATGATCAAACTCAATATTATTTACAACTAAGCTTCGTGGTTGATAATGGACAAATTTAGATCGCTTATCAAAAAACGCAGTATCATATTCATCTGCTTCAATCACAAAAAAAGGCTGCTTACCTAAGCGCGCTGAAAAATCAAAATTTTGCGGCACACCACCAATCAAAAATCCTGGCTCTAAACCAGCATGCTCTAGAATCCACGCAAGCATACTTGAAGTTGTTGTCTTCCCGTGTGTGCCAGAAACCGCCAATACCCAGCGATCCTTCAACACATGATCTCTTAACCACTGTGGGCCAGACATCATAGAGTATCCCTCACTTAGCATGCGTTCTATAACAGCATGCCCTCTAGTCATGATATTGCCAACTACGATTTGATCAGGATTCATATCTAGCTGAGACGCATGAAAGCCCTCGATTAACTCTATACCCACAGACTCTAGCTGAGTACTCATCGGCGGATAAACCGCTTGATCTGACCCAGTAACTTTATAGCCTAACTGTTTAGCGAGAACAGCCAAACCACCCATAAACGTGCCACAGATACCAAGAAAGTGTATGTGCATACTAAGTCTTTAAGAACCCTGACAAAGAGACTAGCACCATTACATTAAGAATGATGTATCCTAAACTAATTGCGCATGCAACAGACATATTAACTTCAGTTGCACACCGAATGATATGACCGTAAACAACGACCACCCATATGAAGATCATGAAAAATATTAATTGAGTAAGCATAGATACATCTTGAGGGTCTTGATTCGCAGAAGTAAACAAAGAACTCAAAGTATGCAATATGCCAATCACTAAACCTACACCTATGAAAGCATTTAATGTCTGATTAATACGTTGTTTTTTGTCACGCAACAACACATGCGTGAAGATAAATAACATAGCAATATCTATCACGCTATGTAACAAGCTACTTGAAATATTATTAATAGAAGATGCATTGATTAATGCAAGAATAAAATAGAAAAATACTAAAATCATCAGCAATACCGATGATGCAGGCATGTCTTGAGGCGATGCCTTTAATAACACAAGTCTTAAATAGTGATGGATAATGGCCGACATATAGTTAACGAATAAATTTATGAATGCCCCGCTTTGAAGGTGCAGACAACCATTGATTCAATATTTCTAGTTCTGGTGTCTGCGCTTCGTAGAGCTGTTTATCACCTTCACGTATTTGGCGAATTCTTTTTTCAAGTAATTTATACCTCTCCCCTGTGACACCTGCTCGGCGCAAACCGATGACATTCAACCGGTAATGCCCAACAGGGTTACGTCCTAACAAGCAATAAGGAAGCACATCTTTAGTCACGGCAGCGGCTCCTGCTACCATGGCATAAGTTCCAATTCGGCAGAACTGATGTATCCCTGCATGACCGCCAATAATAGCTTTATCACCCACTTCTATGTGGCCACTTAAACCAGCATACGCTGTTAATATCACTCCACTACCTATAACGCAATTATGTCCAACATGAGAGTTACACATAACATAGCAATCGCTGCCAATACTCGTAACTTCTTTCTCTGTATTTGATCTATGAACTGAAGAAAATTCTCTAAAGATATTATTGTCGCCAATATGAAGCCATGTTTCTTGATTTTGATAGGAAATATCTTGTGGCACACCACCAAGAATAACTTGATCAGCAATATTATTTCCTAAACCCATACGAACGTACGAGTGAATGATGCTATGAGCACCGATTTTAGTACCCGCACCAATATATACATGGTCATGAATTATAGAGAAAGGTCCTACTTCAACGTCGTCAGCCAACTCTGCAGCAGGCGACACAATAGCGGTAGAATGAATTTTTGTCATACAGAATATTATTTCTGATTTGACACTTTAAAGATAGAGATTTATAAAAAATATAGAGATTATTTATTTAGCAAACGCTGCAATTGGTCCTGCTGTGCTTCATTGATATCAACAAAACTTAAACGAATTGTATACTGACTTTCTGCTCTTCTCATCACACCCATAGCATGCGATGCAATTATAAATTCTTCATTGGTCTTTGGATTATTAAATTTTGCATTAAGAATAATTAAATCACCCGGAGCGGTTTGAATACCTTCAGGTAATAACTCATGAAACAGCATTGAATCGCATTCTATACACATGCCTCCAAGTGATATATCACGAGTCGACACTTGAAACTCACGTTCATCTTTATCGATCAGTATAACTTGTACTGAAACGTTATATCTCAAGTATGCTCTACGTTCGATTGAAGACACAATTTAATCCGTTATTTCAAATTCACTAAAGTTAAAAATTCACTTTCGTCAAGCACAGGGACGCCTAGCTTTTCTGCTTTTTGTAGCTTAGAACCTGCTTTTTCTCCTGCAATAAGGGCTGTCGTATTCTTAGAGATACTTGAAACTACTTTAGCGCCTTTAGCACGAAGGTGCTGACTAGCTTGCTCCCGAGACATGCTCGCTAATGTCCCTGTTAGCACATAACTGTTTCCGGATAGCTCGCTTTCTGTACTATTACCACTATCGCCGATATCCTGCGGTACTGTCCAGTGGATTCCGATTTGGTCGCATAAAGCGCTTACCAACTGTAAATTTGCTTCGTTATTGAAGTATTGATGGATATGTTTGGCCACAATAGGCCCCACATCAGGCACTTCTTGCAAGATTTCTTCACTTGCTCCAATAAGTTTTTCTAGATCATATTTGTAGTATTCCGCCAGCGCCAATGCTGTCGCTTCTCCCACTTCTCGAATGCCTAGACCGTAAACAAATTTAGCAAAATCAGTTAATTTGCTCTTCGAAATCGCCGCAAGTAAATTTTGTGCAGACTTTTTCCCCATACGCTCAAGATTACTAAGCGTATTTTCATCCAAAGCATACAAATCTGTCAGATTTTTTACGATATTTTGCTCGACTAATTGATCAATCAGTTTATCTCCCAATCCTTCAATGTCCATCGCATTACGTGATGCATAATGCTTTAGTGCACCTTTGCGCTGCGCGGGACAAGCAAAACCGGCAATACAACGTGCCACTGCTTCACCCTCAACTCTCACTATATCACTGCTACATTCAGGGCAATGCTTGGGAAGCTTAATTTTACGCGCACCTTTTTTACGTCGCTCTTTGACAACTTTTACAACCTCTGGAATCACATCTCCAGCTCGGCGTATTATGACAGTGTCACCTACACGTACATCTTTACGCTCAACTTCATCCATATTGTGCAAAGTCGCATTACTCACCGTTGCACCGCCAACAAAAACTGGTTGTAATTTCGCTACTGGAGTAATTGCGCCGGTTCTTCCTACCTGAAACTCGACATCATTAATGATAGTAATTTCTTCTTGTGCTGGAAATTTATGTGCAGTAGCCCAACGCGGTGCACGCGAAACAAAACCTAGTGTTTTTTGAGAGCGAATGTCGTTAACTTTATACACCACACCATCAATTTCGTATTCTAATTGATCTCTAAGCCGATTTATTTTTTCATAATAATTCCAGCATCCTTTCACTCCTTTCACAATCTCTACTAGCGGACATACCCGTAAGCCCCATTGTTTAAGTTGATTGAGTGCCGAATAATGACTATCAGGAAGTTTCTTACCTTCTATTTGAGCCACCCCATAACAAAACATTTCGAGCGGTCTTTGTGCTGTTAATTTTGAATCTAGTTGTCTCAAACTACCTGCAGCGGCATTACGTGGGTTAACAAATTCCTTTTGATCATGTTTGCGTGCATGATCATTCATTTTTTTGAAGCCTTTTTTAGAAATAAATACTTCACCTCGAACTTCGAGTATTTGAGGTATAGACTTACCTTCGAGCCTCAATGGAACAGAACGGATAGTACGAACATTTTCAGTAATATCTTCACCGGTCGCACCATCTCCCCGTGTTGCAGCTTGCACTAACAGACCATCTTGGTATCTAATACTAACAGCCAATCCATCAAGCTTAGGCTCCGCATTAAATTCAATTTGTTGTTCTAGACCTAATTTATCTGTAACGCGTTTATGAAACGCTTGAAGTTCTTTAAAACTAAACACATTACTTAGTGAAAGCATAGGCACTACATGCTTTACTTGCTCAAATGCGTCAAGTGGCGCCCCAGACACACGTTGCGTAGGTGAGTCAGGAGTAATTAATTCAGGGGATTGAGCTTCTAAGTCAATTAGCTCACGCATTAAACGATCATATTCAGCATCAGGCACTGACGGCTCATCTAGCACGTAGTAAGAATGATCGTGTTTGCGAATTTGATCGCGTAAGCTTTGAATTTTTTTTGCGGCTGAAGTCATAGAAATGTATTCACTAGCAAAGCTAATACTAGTAAAGCGTTGTATGTTGAGAAGCTCAGATTACTTAGAAAACATCAAAATAAATCTGAATTTTCTATGCAGAAGTACTATGTCGAGTTGCACGTAATCCAAATAACTGCACTTGTTCTTTATATGAAGAAATTGATTGCTTACTGACAGGATTACGATTCTCATCAAGCAAATCACCGTTAAGAAAAGCCGCTAGTCTTTGCGCGTGCTCCGTCATAATGTTAAATGCTTTTAACTCATCTTCCGGTCCAGGTAATTGCAATATTAATGTCAATCCTGGAGTTGAAAAAGTATCCATCGCATCCAAGTCAAATGTACCTGGTTTAAGCATATTCGCTACACAATACATACTATGCTTTTTATTTAGTCGTTGAACATTGTAATGATACGCACCCATTTCACCATGTTCCAAATCTAGCTCCGACATCATTTGCGCAATCATGGGCCCTGTGAACATTTCTGACTCGCGCGCAACCACATGAAATACTACAATCATCTGCTTTCCATCAGAACTAGTTTTAATTTCATTACTGGTTTTTTCAGTAGAAGCAGTTTGATGCACACGTTTTGCTTCTTGCACACGCCTAGAAATAGTTTCTTCTCTCAACTCTTTACTCACACCTTGAAATTCAGAGCGCAAGTCATCTGGCAAGCCCAATGCTTCATCAATATCTGCTAAAGATGGGATATCATCAAGCTCTTCGGTGAGATCAAGATCCCCTTCTGCAAGATCATTAATAACTCGATCTTTAGTGTTTGTTCTATACCAAATATAGATAGCAGCAATAATAATGACTGCAACAATGGCTAGCGCAACTCTTAGCTCAAACGCTGAAATCATTTTAATATTCCTAGTGATTGACAATAAACAGACGTGTTAACTTCACTACGCACTTGCAAGCTTAACAGCCTCTTCAATATCAACTGAGACAAGACGCGACACTCCTGGTTCATTCATAGTGACGCCAAGCATATGTTCAGCATAACCCATAGTGCTCTTATTATGCGTGATAAATACGAACTGAACACGTTTACTCATATCTTTTATTAATTCACAAAAACGCCCAACATTCGCATCATCAAGCGGTGCATCGACCTCATCGAGCAAGCAAAACGGTGCTGGATTCAATTCGAAAATAGCAAGCACCAACGCAACTGCCGTCAAAGCCTTCTCTCCACCAGATAGTAATTGTATTGAAGACACACGCTTACCAGGAGGACGCGCCATTATCGTGACACCAGCGGTGAGCAGATCATCGCCAGTCATTTCGAGATAAGCTTTTCCGCCCGGGAATAAACGAGGATACATTTCTTGTATATGAGCATTAACTCGATCAAATGTATCGCGGAAACGCTCTTTGGTTTCACGATCAATTTTACGAATAGCCGTTTCTAATGTTTCAAGCGCTTTAGTTAAGTCTTCGTGTTGTGAATCTAGGTACTCTTTACGTTCACTTTGTTCTTTAAACTCATCTATCGCAGCCAAGTTGATTGAACCTAATCGCTTGATTTTATCTTCTAATTGACTAACGAGCTCTTCCCAACGTTTTAACGAAGCATCTTCAGGCAAACCTTTTTCCAGCTCTTCAATTGGCCAGTCATATTGTTCTAACTGTTCTTTAATTGTTTGCGTACGTGTTTTGAGTTCTTGCCATTTAAGACGCTGTTGGTTTAGGTCTTCACGCTGCTCGCCAATTTGGTTATCTACTTTAACTCGCATCTCGTCTTTATCACGAATTGAGGCTTCGACAGCCTCTAAATTTTTGCGAGACTCAGTCAATTTCTCTTCAACCTGCAAACGTGCATCAAGCTTTTCTTTCAACGCAACAGAGTATTCTTCAATCGGTTTTTGGCTCTCTGCAATTGCTTCAGCAAGATGCTCTATACGCAACTTGCCTTCAGATTGCTCCATTTGAAGACGACTGAAAATAGATTTCGAGGTTGCTGAACGAGTACGTAAAGCTTCTATCTCGAGTTGCAAGGCATGTTTACGTTCTTGCAGCTCATTAGCTTGCTCTTTACGTTCGTTGAACTCAAATACAACATCTTCTTTACGACCCATCAATTCATCTTTACGAATTTGCAAAGTTTCTAGGTTCTTCTGCGCAACATGGTAGCTTTCAGTGGCAGCTTGTTTCTGCTGTGAATAATCTTGTAATTGCAGCGAAACTTCTTCTAAAGAAGAGCGTAACTGTGAGTCTCTTTGCTGCCAATGCTCTGCAGCGGCTTGACGACTTGATAATTCAGATTGAATTTCAGCATGCTGTTGAAATGCCAAATTATATGCTTGCTGCGCATCTTCACGTTGTTGCTCTTGCTCAGCGAGCATGTCGATTTCAGATTGATGTTGTTCAGCAAGTGATGTAATCACTTCATCTAACTGCAGTTGTTGATCAGATAATTCAGCAATATCTGCTTTACGACTCAGCACACCTTCACTTGCATCTGAAGTGTTAGTATATCTAACCCACGAATGACTCAACCATAAACCATTTGCAGTAATCACCGACTCATCATCATTTAGCTGCTTACGAATAGCTAATGCTTGCTTAACATTGTCTGCAACTAATACTTTTTCTAATTCTCTTTTAATACTAGAGTTAGAAGTAATTTTACTAGCAAGTGTATTTTCTGAGACCTGTTTACCATTAGCATTATGTTGCTGATAAAACATTACATGGCCTTCTTGCAGATCACCTAATTGCATAGCAATATCATCTAGTTCAGACGTACATATCGCTTCAAGATAACCACTTAAGACAGTTTCAACGGCATGCTCCCAACCCGCCTGCACTTCCAATTGATCTGCCAATCTTGGCGCATTCTCTAACTTTTGATCACTTATCCATTTTTGTAGAGACTTTTGATCTCCCTTAAGCGCCGCATCTTGCAAAGCTTGCAACGCAGTCAACTCACTCTTAACCTGTTGGTGTTCAGCTTTTCGATCATCCAACTGAATCGATAAATTTTCTATCTTTTCGCGAGACTCAGAAATATTTTGCACTGATTGATCGAGCAGACGTTTACAATCATCTACGGCATTTGCTCTAGTCGTTAGACGATTTTGAATTGATTCCATATCAAACTCATGCTCATCAGCCAATAGCTCATCATGTTCAATTTGATATTTTTCTTGACGCCCTTGTAAGCGTTTAATTTCTTCCTCTAGAAACTCCACTCTTTGGGTATGCGCTTGAACTTGATTACTTGGCTCACTAGCCTCATGCATTAATTCATCCCACGCTTCACGCCATAATAATTCTGCTGCTTCAGCTGTAGATACCGCTTCTCCAACCTGGACATATTGTTCACTCAACTGCTCAAGTTCGGACTGCATATCTTGCATCTGCTGCTCAAACTCTTTTTGTGAGTCTTCTTGTTTAACAAGCTCATTTACAAGCGATTCTAAATTGGTTTTGGTTTTTTCTAGATCATTCTCATGACGCTGTTTAGTTTCACTGGCATGTTGAATAGATTGTTCAAGACGTGAAATATCTGCACCGATTTGATAGTACTCTCCCTGAACTTTATTGAGGTTATCATTTGCAGCTGAATGATTTTGGCGCAACTGCTCTAACTCAGCCTCAAGGCAACGTAAGTTAGCAATTGTTTCTTCTAATTTTGTTTCTTTATGTTCAACATTTTTATGTTGTTCATCTAATTCGCCATTCATTGATCGCATGCGAAGCAATAGCAATTCAGCATTTGATCTTCTTTCTTCGGCCTTAAACTCTTTATATTTTTCGGCTGCTGCAGCTTGGCGCTTTAATTTAGCAATCTGTTTCGCCACTTCTTCGATCAAGTCGTTTAAACGATCTAAATTTTCTCGAGTATGCCGTATTCGATTTTCTGTTTCTCGACGACGTTCTTTATATTTAGAAATA
>Ga0181593_10003647_pt1 | contig 14055 bp, 9 predicted proteins | sample 071ome_19_FD_133756 | JGI IMG/M metagenome (GOLD analysis project Ga0181593, IMG submission 133756) | Coastal salt marsh microbial communities from the Groves Creek Marsh, Skidaway Island, Georgia - 071413AT metaG (megahit assembly) | ecosystem: Environmental > Aquatic > Marine > Intertidal zone...
AGACCGCGCCGAAGGCATGCTGGCCTACCATAAGGTGCCCCGCCCCTATATCGGCGTGCCCAATGGCCCGCTGGATGACATGGCCCGCAGCCTGCGCGCGGCCCTGCCCCTGCCCAATCGCCTAACGCTGGCCGGCGAGCTGTGGCACACAAACAGCTTCGAGGGGCGCGTTCTGGCGGCAAAGCTGCTGACCCAAGCGCGCATGCGCCCCGATGATGGCGCAGCCTGGGCGGTGATCCAATCATGGCTGCCCGATCTGGACAGTTGGGCCATTGCCGATCATGCCATGATCGCGGGGCAAAAACGCCTGCTGGCCCAGCCCGCGCGCATCGAAGACGTGGCGCAATGGGTGCGCAGCCCCAGCCATTGGGTGCGCCGCGCGGCAATGGTTGTCAGCCTGCCCTATGCCCGCATCGCCCACCCCAAACCCGCAGATATCGCCATCCGCGAGCAGGTTTTGACCTGGGCTGGCGATTATGTGCGCGATCCTGAATGGTTTATTCAAAAATCCGTGGCCTGGTGGCTGCGCGAGCTGTCGCGCCGGCACCCCGAACGGGTGCGCAGCTTCATGGCCGAAAACGGGCGGCACATGAAAAACTTTGCCCGCCGCGAGGCGGAAAAACATATCGGCCCGCCCCCCGCCAGCGCGGCTGTGCCGCACACCCCCAGCTAGCGTGGTTTGGCACATTTCTGGGCTTGCCGCAGCACGCCTGCAGCCCTAGGTTTGGCGCATGACTGATGCACCTTTGATAGACCCGTTCGCTCGCGCCATCACCTACCTGCGGGTTTCGGTGACAGACCGCTGCGATTTCCGCTGCGTTTACTGCATGTCAGAGAACATGACCTTTCTGCCCAAGAAAGACTTGCTGACACTGGAAGAGCTGGATCGCATGTGCTCGACCTTTGTGCAGCTGGGGGTGCAAAAGCTGCGCATCACCGGGGGCGAGCCCTTGGTGCGCCGCGGAATCATGACGTTTTTCAACGCGATGACCCGGCATCTAGAGGCGGGCACGCTGAAAGAGCTGACGCTGACAACCAATGGCAGCCAGCTTGACCGCTTTGCCGCCGATCTGCACGCGGCAGGCGTGCGGCGGGTGAACGTGTCGCTTGACACGCTGGACGACAAGAAATTTGCCGACATCACCCGCTGGGGCCGCTTGGCACAGGTGATCAAGGGCATTGATGCCGCGCAAAAGGCCGGGCTGCGGGTAAAGATCAACGCCGTGGCCTTGAAGGGTTTTAACGAAGACGAATTGTTCACCATCACCGAATGGTGCGCCCAGCGCGACATGGATCTGACATGGATCGAGGTGATGCCGATGGGCGATATCGGCAACGAAGATCGGCTAGATCAATATTGGCCGCTGCGCGATTTACGCGCAAGTTTGGCCCAGCGCTATACCCTGACCGATTTGACCGAACGCACCGGCGGCCCTGCCCGCTATGTGCAGCTGCAAGAAACCGGGCAGAAAATTGGCTTCATCACGCCGCTCACCCATAATTTCTGCGAAAGCTGCAACCGCGTGCGCCTGACATGCACGGGCGAATTGTTCATGTGCTTGGGTCAAGAAGATGTGGCAGACCTGCGCGCGCCTTTGCGCAATTACCCCAAGGATAACGCCGCATTGGTGGCGGCCATTCGCGCGGCGATCGAACGCAAACCCAAGGGCCATGATTTCGATTATTCGCGCCAAACCGTTGATGGCCGCGTCTCGCGCCACATGAGCCATACAGGCGGGTAAACAGGCGACTAGCCCCACAAAAAAGAAAACGCCGGGCACGGTTTGGCCCGGCGTTTTTTGCCCAAGCGGGCGGTTTAAGCTGCGGGCATACGTCCCTCGATGATACCAGCATACCAAGAGCAGCCTGCCGGAATGGTATCGTCGTTAAAGTTATATTCGGGGTGGTGCACCATGGCCGTATCGCCATTGCCCACCACGATATAGGCGCCGGGGCGCTCTTCTAGCATAAAGGCAAAATCTTCGCCGCCCATCACCAAGGGCGCCTCTTGGCAGCTGCCGCTGACGGTTTGCGCCACTTCGGCGGCAAAGGCGGTTTGGTCGTCGTGGTTGACCATCACAGGGTAGTTGCGCTGATAGTCCAGCGTGATTGTGCCCCCAAAGGTGCTGGCCACGCCTTTACAAATCTCGCCCATGCGCGTCTCGGCCAGATCGCGCAGCTCGTTGGACAATGTGCGCACCGTGCCTTTCAGATGCACGCGCTGTGGGATGACGTTAAACGCCTTGGACGAGGTTTCAAACGAGGTGATCGACACCACGATTTGGCCAACCGGGTCTGCGTTGCGGCTGACAATCGATTGCAGCGCGGTCACCAGATGCGCCCCCATCAAGGTGGTATCGATCGTGTCTTGCGGTTTGGCCGCATGGCCGCCGCGCCCCTCGAGCGTGATTTCAATCAAATCGGTGGCAGCAAAAAACGGGCCCGGGCGAATGGCAAATTGGCCAACCGGCAGGCCGGGCCAGTTGTGCATGCCGTAGACCTCTTGAATGTTCCACCGATCCATCATGCCATCGGCGCACATTTCGCGCCCGCCACCGCCGCCCTCTTCTGCGGGTTGGAAGATAACCACGGCGGTGCCGTCGAAATTGCGGGTTTCGGCCAGATATTTGGCCGCCCCCAACAGCATGGCGGTGTGGCCGTCATGGCCACAGGCATGCATCGCGCCGGGCGTTTTGCTGGCATAAGGCAGGTTGGTTTGTTCGTGAATGGGCAGCGCATCCATATCGGCACGCAGGCCCACCACCTTGCCGCTGGCGGTGGTTTTGCCATGGATCACCCCAACAACACCCGTGCGCCCGATACCGGGCACCACCTCGTCGCAGCCAAATTCGCGCAGCTTTTCGGCCACCATGGCCGCTGTGCGGTGGGTTTCGAACAAGATCTCGGGGTTTTCATGCAAATCACGGCGCCATGCGGTGATTTCAGGGTGCATTTCGGCAAAGCGGTTCTTTACGGGCATCTTTCCATCGCTCCTGTTGATCTGGCGGCCTTAGGCGGCCGGCATCCGTCGTTCCACCAGTTCTGCAAACCAGCTGCAGCCCAGCGGGATGATTTTATCGTTAAAGTCATACATCGGGTGGTGGCACATGGCGGTATCGCCATTGCCCAAAAAGATATAGGCGCCGGGCCGTGCTTCCAGCATATACGAGAAATCTTCGGCGGGCATGATGGGGGGCGTGTTTCGCTCGACCGCGGCCTCGCCGGCGATGGCGGCGGCGCAATCGGCGGCAAATTCGGCTTGGGCCTCGGCATTCACGGTGGGGGGATAGCCACGCTTGTAGGTGATGCGCGCCTCGGCCCCATGGGCGGCGGCGATTGCGCTGCACAGCGCGGTAAAGCGCTCTTCGATCAAATCGCGCACATCGCCATCAAAACACCGCACCGTGCCGCGCAATTTCACGGTTTGCGAGATCACGTTTTGCGTGTCGCTTTCGGTTTGGAACGTGGCCACGGTCAGCACCGCGTGTTTGACCGGATCGACATTGCGCGACACGATACTGTTCAGCGCCACCACGATTTGACTGCCCACCAAGACCAGATCAATCGCTTCATGGGGCACAGCCGCATGGCCGCCCCGGCCCACCAAAACCACGTCGAACTCGTCCGCCGAGGCCATTTGCGGGCCAGCGCGCAACGCAAATTGCCCCACCGGCACACCGGGCATATTGTGCAGCCCATACACCTCTTGAATGTTCCACCGCTCCATCATGCCATCATCGACCATTTCGCGCCCACCGGCGCCGCCCTCTTCGGCGGGCTGAAAGATCAGCACGGCTGTGCCATCGAAATTGCGGGTCTCGGCCATATATTTTGCCGCCCCCAGCAGCATGGCGGTGTGGCCATCATGGCCGCAGGCATGCATCGCGCCCGGCGTTTTGCTGGCATAGGGCAGCCCGGTGATTTCCTGCATCGGCAGCGCATCCATATCTGCGCGCAGCCCAATCACCTTGCCGCTGGCGGTGCTTTTGCCATGGATCACCGCCACAACCCCTGTGCGCCCGATGCCCGTGACCACCTCGTCAAAGCCAAATGCGCGCAGCTTTTCCGCCACGAAAGCGGCGGTTTCATGCACCTCGAACAGCACTTCGGGGTGTTCGTGCAAGTGGCGGCGCCAGCCGGTGATTTCCTCGTGCAAATCCGCCATGCGGTTCTTGATTGGCATCTTTGGCGCTCCTTCTTTTGGGTGTGGCTTATCTAAGGGTAGCTTTGTCTTTCGGCGGTTTAGGCCACGTTGCCGCCAATTTGGCCCGCGCCGCGGCAGGGCCAAGGGCGTGAGCAAAGCTTGGCCGATGCCACCGGGCGCGGCAATACGGCAATCCTACGGGGGCAAATGGCGCTAGTGCGCCAAACGCTGCAGAAGCTTTTGCATAAAGGCGTGGCCCGCTTGAAACTGCGCCACCGAGATATATTCATCGGCCTGATGGGCCTGATCGATATTGCCCGGCCCGCAAATAACGGCGGAATATCCGCGTTCTTGGAACTGGCCTGCCTCGGTGCCATAGCTGACTTTGTGGCTGGCATTATCGCCCGTCACGGCGCGCACCAGCGCCTCGGCCTCGCCCACGGCTTCGGGGCGCAGGCCCGGCACATCGAAACGGCGCTCGGTCAGGATGTGGGCATCGGGGTGGATGGCCTGCATTTGCGCCTCGACCGCGCGCACCTGCTGTAGATAGCGCGCCTCGTAATCGGCCATGTTTTCGTCGGGCAACACCCGAAACCCCATGATGAAATGACATTCCTTGGCGGTGATGTTTTCCGCCGTGCCGCCGCGAATGGTGCCCACATGTGCGGTGGAAAAAGGCGGATCGAACATTTGCGCCACAGGCCCCGGGCTGCGCGCCATGTTTTCGTCGTTTACCTTATTGGCCCAATCCACCAGCTTGGCGCCAAACATAATGGCATTCACCCCTTGGTGGATCAGCGAGGAATGCACCTCGTGCCCCACCAATGTGGTGGTGATGCCAATGCCGCCCTTATGGCCGCTGACGGCCTTCATCATCGACGGCTCGCCCACGATCACCGCGCTGGCCTTTGGCAGGGTTTGCAGCATCGCCTCGATCATCGGGGGGGCGCCTGTGCAGCCCACCTCTTCGTCAAAGCTCAGCGCAATTTGCAAAGGCCGCGCAACGCCCATGTGCTGGGCCTCGACCAAGGCCCACAGCGCCAGCGCGTCAAAGCCTTTCATATCGCAGGTGCCGCGCCCGAAATAACGGCCATCGCGTTCGGTCACAACCCATGGGTCGCTGGACCAGTTTTGGCCATCAACGGGCACCACATCTGTGTGCCCAGACAGCACGATACCGCCCTCGACCATGGGGCCAACATGGGCAAACAGCGCCGCTTTGTCGCCCGCATCATTGTAAAACCGATGCGCTGTGATGCCATGGTCTTGCAAATAGGTTTGCACCCAATCCACCAAATCAAGGTTGCTGTCGCGGCTAACAGTGGGAAAGCTGATCAGCTTTTCCATCAACTGCAAGGGGCTAAGGCGTTGGGGTGTCATGGCTTAATACCCGCTATCTGTGGTTAGCACGAAATGGCCCGGGCCCACTTCTTCGTATTCCGAGGGCGGCGCGTCATAGCCCACAGGGTGAATGGGCGAGGGGATGGGTTTGAAATTCAAATCCCGCTCGGATTTACGGTTGCGCGGGTCGGCGATGGGCACCGCCTTCATCAGCGCCTGCGTGTAAGGGTGGCGTGGGTCTTCAAACACCGCCTGACGCGGGCCCATTTCAACAATGCGCCCCAAATACATCACCCCCACATCATGGCTGACACGCTCTACTACCGCCATATCGTGGCTGATAAACAGATATGACAGGCCCAGTTCCGCCTGCAATTCCATCATCAGGTTCAGCACCTGCGCCTGCACGCTGACATCTAGCGCCGATACCGCCTCGTCCGAAACAATCAGCTTGGGGTTTAGGGCCAAGGCGCGCGCAATCGCCACGCGCTGGCGCTGGCCGCCTGATAACTCATGCGGATAGCGGCGCATGAAGCTGCGCGGCAATTCCACCCGATCAAACAGGCCCGCGATACGGTCGTGCAATTCACCACGGTTGGTGGTGCCAAAATTGCGCATGGGTTCGGCCACCTGATCTAGCAACTGCATCTGCGGGTTCAGGCTGGCAAAGGGGTCTTGGAACACCATCTGCATATCGGCGCGGGCCTTGCGCAGCGCCTCGTCGTCCAGCGCCATCACATCCACACCGTCCAGCGACACCTTACCCTTCATCGGCTCGATCAGCCGCAAAATCGAGCGCCCAGCGGTGGATTTACCACAGCCCGATTCCCCCACCAAAGACAGGGTGCGCCCCTTGTTCAGCGTGAAAGACACGTCTTCCACCGCATGCACATTCGCCACCGTGCGGCGGAAAAAACCCGCCTTTACCGCAAACCGCGTGGTCAGCCCCTCGACCCGCAGCAGCGGGGTTTCGCTGCCGATAATGGGCTGCGGTGCGGCCCCCTCGGCCCCCAACAGGCGCATCGGCTCGGGGTAGGTTTTGCCAGCCATCTCGCCCAGCTTGGGCACCGCCGCCAGCAAAGCGCGGGTGTAATCGTGCTGCGGATTTTCAAAGATGTCGGCAACAGGCCCCTCTTCAACCTTGTTACCACGAAACATCACCACCACGCGGTCGGCCATTTGCGCCACCACCGCCATATCATGGGTGATGAACATAACAGCCGTGCCCGTTTCGCGCTTCAAACGGTCGATCAAGGCCAAAATCTCGGCCTGAATGGTCACATCCAGCGCGGTTGTCGGCTCGTCCGCGATCAGCAAGCGCGGCTCGCAGGCCAAGGCCATGGCGATCACCACGCGCTGGCGCATGCCGCCCGACAATTCATGCGGATATTGGCCCAAGCGCCGCTCGGGTTCGGGAATGCGCACTTGGCGCAACAGCTCTAACGCGCGCGCGCGCGCCTCGTCTTTGCCCAGCCCCTTGTGCACGCGCAGGCCTTCGGTCAGCTGGCGGCCCACGGTAAAGACCGGGTTCAGCGCGGTCATCGGCTCTTGAAAGATCATGCCGATTTCATTGCCACGTATCGTGCGCATCAAGGATTGCGGGCTGCCCACCAGATCTAACGCGCCGCCCTCTTTGCGATCAAAAATCAGGCGCCCACCGGCAATATCGCCCCCGCCGAATTCGACCAAGCGCATCAATGACAGCGACGAGACCGATTTGCCCGAGCCCGATTCGCCCACAATGCACACCGTCTCGCCCGGGTTTACCGTGAAAGACACGTCTTGCACGCCCACAACGGGGCCATCCTTTGTTTGGAATTCGACGCGCAAATTCTCGATTCTGGCGATCGGTTGATCCAGCATCCCGTGCACCCTGTTTTTGCTTTTTGTGTTTATCTGAGCAAACGCTACAGACAGGCGGGCGCCCAAGTCAAACTGAACCGCCCAAACACGCGCAGTTTACGTGGCGGCGTGCAACTGCCCTCTTGCCTTTTTCAACCATCATATTTCAGATGCCCACATCCGGGGTGGAACGCGGCCACTGCCCGCCCATCTGCGCGCATAGTGGCGCAAGGATGCTGGGCTGATGGGCCATAGCGACCGGCGACGTAACCAAAACAGGGCGGGTAACTGGCCCAACAAGGAGTGTGAAATGAAGGTGAAATCTATTCTGATGGGCGCAGTTGCTGCCTGTGCAATGGCGCCCGCCGCCTTTGCCGAGCGGGGCGCTGATGGCCATTTGAACATCATCTATTGGCAGGCCCCATCGATTTTGAACCCCTATCTTTCTGGCGGTACGAAAGATCTGGAATCGTCCTCGATGATCATCGAGCCACTGGGCCGCTACGACCAGAACGGCAATATGGTCGCGCTTTTGGCGACTGAAATTCCCACGCTGGCCAATGGCGGCGTGTCGCAAGACCTGAAAACCATCACCTGGAAACTGCGTGAGGGCATGAAATGGTCCGACGGCAGCGCGCTGACCGCAGCCGATGTGGTGTTTACCGCCGAATATTGCATGCATCCCGAAGGCGGCTGCGCACAGCTGGCCAAATTCGAGGGCGTAGAAAGCGTCGAGGCGCTGGATGATCTGACCGTAAAAGTCAGCTTCAAAGAGCCCAAGCCAAACCCCTATGGCCCCTTCATGGGCGCGCAATCGCCGATCATTCAAAAGGCACAATTTGGCGACTGTCTGGGCGCCAAGGCACCTGAATGCACCAGCGCCAACTTTGGCCCCATTGGCACCGGCCCCTTCAAGGTGGACGAATTTAAACCCAATGACGTGATCAGCATGTCGGCCAACGACAACTACCGCGACCCGGCCAAGCCTGCCTTTGCCACGGTCACCTTCAAAGGTGGCGGCGATGCAACCGGCGCCGGCCGCGCCGTGCTGGAAACCGGCGAATTTGATTACGCATGGAACCTGCAGCTGGCCCCCGATGTGCTGGCGAAAGTGCAGCGGGCCGGCAAAGGCGTATTGGAAGTGGGCTTTGGCAGCTTGGTTGAACGGATCATGCTGAACATGACCGATCCCAACCCCAACCTGCCCGAGGGCGAGCGTTCAACCGCCAAACACCCCCACCCCTTCCTAAGCGATCCGGCGGTGCGCAAAGCCCTGTCGATGGCGATTGACCGCACCTTGCTGACCGAAATTGGCTACGGCCAAGCGGGCCGCCCCACCTGCGACCTGGTGCCGGCACCGGCCATCTATACCTCGGGCAACAATGCCTGCCTGACCCAAGACATCGCCGGCGCCAACAAGATGCTGGATGATGCGGGCTGGGTGAAAGGCGCGGATGGGGTGCGTGCCAAAGACGGCGTGCGCCTGTCGATCTTGTATCAAACCTCGACCAACGCGGTGCGCCAAGACTTCCAAGCGCTGATCAAACAGTGGTGGGAAGAGATCGGCGTGGAAACCGAATTGCGCAACATCAACGCCTCGGTCTTCTTTGGTGGCGATCCGGGCAGCCCGGACACGTTCCAGAAATTCTATGCCGATGTGCAGATGTATGCCAACAACTTCGATGGCACCGACCCCGAGGCCTATATGGCTGCACAAACCTGCGGCAAGGCCCCGCGCCCCGAAAGCCAGTGGCAGGGTGAAAACATCAGCCGCATTTGTATGCCCGAATACGATGCGCTGGTGGCCGAACTGGGCCGCACGGGCGACATCGACCAGCGCGCGGCCTTGGTCAAGCAGCTGCACGAAATGATCATCGGCGAGGGCAACATGATCCTGCCGCTGGTCGATCGTGGCCGGGTTTCGGCCCGCTCCACCACTTTGGGTGGCGTGGTTCTGAACACGTGGGATAGCGAATTGTGGAACGTCGCCGACTGGCACCGCATCAAGTAATCTGGGCCTATTGCCTATAAATCCAGCACTGCCCCACCGGGGCAGTGCTTTTCTTTCCCGGATAGAAAACTTGCATTTGCACGATAGGACGGGTTCATTTGCACTATTGGCACAACAAAGCGAGGTGGAACACCACCCGGTGCCAATGAATAAATCTTAACAGTCAGGCCCCAATACGCCTGAACAGGGAGATAAAAATGAAGCTAAAGTCCTTAATGCTAGGGGCGGTGGCCGTGTGTGCCATGACGCCCGCAGCCTTTGCCGAACGCGGCGCGGATGGCGAGGTGCGCATCCTTTATTGGCAGGCCCCATCGATTCTTAACCCGTTTCTGTCAGGTGGCACAAAAGACGTGGAAAGCGCCTCGATGATCATCGAGCCGCTGGCGCGCTACGATTCCCAAGGCACGATGGTGCCATGGTTGGTGGAAGACATTCCAACCACGGGCAATGGCGGCGTTGCGGCAGATCTGCGCTCGATCACGTGGAAAATCAAACCGGGCATCACATGGTCTGATGGCACGCCCTTTACCGCCGAAGACGTGAAATTTACCGCCGAATATTGCATGCATCCCGAAGGCGGCTGCGCGCAGGGCGCGAAATTCACGGGCGTTGAAAGCGTCGAGGCAGTCGACAGCCTGACCGTGCGGGTGAATTTCGACAAACCCATGCCCTTTCCCTATGGGCCCTTTGTTGGGGGTGAAAGCCCCATCATCCAAAAGGCACAGTTTCAAAACTGCATGGGCGCCAAGGCGCCAGAATGCACCGCCGAAAACTTTGGCCCCATTGGCACTGGCCCTTTCAAAGTGGTCGAATTCAAGCCCAATGACGTGATCACCATGGTGGCCAACGACAACTACCGCGACCCGGCGAAACCTGCCTTCGCCAGCGTCACCTTTAAAGGTGGCGGCGATGCAACCGGCGCCGGCCGCGCTGTGCTGGAAACCGGCGAATTTGATTACGCATGGAACCTGCAGCTGGCCCCCGATGTGATCGCCGAGATGGAAAAAGCCGGCAAGGGCGTCACCTTTGCAGCCTTTGGCACCGGGGTCGAACGGATCATGGTCAACATGACCGATCCAAACCCAAGCCTGGCACCCGAAATCCGCTCGACCCGCGCGGCGCCGCATCCTTTCTTGTCAGATATCAACGTGCGCAAAGCCCTATCCATGGCCATCGACCGCGCCCTGCTGACCGAAATTGGCTATGGCAAGGCGGGCAAAGTCACCTGCAACGTGGTGCCGGCACCGGCGCTTTATAATTCATCGGCCAACGATGCCTGCATGGTGCAAGACATCGCCGGCGCGAACAAGTTGCTCGATGATGCTGGCTGGGTGAAAGGCGCAGATGGGGTGCGTGCCAAAGACGGCGTGCGCCTGTCGATCTTGTATCAAACCTCGACCAACGCGGTGCGCCAAGACTTCCAAGCGCTGATCAAACAGTGGTGGGACGAGATCGGCGTTGAAACCGAATTGCGCAACATCAACGCCTCGGTCTTCTTTGGTGGCGATCCGGGCAGCCCGGACACGTTCCAGAAATTCTATGCCGATGTGGAAATGTACACCAACCTGTTCAACGGCACCGACCCCCAGTCGTATCTGGGTGGCTGGCGCTGTGGGCGTGAACCGCGCCCCGAAAGCCAGTGGCAGGGCGAGAACATTCCGCGCCATTGCAACGAGGCCTATGACAAGCTGCATGACGAACTGCAAAGCACCGCCGATATTCAAGAACGCGGGCGCCTTGGCCGCGAACTGAACGACCTGCTGATGCAGAATTACGTGATCATTCCGCTGGTTCAGCGTGGCCGTCTTAGCGCGGCATCAACCACCCTTGGTGGCGTTGATCTGAACACCTGGGACAGCGAGCTGTGGAACGTGGCCGACTGGCACCGCATCAAGTAAACCAAAGGCTGGCGCCATGCGCGTGGCGCCAGCCCCCTTTGCGGCACTATCGCCGCATTCATTCATTGTGACGGTTAGAAAACAGGACGGGCCGCACGCAGATGTTCACTTATACAATACGCAGGCTGGTGCTGTCGGTGCCAACGCTGCTATTTATCAGCCTTGTAATTTTCCTGCTGTTGCAGCTGGCCCCGGGCGACCCGATGGCCCAAGTGCCGCTGACAGTGCCCCCAGAGGTAAAAGAGAAAATGCGCGAGGCCTTGGGGCTGGGACAGCCCCTACATGTGCAATACTGGAAATGGCTGGTCCAGATGTTCTGGGTCGAACCAAAGGTCTTTATCGATTGGCTGACCACCAGTAGCGCCCTTCTGGGTTGGCTGCCCGATACCACGCTGTATCAGGGCGAGCTGCGCGTGATCAGCTGGCAAACCCGGTCGCCGGTGATGGATTTGATCGTGCAGGCCCTGCCCCAAACCCTGACGGTGGTGGGCACCGCCTATATCGTGGGGATCTTGATCGCCATTCCCATCGGCATCTATTCCGCCTATCGCCAATATTCGGTCTTCGATCAGGCCGGCACCTTTGTCACGATGATCGGCTTTTCCATTCCGCCGTTTTTCACCGGGCCGCTGCTGATTGTGATCTTCTCGGTACAGCTGGGGTGGTTTCCCTTTATCTATGACACCACCCATCGGGTGACCGACTGGCCCAGTTTCGTGACGCAAGTGAAACAGATGATCATGCCGGTGATGGTGCTGGCGCTGCAAACCACAGCCCAGATCAGCCGCTTCATGCGCGCCTCGATGCTGGACAACCTGCGCCAAGATTACGTGCGCACCGCCCGCGCCAAGGGCTTGGGCGAGGCGGTGGTGGTCATGGTGCACGTGCTGCGCAATTCCATGATCCCCGTGATCACCATCATCGCGCTGGGTGTGCCCAGCATTTTTGGCGGCGCGATCATCACCGAGGTGGTGTTTTCGGTCAACGGGATTGGCTCGCAATTGATCAACGCGCTGTTTGCCAATGATCTGCCGCTGGTGATGACCGTTACCTTTATCTTCGCCATGCTGATCGTGCTGTTCAACATCATCGCCGACGTTCTTTACGGCGTTCTTGATCCGAGGATTCGCTATGACTAACCCAGCTTCCTCTCCCCCCCGTATCGAGGCGTTGCGCGACACAGAAATCGCCAAACCCCCACGCAGCCAATGGCGCGATGTCTGGGACCAGTTCAAAATTCACAAAGGCGCCTTGATGGGCGGTGGGTTTTTGCTGTTCATCACGCTGGCGGTGTTGTTTGGCAATCTGGTCTGGGATGTCGACCCAAAGAAGCTGGATATCCGCAACAAAGACGTGCGCCCGATTTACACCGCCATCTGGGACGGCGATGCCAAGGTCAGCTGGGCCCGGCCCTTGGGCACCGACAACTTGGGCCGCGATCATCTGGCGCAAATTTTGGCAGGGGGCCGCGCCTCGATGGCGGTGGGCTGGGCGGCTATGGTGCTGACCATGCTGATCGGCACCGCCGTGGGCGTGATGGCGGGGTTTTTCCGCCGTCTGGACGGGCCCTTGATGCGCTTCACCGATCTGGTGCTGTCACTGCCCATATTGCCGCTGATGTTGGTGGCGGTCACGCTGTTCAGGCAACCGTTGCGCGCCAATTTTGGGCCAGAAACGGGGATGTTTATCCTGATTGTCTGCGTGATTGGCGTGACCAGTTGGATGCAAACCGCCCGCATCGTGCGCGGCGATATCTTGGCGCTGAAAGAGCGGGAATTCGTGCTGGCCGCACGGGCCTCGGGCACCACGGCACGGGGCATTATTTTCCGACACCTTTTGCCCAATGTCATGTCGCCCATCATGGTTTCGGCCACCTTGGGGCTGGCCACCGCCATTATCACCGAAAGCGCGCTGTCGTTCTTGGGTGTCGGGTTTCCCTCGGATTTCCCGACATGGGGCAAGATGCTGGCGGACGCCGTGCCGCGCATGCAAGAATTCCCCGAGCGGGTGATGCTGCCGGGAATCATGATCTCGCTGACGGTGCTATCGGTGAATTATCTGGGCGACGGTCTGCGCGATGCCCTAGATCCGCGTATTCGCGGGCGCTAAGCGAAAAAGAACCCATGTTATGGCCCGCCAAATCTGGTGGGCCATTTTCTTTTGCCGGGGCACCGGGGCGGAACAGCGTTTACCGCCAGCCACAAAAGCAGAACATTCGTTCCAAGCATGGCCGCTTTTCAGTGGCGTGCCGGGCTTGCCAGGCGCAGAATTCCCCGCAAAACAGAATAAATTTCTGTCAGCGCAAGGATATGCCATGTTTGAACAGCTGGGCCTAGAAACCCTTACCGCCCCTCAGGCCGCAGTGTGGTTTGCGTTGGCTTTGGGATGTGCCTTTGGGGCGCTGGCGCAAATCACGCGCTTTTGCTTTCGCCGGATGATCGATGGCGGGGACCGCCGCCAAGCCGCAGGCGTGTGGCTGACGGCGCTGGCCACCGCCACCTTGGGCACCCAAGCCGCCATCTGGCAGGGGTGGATCGATTTTGCAGATCACCGCTTCATGGTGGCAGATCTGCCCGTTGTGGCCATCGCCCTTGGCGGGTTGGCTTTTGGGGCTGGTATGATTTTAACCCGCGGCTGCGTCTCGCGGCTGACGGTGCTGGGTGCCAGCGGCAACCTGCGCGCGGTGCTGGTGCTGGTGGTATTCGCAATCATCGCCCATGCCACGCTGAAAGGGGTGCTGTCGGGGCTGCGCACCAGTTTAAGCGCCTTCACCATAGATCTGGCCCCTACCCTGCCCGGCGCTGCCCTGCTGTGGGCGC
>Ga0181593_10003650_pt1 | contig 14042 bp, 15 predicted proteins | sample 071ome_19_FD_133756 | JGI IMG/M metagenome (GOLD analysis project Ga0181593, IMG submission 133756) | Coastal salt marsh microbial communities from the Groves Creek Marsh, Skidaway Island, Georgia - 071413AT metaG (megahit assembly) | ecosystem: Environmental > Aquatic > Marine > Intertidal...
CGAGGGCATCGCGGATGCCATCACCAAGAAAATTCAGGCAGAAAAGGGTCACGGTCATGAATGTGGCCGGAACCAGGAGCGTACGCGGCGTTATCTCCATCTCGGCAGCTCCTTCATGAATCAACATACCCCAGCTGGTCAGCGGTTCTTGAACGCCCAGACCGAGAAAACTGAGAAAGCTTTCGAGCAGAATCACCTGCGGAATGGTCAAAGTCACATATACGACAACAACACCCAACACGTTCGGAACGATATGGCGCCAAATAATACCCGCGGTTGATCCCCCGGACGCGCGCGCGGCTTCAATGAACTCCTTGTTTCGTAAAGAAAGAGTCTGGCCGCGTACGATCCGCGACATCGTCAGCCATTCGACGCAACCGATGGCTAGGAACATCAAAATAAAATTCCTGCCAAAAACGACCATGAGAATGATGACAAAAAACGTGAGAGGCACGGAATACATAAGATCGACAAAGCGCATTAGAAACTGATCTACCCTTCCGCCGACAAAGCCCGCCACAGCGCCGACCGTTACACCGATCACAAGGGCAACGGCGGTCGCTAGTATGCCAACGGCCAGTGAAACTCGACCGCCGACAAGTGTTCTGGCAAGCAAATCTCGACCAACGTAATCCGTGCCCAAGTAATGACCCAGTTCAATAGTCGGCGGCAGCGCTTCAATGTGCTCCCAATCAATTTCATCGTATTGCCAAGGCAGCAAATAGGGACCCAGCAAGGATGCCAGCGTTATAAACCCGAGAATGAAGAGGCTGACGAGTGCGGCGCGGTTGCGCATTAAGCGGCGCCAAGCATCCTGCCACAGGCTGCGGCCCTCAATATTTCCCGACGCATCCAACGCCGCGCCGTAAGGAGATGAAAGGTTAATGCTGGTCATAGCGAATCTTGGGATCCAAGATGGTGTAGAGAACATCCACCAGAATGTTCATGGCTATGATGAGACCGGCGCTGAGAATGGTAACGCCCATGACCAACGTGTAGTCACGATTGAGGGCGCCTTGCACAAAATACCGGCCGATGCCGGGAATTTGAAAAATGGTCTCCACCACCATTGATCCAGTTAAAACAAACGCTGTTGCGGGGCCAAGGTACGTAATCACTGGAATCATCGCTGTCTTGAGCGCATGCCTCATAACAACTTGGCGAAATGGCAGACCCTTTGCACGCGCTGTCCGCACATAATTGGTGCGCATAGCCTCGATCATGCTGCCTCGTGCAATGCGCGCAATGTAGGCGACAAATGGAAGGGCAAGGACAACGACGGGCAATATTCTATTGCTCAATGCGCCAGCTCCCCAGCCACCTGCTGGGAGGCCTAAAATCGTATCTTTGAGCCAAATGCCAAATATAAGGATCAGGACGTGGCCCATGACGAAATTGGGTATGACGATACCGGTCATGGCCGCCGCCGACACCGTGTAGTCTCGCGCGCTGTTTTGCGATAGAGCCGCGAATACACCCATCGGCACACCGACAACCACCGCAAGAATCAGCGCACTCAATCCGTTTTGTGCACTGACGGTAAATCCCTGTCCGACAAGTTCGGTGACCGTAAAATCCGAGTATCTGAAAGAAGGACCAAAATCGCCCCGAAGCAGATTCAAAAGATATGTTGTGTACTGCTGCCACAGCGGATCATTTAAATGGTAACGCGCCCTTAAATTCTCCATGACTTCGGCGGGAATCGGCGCATCGAAGTCGAACGGACCGCCCGGCGTTAGCCGCATAATGAAGAAGCAGACGGTTATGATAATCCACAGAGTAGGAATACCAATCGCCAGTCGCTTCAAAGCGTAAATCCACATCAATGAGCTCACGTTTTATTGAATGGTGAGAAATCGCAGTGGGTGAATGCCATGAGCATTGCTTACCCATCCTTGAATGCTGGGATGAACGGCATGGCGTGGCTTATAAAAGAAAATAGGCAATATGGGCTGATCTTGAATAATTATGCCCTCCGCTTCGCCATACAAAGCTGATAGCCCCTCGGTAAAAAGGGAAGCGTCCGCAAGTTGCAGGCTGTTGTCAAAATCCTCTTCCTTATATTGCGAGATATTGAGAGGACCGGCGCTCGAGGCCATGTTTTGCAGGTAGTCCACGGGCTCATTGCCTTCGTGTGGCCAGAACGCAAGGGCGAGATCAAATTCTCCTGAGGCCATGATCTGATCCAGTTCTGCCGAAGATCTTGGTCGAGTGTCCAACAGAATGCCCAAGGGCGCCCAGGCGGCAGCGAGGTGCCTTGCAACAAGGGCGTGAGATTCTTCCGTTAAATGATCTAAGGTCAGTGTACGCGGGTTATTGAGGCCGACGTTAGCCTCTTGCAGCAAGACCTCGGCGATTGGCGTACGCATTTCCGGGAACAGAGCGGCATAGGGCGCAACCGGGGATACTGCTTCCCCCAAAATGGATGGAGGCACAACCTTCAAGGCCGCTTCAATGTCGATCAGTTGCAACTCGTCAATCAAACGATCTCGATCGATCGTCATAGCTAAGGCGTGACGTGCTTCGCGGCTATCTAACGGGCGCCGAGATACATTTACGGCGACGAAGTACAAGCCGGTTCCTGCATCAATGCGCGACGCGCCCGCGCTCAGGCTACGGCCGATTTCAAGCGGAAACCCCTGTGCAATGTGTGCTTGCCCCGAACTCACAAGGTCACTGGCATCTAGCGGCGTATCGGCTTGCACAAATTCAATACGATCTATCCCGACATCTCTGGCGCTGAAGAATTCCATGTTTTTAGCGAGGGAGAGACTTTCGGCGCTTGGTACCGCCGTAAAAGCACCGGCCGAGATAAGGTGCTCGGCACTTGACCAGCCGCCTTCCACATCCATCGCGTGTTCCGGTATGGGAAACGCAACGGGCAGGCTTAAAGCGTCGAGAAACCGGGAAGACGGTCTTTCCAGCGCAATTTCCACACGGCCAAATGGAAGAGAGGAAACGCCGAGCTTTTCAGGTGGGAGCCGTCCCGCAAGGACAGCGGCCGCACCCTCAATACTTTTTAGGTGACCCGCATAGGGGGCTGACGTAGCTGGATTCAGAGCGCGTCTAAGGCCTTCAGCTATATCTGATGTGCTTACACGTCGACCATCAGACCATCGCGCATCTGGTCCTAAATCAAAGGTGTACGTCAAGCCGTCCGGACTCACCTCCCAGGACACGGCGAGTCCAGAAACGATTTTCCCATCCGCGCCGTGAGAAACGAGTCCCATATAAATTTCGCTTGAAAGGGCAACTTCTGTACCTGTTTTCGCTAAGTGAGGATCGATTACCCTCGGAATCTCGGGCATCACAACGACCAGAGACTTCGAATTGTCCGTTTGTGCTTGAGAGACGTTTTTTGAGACCGCGAATACGGCTATGACTGCGCAAAAAATGAAGCTCGTCATTTTGCAGTTGCATTGCATCGCTTTGATCAACAACGCGCTAAACCGATGACTCAGATTTAACGGTATTGGAAAGCACGCCAATATCCTGAATTTCTACGTCAACCTGATCGCCAGGCTTCAACCACCTGGGTGGTTTGCGTGCCGCACCGACGCCAGCGGGGGTGCCAGTTGAAATTACGTCTCCCGGCTCGAGATGTGTAAATGTAGAGATATATGAAATGATATCGGTGATGGAATGAATCATCTCCGAAGTGTTGGCGTGCTGAACAACCTCACCATTTATGCGCGTGGTTAGCTCGAGGTTTTGCGGATCGGCGACCGCCGATGCAGGCACAAGCCATGGTCCGCACGCACCGGAAGAGTCAAAGTTTTTCCCAGCCGTGAACGAGTGTTTTTGAAAATCGCGGATGCTGCCATCCAAGAAGCATGTGTATCCCGCAATGTGAGATATCGCTCTATCAGTAGGAATACGTCTCCCGCCTTTACCGATAACAACGGCTAATTCACCTTCGTAATCGTACTGTTCTGAAGCAACGGGACATACGATAGATTGGCGATGACCGACAAGAGACTGAGGGGTGCGCATGAATAAATTTGTCTGGGCTGGGGCTTCCCCTCCCATTTCCGCTGCATGGTCGCGATAATTCTTACCGACACAGATAACACGGGCCGCATCGGGGACAACCTGCAGCAAAACGACTTTATTCAAAGGAGCGATTGCCTTTCGCTTGGCTGCAACCGACTGGAGGTTTCCCAATGGTCCTGTCGCGAGCACAGCGCGTAGTGATGGTCCTGCGTCGGAGAGATCGACTATCTCATCGTCAATGACGGCGCCAAAACTCGGTCCTTGGGCATATTCATAGCTAACAAATTTCATGTGCTGCATTTTAAGCCCCTGACATCTGGTGGCTGGCCCCGACCACAATGTACTGAGAAACAAATTCTATTGGAATTTTGTCAGACTCCGACAGATACCGCATCAATCGGGCAACATGACGGCGTCAATAACGTGAATAAATCCATTGTCGGCAATGACGTCAGCTTTGACAATTCTTGCGTCTTCAATCATCGCGTTCCGCGTCGCGTCTATAAGTAATGTGCCGCCATCGACGGTCACGGCTTCCAGTCTCTTTCCAAGTATGTCTCGGGACGTGATCTCACCGGCGATGATGTGATTTCGGACGATTTCACCAAGCCGGTCCGTATTCGCTGGATTAAGAAGATCCCGCAGTTCGTCGCGGGGCATTTGTGCAAATGCATCATCGGTGGGCGCAAACAATGTCCAAGGACCCTCGCTGTTGAGCGTATCCATGAGGGCTGCATTCGTGGCAGCCAAAAGCAATGTGTTGAAGGTGCCTGCCTCGGTGATGGTCTCGACAATATCGGCGGCTGTGACAGGCGTAGAAGTGCACAATATTGTTACTGTAAAGATTAGTTTTCGAAGCATATGTTGCATTTTTCGATTGCTGTCGAAATGAGATGGCAGCGGCTCCGGCATTGTCATGCCGCTCTCTATCTTAAGCAACAAGTGAGTACACTACTTGAATTTTTGCCGGGCTGTCGCTTTGTACGCTTTGGCCCGGTTGAATTGAAAATAGGCATACGGGAAAGGCTATGGCTAAGAACTTAAAGGACGAAGCGGGCGGACAAAGGGAGATGTACGATGAAATCTCCAACCTCGTCGGAAGCATAGCCAAAGCGCTCGAAATCAGCGATTCGGAGGTCATTGACGCAGCTGAGCGCGGCGAATTGGCGATTGAGTTTGGAGCGGACGCCAACGGCAACCGCTTCGTTTCCGCCTCAATGGGCCAACGTCAGGCTAAAATTTATCAGGGTGCGATCAAGCACGACGAGCAGCCATAATCCTGAGTTAGCCTGAGCAATAGCTATCGGAGATGTAGAGAATTCTACAAATATGATGTATATGCATCATATGGAGCAGCCATATAGCGAGACACAGACTGAAAATCAGGCGGACTCGGCCTCGATCTTAGAGGTCTGCCTTTGCCATCACATCAGAAAAACCTCTCGGTTTATGACGCGACGCTATGATCAAGCTCTCAAGGTTTCCGGGCTAAATTTCAGTCAATTCAACGTGTTATTAGCCATTTCGGTGCTTGAGCCGGTGCCCGCACCTGAGATTGCAAAGTACATGGCATTGGAACGAACAGCTCTCAACCGAAACCTCAAGGTTCTTGAAGAGCGCGGATTGGTTCAAGCCGAGGTTGGAAAAGGGCGAAGGGCCAAAATCTTGCGCTTATCTACGGCGGGGATCAATGCCTTACATAGCGCCAAGCCGTTATGGGTGATGGCGCAGAACGAAATGGTCCGGCACTACGGAAACCATTCCGCCAACAGAATTTTGGAGATCTTCTCCAGGAGCGCAAACGCCGAATAAATGACGTATATACGTCACAATAGATGCTGGGCTGGGTCCTTAAATATCTTTTGAGCCTTAACCTTTATTAAACCGTTCTCGCACGAGAGTACTGCTTCAGCGTCGCGCAGAAGCGTTCACGTACCCAGGGAATCTCCGTGCGAACGGTCACAAGAAACTTCAAAGATCGGGAAATCATCTACCGCGAGGGAGATGAAAGTGACTGGGCTTTTTAAGTCCTCGAGGGCTCAGTCGAACTGCTCAGAGATGGGCCTGAAGGGCCTGTCGTTTTGGCACGCCATCGCGCCGGTGAACTCTTTGGGGAAATGGGCATTCTGGACAGCTCTCCGCGTACGGCAACGGCTCGTGCGAGGGGCGCCGTTGCAGTTAAAGCCATCTCGCGTGACGAATTTCTGAGCCAAGTCGAAGCAGACCCCGACACGGCGCTAAAGGTCATGACCAAGCTGGCAAAACGCATGCGTTCGCCTGCCGGTCAGGACATCGTCCGCGCAGAAGCGTTCAAAGCCGCTGCAGCGAAATTGCCCGTTCCTGTGGACGACTCCAGCGGCGAGCTCGGAGCGCCGCCTCCTGTTCGCGTCGGACGACCGCTGCCTACAAACCTCATCGGCGAACGTAAGCCTAATTTACTCGAGAAGGTTATCGACACGTTCGTCAAAGATCCAACCCGGCGACCCGGCAGAAAGTCAAAAGCGCCGGCACCGAGTGATCTTTCGATCATGGTTGTAAAATTCCAAGACGACTATGAAGACATGCAACACCAGCATCTCCTTCAGGCGCTGGATGGAATCCCCGGAACGCGGGTAGTGGGAGTTGACAGAGACCTGACCCAATTCATTCCCGGTCTGGGTGAGCCCGGCGGGTATTTAAACGATGATGTGATCAAGCGAGCAACGCGAGAGGGGCGGCGTTGGATGGTTGAGCACAACGCCGACCTTCTGATTTGGGGGGGAATAGATCCGACCGGAAGAAACCTGGAAATTCATTTTACGGGCACAGCCTTGAGTCCGGGTGAAAGGCCCGGCCGCTTTACGTCATTGAATGTTCTAACCGTTCCTGTGGATTTCTATAGTGATTGGACACCTCTGGTTCGCGCGGTCATTCTGTCTGCAATCGATCCGCGTAGCTTTTCGCAGGGTCGAATCTTGCGGTCCGCGCTGCCTTCCATCGCAGCGGCGGCAAAGACGATGGGGCTTGACCCCTCGACGGCGATGGAGCCGGCTGAGCGCGCATCAATACTTTTCAGCTATGGAAATGCCTGCGCCATATGCGCGCAGCTGGAAGGTGACCGCGCTTGGTTCCACACGGCAGTCGAAGCGTGGAAGGCAGCCGTTGAACTCACCACAAATGACCAAGGACCGCTTCTTGGCCAGCTTTACCAACAATTGGGGCTAACCCTTCAGATTATTGCCGAGAGATCCAACGACAGCGATTGCCTTGAACAAGCCGCAGACGCCTATCGCAGAGCGCTCATGCACATTTCTCGCAGCAAGCAAACTGCTGATTGGGGCCTAATGAAATACAGGCTTGGCTGCGTCCTTTATAAAATCGATATGGCGATCGGCGATGACAACGCACTACGGGAAGCTATTCACGCTTGTCAGGCCTCGCGCCAGATATTTAACAAGTATTCACACCCTATCCGTTGGTCGGAAATCTCCAATACGTTAGCTCAAATACTTCAGGTATATGGGGACAACATTCGAAGCGTTCCCATTCTTGAATACGCGGTAAGATGCTGCGTGTCTTCGTTGCAGGTTCGCACTCCCGATACCGCACCTTTGCAATGGGCGTCCATTCAAAACACCCTGGGGTCGGCGATGTTCCTACTCGCCAAACACACCGGTGAGTGGGAGTATATGCGCCAATCTTCCGAGGCGTTTTGAATGGCGTTAATCGTCTACAAAGATCACGGCGCTTCTCGCATGGCGATTATAACCGAGCGAAACCTTGGCCGGGCAGAAAAACAAATTCAGACAGCCAGCGAAAAACGCGTGTCTGATCCAATCTGGGCACAAAGCTTCAACATCACAGACGAAGATGAGGGCTACGATTGGCAATCCTTTCTTGACGGCACCGCTGGTCAAGAAGGCGAAATTGATCAAGTAGCCTGATACAGACTCCGACGATTCCCAATCTTGGTTTAGGATCGCCCCTCTGCAGTGGCAAACTGCCCAGGGAGGGCGGCTTTCATGACCGCGACGCCGCGCATACTAGCGATCGATCAAGGAACGACGTCAACGCGGGCCGTCATATTCGATGCACACGGTACGCCGCTTTCAGTTTCTCAAAAGCCTTTACGACAAATCTATCCGCAAGACGGATGGGTAGAACACCATCCTGAGGAAATTTGGAGCGCTGTCGTAGAAGTCTGCCGAAATGTCATTGAAAAATCGGGCGGGGCCCGGGGGATTGCCGCAGTCGGTATAACAAACCAGCGCGAAACCGCCCTGATCTGGGAGCGAGATACAGGTAAGCCTCTAACCAACGCTATCGTCTGGCAAGACCGCCGGGGCGCGGAAAGGTGTGCTGAGCTTCGCGCGAATGGATACGAAGATAAGATTCAACTGAAGACTGGCTTACTGCTGGATTCGTATTTCTCGGCGACAAAGCTCGAATGGATATTGAACAATGTGGAAGGTGCATATGCAGCAGCCAGGGGCGGCAATCTGGCTTTTGGCACGATAGATTCCTTTTTGATTTGGCGGCTGACGCAAGGACAGGTGCACGCCACAGACGCGACAAATGCATCGCGTACAATGCTATTTGATATTCATAACTGTATATGGGATGAAGAGCTTCTTGATCTCTTTCGAGTGCCAAGAGAATTATTGCCGAATGTGTTGGACACGTCCGGCGACTTCGGTTCGACCTCCAAGGAAATATTTGGCGTAGAAATTCCAATTCGCGGCGCCGTTGGCGATCAACAAGGTGCTCTAGTCGGGCAAGCTTGCTTTGAACCAGGCATGATTAAAAGCACCTATGGCACAGGGTGTTTTGTCTTGGCTAATACAGGCCACAAAGCTGTGACCTCCAAAAACAAGCTGCTTACGACAATTGCATACAGACTTGGGGGTGAAACAACGTTCGCCGTTGAGGGAAGCATCTTCAACGCTGGCACAGTCGTTCAATGGCTGCGTGACAATGTGAATATGATTCAGAGCGCGGCAGATTCAGAAACTCTAGCCAAGAGCTTGGACGGCACAACTGATGCGGGGAAAGTGTTTTTGGTCCCTGCTTTTACTGGCCTGGGCGCCCCCTACTGGGATCCAATGGCACGCGGTGCGATTTTTGGCCTCACGCGCGATTCGAGCATCGCTCAAGTAGTGCGGGCGGGCCTCGAGTCGGTCGCGTACCAGACCTTTGACCTTCTAACTGCGCTTATTCAGGACGGTGTGACGCCTCCGCCCGCGCTGCGAGTGGACGGAGGTATGGTTGAAAATGATTGGCTAGTGCAATTCATAGCAGATGTGTGCGGCATACCCGTTGAGCGCCCTGCAAACATAGAAACAACTGTATTGGGCGCCGCTTACCTCGCAGGTTTGGGTAGTGGCCTGTTTTCCTCTTTAAGCGATATAGAAGCGGCATGGCGCCTTGAATTCCGCGCGACTCCGGAGATGGCGAACAATGTGCGGAGCGACTTGATCAACCGCTGGCTAGACGCTGTCAGGCGTACGCGCAGCTAATTTGCTGACTTCGATTCCCTGCGTATTTTCCTAATGCTTCAATGCAGCAAATTTGTGTGCATTGCGATATATGGTGGCCCTGCGTACGCGCGTCCCCGAGCAAACTCTAGTTAGATCGAGTCTTGGTTTGGCGACCGGCCAAATTAGTGTAATGTTTTCGGGCTCAGGGGTGGGGTTTACGGGTTTCTGGTACCGATGCAGTCGTCTTCTCCGGGGGAGAACGCCAAGTCTGGCGTAACCGCTAAGGTAAAATGGTTTAATCCGGCTAAAGGTTTCGGCTTTGTCGCGCCGACGGATGGCACGCCGGACGCCTTCTTGCATGTTTCCGTTGTCCAACGGGCTGGGCTTCGAACGTTGCGTCAAGGCGCGACAATCATCTGCGACCTAGCGACAGGACCTCGGGGACCTCAAGTTTCAGTTATCGAACGCGTTGATGATTCCACTGTTCAGGATGACTTACCTGAAGCGGAAAATGGCGAAGAAACTGTATTGGACGGTGAAATTAAGTTCTTTTCGGTTGATAAAGGTTACGGTTTTGGCATGCCTGATGGCGGTGACGATGTGTTTATCGGTATCGGTGCATTGCAACGTTCGAATTTGGACCGCTTAGAATCTGGACAGCACGTCCGGATGCACGTTAGACCCGGCAAAAAGGGACCAATGGCGGTCCGGATCGAAATTTTAAGTGAACCCCAGAATACCACCAGGGCCGACGCGTCCGTTTCGGAAGACGCATCTCCCGAGTGATTGAAACTCAGGTGCCGGCCATGGCTTCCCGCTTTTATTGCGCAACCAAGCAACCTGACAGCGATGTAAGGTCATAGCCGTAGTTCGGACACAATGGGAAGTAATCGTCGTTGCTGTAGAAAATGATGAGAGCCCCAAACTCATTATTTCTTAGGCGCACCAAAATTGAACTTTGGTGCATTGCTTAAGGCGGACCGGCGGTTTCCTCTCCTCCCCCTCATCCCCCAGGGCGCCCCGGTCCGCCGGAAGCGCCAAAATAGCTATAAGTAGCTATAGTTTTACGGTTTTTGGCACTTTATTGGCTTCTCGCGCGTAAGGGCTTAAATAGTGAAGGCAATGTGATACATTAGAACGGCTCAAATATTGGATATCTAGGTTGGAGAAGTTGGAGCACATGAAAGACGCCGGTTCAGAAACGGCAGTGTTAGATCGCTTACGCGCCGTGGGACTGAGGCCCACCAGGCAGCGCTTGGCTTTGGCCAAAATTCTGTTTTCACAGGGGCCGCGTCACGTGTCCGCTGAAGAACTGTTTAATGAAGCGAAAGCCCACAAAATCAATGTATCGCTCGCGACGATTTATAACGCGCTGCATGACTTCACATCAAAAGGCTTGTTGCGGGAGCTATCGATAGATTCGATGGGGTCGTATTTCGATACAAATACGAGTGAGCACCATCACTTCTTTTTTGAAAGCTCGGGCAAACTAGAAGACGTTCCGTTGGGCGAAGTAGACATATCGTCCCTGCCAAAGGCGCCGCGGAGCTCATCGATATCTCGCGTTGATGTGATCATCCGCCTCAAAGACTGAATCAAGCACACATCAGTCATTGCCTTGCGAACCGTTCGCATATTTAGAACGGTTCTAATCTACTTGACCCGTTGACCGCGGTTCTTTAAAACCATTCGATAATAGATTTCATAGGCAGGCCGATTTCCAGGCTTGCCTATGAAATAGAATGCAATGGCCAATGGAACGCACGTAAGGAGACACACATGGCACAACTCAAGGGATCCAAAACCGAAGACAATTTAAAAGCGGCTTTTGCCGGCGAAAGCCAAGCAAATCGCCGGTACCTCTACTTTGCACAAAAAGCAGACGTAGAAGGCCAAAACGAGGTGTCATCGCTGTTCCGTTCCACCGCGGAAGGTGAAACGGGCCATGCTTTCGGTCATTTGGAGTACTTGGAAACTGTCGGCGATCCAGCTACAGGCGAGCCTATTGGCGACTCAAGCGCCAATTTGAAGGCTGCCGTTGCTGGAGAAACACACGAGTATACGGATATGTATCCTGGAATGGCGAAAACGGCGCGCGAAGAAGGCTTCGACGAAATTGCCGATTGGTTCGAAACTCTGGCCAAGGCAGAGAAATCTCATGCCGGACGCTTCCAGAAGGCTCTTGATTCGCTGAGCTAGTACAGCAAATACGCAGATCAAAGCCGGCCGATGACCTAAGGTTAATCGGCCGGCTTTTTATTTATGACCACCAATCAGTCTCAAACTTCATCTCTGTGGAGCAGTATGGACAATGAGAGAAGGAAGTCTTGAAGCGCCGACGCGTCACATTATCGATTGGAACAATCCCAACTTTATAGACGCAGAAAAGCTTGATGCGGAATTGCGAAGGCAATTCGACATTTGCCACGGATGCCGCCGATGCTTCAATTTGTGCGACTCATTTCCCCGACTGTTCGATCTTATAGATGAAGCAGAGGACGAAGAACTGGAAGGTGTTAAGAGCTCGGATTTTAAATCCGTCGTAGACGCGTGCACATTGTGTGACATGTGCTTTCTGACAAAGTGTCCGTATGTTCCTCCGCACGAGTTCAACATTGATTTCCCGCATCTGATGTTACGCTACAGAGCGGCGGAATATGCGAAAGACGGCGCACCCTTTTTCGACAAACAACTCACCGAAACTGATAGAAACGGCAAATTGGCTGCGATTGCGCCAAAATTAGCGAATTGGGCCTCACGGCGAGGCAATGGTCTTACGCGGCCTGCTTTGGAGAGCGTGGCAGGCGTTCACCATGACGCAGAGCTTCCTAAGTTTCATGGAACGCCTTTCGTCGCGCGGGCAAAGGGTTCTCCGCCGGAAGTAAATCGCAGCGCGCCCGGATATGGGCGCAATGCCGTAATCTTCGCAACCTGCTTTGCCAACTACAACAACCCTGACATTGGTGAGGCCGCGCTCAAGGTCTTGGCCAAAAACGGTGTGAATGCCGAAGTCGTATATCCAGAGTGCTGCGGCATGCCTCAACTTGAGCAAGGGGATATTGCGCGCGTAGCCGAAAAGGCCAAGTCGATCGCGGCGTTCCTAAGGCCATATATTGATCAGGAGAAGGACGTTATCGCTTTAGTCCCTAGCTGTGCGCTAATGATGAAGTTTGAATGGCCTTTGATTGTTCCAAATGATGAAAATGTAAAAGCACTCGCTCAATCGACGTACGATATCACGGAGTATGTCGTCGAAATTGCACAGCAAAATGGTATGGCCGAAGGACTTCAACCCGTGCCAGGTGGAATCGCGTTGCACTTGGCATGCCACGCCCGCGCCCAGAACATGGGGCCGAAGGGTGCGGAGATGCTAAGGCTGATTCCCGATACAGACGTGTCCGTCGTGGAACGATGTTCAGGACACGGCGGGTCTTGGGGAATCAAGAAAGGCAATTTTGAAGTTGCAACTAAATTTGCCCGGCAAACCGTACGCCGGGCGGCGGATACGGGAAAATCATATTTTGCGTCGGAATGCCCGTTAGCCGGGAAGCATCTAGTCCAAGGGTTTGAAAACTTGGATGAAGCGCCCCAAATGAAAAGGCAAGCGTTACATCCGATCGAGATTCTGGCCAAATCCTACGGGTTGGTCTGATTTAATCAGAAACACGGAGGACCAATGTTGGATACGACAATGGAAGACACGCCGAAGCGAAAAATAACCCGAGAAGATTTGATGCCGCTCGATGAATACGCGAAGATTCGTCGGCAGCATAAGGCAACATTAGTCGAGAAAAAACAGCGCCGACGGATTCACATCGGACCACACATTACACTCTACTTCGAGAATTTCGATACGATGTGGGCGCAAATACAAGAAATGCTGTTCATCGAGAAAGGTGGAGAAGATCAGATTGAAGGCGAATTGAACGCTTATAACCCGCTCATCCCGCAAGGATCTGAGTTAGTTGCGACCATGATGATCGAGATTGAAGACGAGAATGTACGCCGGAGAACGCTCGCGAATCTAGGCCATATAGAAGATATGGTAGCGATTTCTTTCGATGGACACTCCGTGAAAGGGACGCCGGAAGATGATTTAGAAAGAACGACGGCGGGCGGAAAAACGTCGTCGGTGCATTTTTTACATTTTTCGTTTACGCCGGAACAAATCGCGGCGTTTAAAAAGGATGGAGCTGCAGTCACAATTGGTATTGGTCACCCAAATTACGGACACATCGCGATTTTGCATGAAAATACCCGAGCTGCGCTCGCTCAAGATTTTGATTAGCGACTCCCTTCGAGGCTCACTCAATGACTTCATCGGCGAATACGCCCCAAAGGTGATCCCTACGCATCCAGCCTTGAACACCGTCGATCTCAATTCGGCAGTAGCTTCCTATTGGGCATCTTTGAAGACTCACAATTACGCCGGGCTCTAATTGAGCAAGAATCTGGCCTTCATTTTCGCTTGTGCGACGCAGCGGCCTTAGTCCGCCAATTACAATTGCCGTTCTCCTTGAGGACAGCATACTGGTATGAACCCATCCATTGCTTCCTTCAGGGTCATTTATACGCCTCCACGTATCAAATTCA
>Ga0181593_10003651_pt1 | contig 14042 bp, 14 predicted proteins | sample 071ome_19_FD_133756 | JGI IMG/M metagenome (GOLD analysis project Ga0181593, IMG submission 133756) | Coastal salt marsh microbial communities from the Groves Creek Marsh, Skidaway Island, Georgia - 071413AT metaG (megahit assembly) | ecosystem: Environmental > Aquatic > Marine > Intertidal...
AGCCTAATTTATTAAAGTCCCACTGGTCTACTTACGGCGAACATTGAAAATTCTGCTGGCAAGACTTTCTTTGTGATGCTGAAAAGCGATATATGCTGGAACAAAACTGGACGTCAACGTTTGACTACCTCTAATTCTAGCATCCCTCTCTAAAGCCTTGCCGATTATGAGCCCGCTCGGTCTAGTATGAGGAAAGTAGACCTCCGATACGGTTTCTACGGGGCTTCGGGATTTCCTAAAAAAATCTGAGATGCCACACAGCTCCGATAGTCGCGCTTCAGCCATATCACGACGCAAACGACCTACAAAGACTGATTTATTTTGAGCCAAAAACCCTCCACGATCGAAGACATTATCGAAGTTTGCGGTGTAGTCGACAGTGCCGATTACGTCCCGCGTCTTGATGGATATGTGTCGGCTCATTATCGTCTCTATACTCTGGTTATGTTGGACGCCCATAATCTCGATGTCGTGAATATCGAAGTTTTCATTAAAAACCACAAAATTGAATATGGAGTCATCAAGAATTGCATGCTCGCCACACACATTGACTCTCTTTAAAACTTTATCGACAACTTGGATTCTAGGATCTGCTACCAAAACCTCCATCGCTGAGAAGAAGTCGCCGACGATATAGTTTTTAGGTTGGTATTTCCCTAGAACGTCAATCTGTGACTCAGCTAAGTGCAAAAATCTCCCATCAGGATCTAGGAATTTTTCAATTTCTGCCATGCGAGCAGCCTCGCAATGGTTGGCTGCATAAATTATATTATTGGTGGCCTGCAGATCCGTGACAGGGTTTATGAGCCATGCTCCACCAAGCGATTCTGGCTTTCTGAAGATCGTGACTTCAAAAAAATCCGCAAGATACCTTGCCCAAATACGCTGAATCAAACTATCGCCAATTACAGCAACGGATAACATAGTCAAGTTCACCTATGACTTAATAAAAATATAGTCGACTCGATCTATGTTTTCTTTATTCGTGTCGCCTGCGGTGAGGAGATCATTTGATGCGCTGTCGTGCGCTGAGACATACTGATAACCAAAACTTTCTACTAGGGGGATAAAATCATCCGGGTCGCTATGAAACCCTGAGGTTCCTTGGATTATGTATACCTTCTCCGTAATTGAGCTGCGCAGATACATTAACAAATTCCGCGTAAGTCTCCATAGCCTGCCAGTTTTTAGGCACCAGACCAGATACCGTCTGAACGATAGGCCGTAATCTCGCCCCTCAAACTCGTTGCGGACCGGGATCTCACCGAGGTAGAGAATCTGGTCCTTTTCTTGTATGACCGAAAAAGCGCCTAGCGACTTTACGACAGAACTCGCGTCGAAACCGTTTCCGTGGAGCACAGAGTTACAGACAATCAAATCAGCTGTCCGGCCTGGCAATTCGGAAAGAGGCTCGTCCGATTTGCCCCTCAAAAACAAAATATTTTCCCAATCACAGAAGGCGCGCGCGAGTAGGTTCTTTTCCTCTTCACTCGGTACTGCGCCGACGCAAATGTCAAATCTACTACTCAGTTCACGCAAAAGTGTGCCGTCCCCGCAACCCATATCCAGAGCCAAACTGTTTTTTTTGACGTTCAAGCGTGAGAGGTTATCTTTGATGAGGAGTGCACGTCTTTTTGTTTCGATCGGCTTATCTCTTCCGCTCAGCTGACTAAGATCCCCCTGAATCGCCAGCTTCCTGTATTTTTCCCTTGATGAACTGACCTTATAAATGGGCACTGAGTTCTCGGGCAAGCTGGCGGTTACAAAATATCATGTCAGATTTACTGGCGAAGGAAACTTTCCCGAAAAAGAAAAATCTTTTTCTGGTAAGCCAGACGAGTAATCACCGTAAGCTCTACAGAAAGCCATGAAAATAATTGATGCCGTCAAACGTAACTTCATCTTCGCTATTAACGGTCAGATATTGAGGCTGTGTTCCCTTAAAAGTAGCCCTAAAATACCCGTAAGGCAGAACTCCAACAGGATCAACCTCAACAGCTGACATCACTTTGGATTTTATAGACTCAACAGTGCTCAACTTTTGACACCCGGTTGCATTTTCGTAGTACGAGTCAGAGGCCACTAGCACGGGGACACCCATGTATAGAAGCTCCGCTCCAATTGTCGATCTGCAGACGACTGACTTTTGCGAGTAGCGTCCCAGTGCATAGGAATCGATATTGCTATCCTCGAAAAAAAACCTCGCAGACGTGAGTTCCAGCGCCAATGCTTGCCAACGCTGTCGGTCAATTTTACTCTTTTCTCGCATGTGCGGATGGATCCGAACCACCAAACAGGTATCAGAGGGAAGGTTTTGTTCGAGAATTCTTACAAAGTCGATCTGGTTTTTCCAAGGAAAGCAAGTCCCATTGCTCGACGCCACTCCAACATATTCATCGTCGCTAGATTGGTAGTAGACCACGTATTTTTCTGGTAGCGAATACTCATTAATAAAGTCTTCTCTAGTGCTCCATTTGTCAAATTTCAGCTTTACGCCGGTCCTCGGCGAAAGCAAAAGTTCTTCTGATTGAATTCTAGTGTCGAACCACTGTTTCGCCACAGCTTCCTTAACAGGGCTGTCCTCTGCGGCATCCCAGAATTGATAGATTAATTTGCTATATTCCCTGACATCATGCACTTGAAATGGCCAACATAGATATCCGGCTTTTGGCCAGTAATACTCATAATAGAAAACTTTAACTCCCTTCGATTTTGAGGCGTTCGCTACTGCCGATTCAGGCCCGAATCTTCCGTTGAACACCACCACCTCATCCGCACGAAAATTGGTTAAAAGGTCCAACGCCTTTTTATATACGTTGAGAGAAGATGAGATTATAAGAGCTAATTGATCTCGCACAGAGTCTATGGGAATCGCCGTTGCATCAACTTTCAACACGTCGGTTAGCACACTAATAGCCGCAGTACCTACCTCATAGCCCTCGTGAACCACGGAGCGGTAGTCGGCCACCGTCGAGGCCTGCACTGTCACTAAGGGATGTTGGGAATAACTGGTTTTAAGCCATGTATCGTCTAGTGTTATGTCTAAGTCTTCATTTTGTACCCTTGCATACAAACGATAAAAAGGTCTCGCCCACAGGATCGAGTGCCTCCCTTTATAAATTTCGTTGTAATAAACGTCCTCTCCACCCCAAGCTATCAGAACTGAGTAACCGTCTCGCGCTCGCTGAATTGCAATCTCAAATACCAGCTCAAGCTGAATGGGCTTGCTTCTAAATCCAAAGATCACGCAGCTCTTTTTCAAGGACTCACTCCAACTGATTTTTTTGAACCAAATTGATCAGAAAAGAGCGGCAATGTTAGCACGCTGGTCCCAAGGGCACTCGCAAGACATTATTACCTTTCAATATCTCGGTCCCGCCGACGCGGGATATACCTACACCGCTCTAATTCCTAACACGAATTCATTTGTGGTTATTTGGCGGATCAAGTTGAAGATGCACCGATGGCGGAAAGTGATCTTCCTTAGAGGTCTACAGTTGTGACTTACCTTGCAGCAATCGCGGTGAAACCCTAGCTAAACCCACGATGGAGCGGGTTCGCTCTAAGTAAGCATGCTATGGTTTGCATCTATCTTGGACGAGATCGACTTCATGATGCTTAATGATTCAACTATATTAATCACTGGTGGAACAGGGTCTTTCGGGAAGGCCTTCACGCAGCGTACCCTTCAGAAATTCTCGCCGAAGAAAATCATTATATACTCCCGCGACGAGATGAAACAGTTTGAGATGGCGGCTGAGTTTGGCCATGAAAGCCGAGTGAGGTATCTCCTAGGTGATGTCAGAGAACCTGAACGCCTTGCCCGAGCCCTTCACGGTGTGGATTTTGTAGTTCATGCAGCGGCCCTGAAGATAATTCCATCTGCGGAATACAACCCTTTTGAAGTTGTCAAAACCAATGTTTTGGGTGCCATGAATGTAATAGATGCGGCTATCAATCAAGGCGTAAAAAAGATCGTAGCTCTTTCAACTGATAAAGCCAGCCGGCCAATCAACTTGTACGGAGCAACCAAGTTAACGTCTGATCGATTGTTCATATCTGGAAATCACTATGCGAGCGGATTGGATACAAGATTTTCTGTGGTCCGTTATGGAAATGTAATGGGCTCAAGAGGGTCAGTGATCCCAGTTTTCCTCAGGCAAAGAGATGGTGGCGTCCTCACCATCACTGATGAGCGAATGACAAGATTTATGATAACGCTGGATCAGGCCGTTGAACTAGTGTGGCGTGCCTTCGACGACATGGTTGGTGGTGAGACTTACGTACCAAAAATACCGTCCATGAACATCTTGGATATAGCGCGATGCGTCGCCCCAGAGGCTCGTCATGAGTACATTGGCATTAGACCTGGGGAGAAAATTCATGAGCAGCTGATTGGTGCTGAGGAAAGTGCCTTTACCTACGAGTACGAGGACTATTTCAAAATTTTACCTCTGATAAACAGTTGGCACTCAGACCCACATCGCATCAAAAATGGCAAAGGCATTGAAGAAAATTTTGTTTATTCAAGCGACACCAATACGGAATGGCTACCGGAGGAAACCTTTTCAGCTTGGTTAGCCCGCTATTGTAATAGGCATTAGGTGTAAATTTGATCCCCTATGCGAGACATAGCTTAAGCGAGGACGACATCACTGCTGTCGTCAATGCACTGCGCTCTGGCAACCTCACGCAAGGCCCAATGGTGCCAGCCTTTGAAAGGGCAGTTTGTAACTATGTGGGCAGCAAATACGGTGTGGCAACTAATAGTGCCACCTCGGCTCTTCATATCGCTTGCGAAAGTCTAGGCGCGAAAAGTGGAGATGTCATTTGGACCTCTCCAATCTCGTTTGTTGCGTCCGCAAATTGCGCCCTTTACTGTGGTGCGTCCATAGATTTCGTAGACATAGACCCAAAGACCTTCAACATCTGCCCCGACTTGCTGCATAAGCGGTTAGTGCGCGCTAAAAATTCATCACAACGTCCCAAAATATTGATTGTGGTGCATATGGCAGGCCAATCGGCAAACATGGATCGCATCCATGAGCTGGCAGTTCGGTTTGACTTCAGAATCATAGAGGACGCGTCTCACTCGTTAGGCGCTGAGTACAACTCTCGCCGCGTCGGCTGCTGTGAGTACAGTGATGTTGCAGTCTTCAGCTTTCATCCCTCAAAGATCATAGCCGCCGCGGAGGGGGGAATCGCGGTAACAAATGACAAAGAGCTTGCAGCTAATATGGAGCTGATCAAGTCACATGGCGTAACACGTGATCGGGACCTATTTGACGGGCCGTCAGACGGTGATTGGTACTACCAGCAGTTGTGTCTTGGATACAATTACAGACTATCAGATATTCACGCCGCATTAGGTCTGAGTCAATTAGAGCGTATTGAACAGTTTTTAGAAGCAAGGCGCGCTATAGCGCGACATTATGACGAGCAGCTAGACCCTGAATTCATTTTGCCACCATTTAGAGGTGAAAATCGTCGAAGCTCTTTCCACCTGTATATAATCAAAACCAAGTCGCCCTCAACCGCATTGAGGGATCGCCTTTTTGACGCGTTAGTCGGTCAGGGTATCCGCCCCAACGTTCACTACATACCCATCCATACTCAGCCTTTTTTTCGCAAACTGGGGTTTAAATCCGGAGACTTTCCAAACGCCGAAGATTATTATCGGCGCGCGTTATCTTTGCCGATCTTTCCTGATTTTCCTTTATCAGAAGCGTCAAGGGTGGCAGACATCATTAATGAGGCGGCGGAGCTTCCATGAATATCGCTATCATCCCAGCGAGGGCCGGCAGCCAGCGGGTTAAAGATAAAAATATCCGTAAATTTCTCGGCGCGCCGATCATTGGCCACGTAATAGAGGCCTTAAAAGCTTCGGACTGCATTGATCTCGTTTATGTATCCACCGATTGCGAAAAGATAGCCACCATCGCTAGTAGTTTTGGCGCTCGAATCCGGGGCCTGCGTCCAGCAAATCTAAGCGGTCACCATGTAGGTAGCTCACAAGTTGTGAAATATGAAGCGTCAGAGCTGCTTGCGTCGGGTCTTGAGATCGACAATATCGCTGAGGTCTATGCCACCGCTGCATTAATGAGTACCGAATCACTGCGGGTTGCAATCGAGAAAGTAAACAAACTAGGTGAAGGGTTTTATGTCTTTGCCGCCTGCGAATTTGCTTCTCCAATTGAGAGGGGCTTTAAGATCGTTGATGACAGATGCGACCCGGTCAAGGCATCTTATTTCAATACACGCACTCAAGATTTAACACCCAGCTTTCACGACGCTGGGCAGTTCTATGTCGCCAAAGCGGCAACTTGGATGACCCAACCCTTTAGATTTAATGATCGGTCTTATCCGATCAGGATTCCTCGATATCGTGGCGTTGATATTGACTGGGAAGAGGATTGGGTGATGGCCGAAGCTCTGGGCAAGTCCTTACTTGGCGAGTAAACCTATGTTGTATTTCACGGAAGCCGGTGGAGTTTACGGCTTGGGCCACATCAAGCGCTTCGAGGCCTTTGCGACGAGCTTATCTGATCTTCAGCTTCAGTTGGTTCTCAAGCGTGACAGCTCTGACCATTTGAACGCTGGCCCCCCAGATAGCGTAACCGCAGCATATTGGTCTAATGAGAACATAGAAAAAGTCAAGGAACTGGTAAAAAGCAGTGCAGGCGTTTTCATAGATACATATCACGCAAGCAATGATGTATTCGAGGTGCTTGGTGGTGCAGAAAAAGTGGTAGCCATAGATGATTACCTGCAAAGAGAGTGGGATCGAGGGTTAATCGTAGACTGGACGCCTGGCGCGGAGGGACGTCGGCATCAGACTGGAGACCAATCGCTTTTCGGATCTGATTATTATTTACCACGGCCGTCGCTTAAAAGGGCGAGAAACCCCGAGCATCGCTGGCTCACACCAAAAAAAAACGTCTACGATTTAGCTGTGACAACGGTATTCGGAGGGACCGACCCTCTTGATTTCACCCCTACTTTCCACTCTTATTTATCGCCCTTTCCAAAGTCCCAACATATTGGCACAAGTTTCTATCCATCATCAGGCAGTCCCCGCCTGAAATCACGATGCAGGTGGGATTTGAGTGAAGATGAATTTTTTAGCACGATTTTTCGCAGCGACATAGTCATTACCGCCGCTGGGCAAACCTTATACGAACTCGCTTACTTGGGCATTCCGTCTTTATCTTTCCTTACGGCAGATAATCAGGCAAAGGAGCATGCCCAGTTTGTCGTCAAGGAACTCACTACCCCCCTCGACATAAGCGCCCTAACCCCAGATTCGCTGAAAGCCTCAATTGAGCAATTGTATTTCGTCAACAACAAATTGAAACGGAACCAGCTCTCGGAGTCCGGCGTCGGCTCTTTAAGCCACGTCCTCTTGTCACACATACAGGAATATCTTGACAAAAAAGGGAAGTAGTCCATGCCTCTTATTCTCGAAGTGGTATGGTAAACAGGGTTTCTAAATGCCAAGGGAAATATAGATGGGTTACCGCTCTTCGAGAGACATGACCTTTAGCCTCACTGGGCACTCACGCCCGTTTATCATTGCGGAGCTGTCTGCCAACCATAATGGCTCCTATGAAACCGCAAAGGAAATCATCTCACTCGCATATGAGAATGGAGCCAATGCGATAAAGTTGCAGACCTATAATCCGGACACGATTACTCTGAACTCTGACCTACCAGCGTTTACTGTTAAGGGCGGCACTTGGGATGGGCGAAAGCTATATGACCTCTATTCCGAGGGCGCGATGCCCTGGGAGTGGCAGCCAGACCTTATTAAACACGCTAAGAGCTTAGGTCTGTACGCTATCAGTTCTGTCTTTGACGAAGAATCTATAGATTTTCTATCAGATTGCGACGTTGATGCCTTAAAAATTGCCTCATTCGAGCTGACGCATGTCCCACTAATTAAGAAAGTTGCAATTAGCGGCTATCCGATCATTGTGTCAACGGGCATGGCTTCTATGGAGGAGGTCAAAGAGAGCGTCAAATTGCTTACTGCGCACCGGTGCCAGGTCGCGCTTTTGCATTGCGTCTCGAGTTATCCCGCATCAGTTGACCAATACAACATTAGAGCGATACAGAGTTTACGAAGCGAGTTTAATTGTGCGGTGGGAATCTCTGATCACTGCCTCGACCCACTTGGCTCTGTAGTAGCAGTTGCTTTGGGGGCGACAATCATAGAGAAGCACTTTACCCGCTCAAGGTTGGAGGGAGGACTCGACAGTAGTTTCTCTATAGAACCGAGCGAGTTGCTGACGCTGCGTAAACAGGTCGACCAAGCATACCTATGTCTGGGTTCGGGAGAAGTCTCTTGTAACAACGCGGAGCTCGAATCCCGACGGTATCGAAGATCAATTTACACTTGTAAATCAGTAGCAGCCGGCGAGCGATTTTCTCGCAAAAACATAAAAGTAGTCCGGCCTGGTCATGGGCTCCATCCGCGGCACTTTGAAAATCTACTAGGGAAGGTTTCTAGGCGACCAATTCCTTATGCTCATCCTATTACCGCTGAGGATATAGAGGATGAAGTACTGTAACAAGTGTCTCACTACTAATCTTCGCCCAAATGCGCAGTTTAACGCGGCACAAATATGCATCGCCTGCGAGTTTGCCGGCAGCACTGACATACCGGCATTTTCTTCTGACAAAAATCTTCGTGACTTGAGATCCTGGATTTCACGACTAAAAAAGGAACACCAGTTCAAGAGATATAGCGGTCAATATGACTGCATAGTCGGCGTCAGTGGTGGAAAAGACAGTACCCGACAAGCGCACTGGGTGCGAGATCGATTAGGTATGAATCCTCTACTGGTGTGCGGTGCCTATCCGCCAAAGCAAATGACAAGTATTGGTGCGGAAAACATTTCAAATCTCATCAGCATGGGATTTGATCTCGAAATTGTGTGTCCAGCGCCCAAATCTGCAGCTAGATTGTCGTTGGAGGCTTTCCGACTTTTTGGGAATGTCTGCAAGTCAACAGAGCTTGCATTATTTTCTGTTGTTCCAAATTTGGCGCTCGAGAAAAAAATCCAATTTATTTTTTGGGGGGAAAATCCGGCGCTCCAGGTTGGCGATAGAGCGACTTTAGGATTGAATCCCTTTGACGGAAGTAATCTCCGCTCACTGAACACTTTGAGTGACGGCGGCATCGAGTGGGTCGAAAAATGTGTAGGCAGGAAGTCTGCGTTTTACCGCTATCCGAGTGCGGCAGATATGAATAAAAAAGGTATCAATATCATTTACCTTGGGCCTGCTTGGGATGATTGGAGTACTTTTGAGAATGCTTCCTACGCTGCCTTACAAGGTCTGACATTGCAGCCTGAGAATAGTCGAGAGACCGGCGATATTTCGGGTGCATCTATGCTTGACGAAGAGTTTACAAACATAAACATGATGCTGAGGTACTTTAAATTTGGGTTCGGCAGAGCAACTGATGACGTTAATGAGGCAATCCGGTCTGGTCGTCTGTCGCGTACTGAAGGCGTGAAGATTGCCCAAGAGTTCGACGGCGTATGCTCAGACGGAATAATCGAGCGTTATTGCGAGTACACTGAAATCAGTGTCAACGAATTTTGGGAGGTGGCCATCTCTTTTGTTAACAAAGATCTATTTTCTGTGGCTTCAGGACAGCGCCCTAAACCTCGTTTCACAGTAGGCCAGGACTTTGATTAATATAATCAATGTAGGGTTAGGAAATCTTGCTTCACTCAGAAATTGGTGTCGGCTTAGTCAGAAGGAGGTGAGGCTCCTGGAACATTCTCTGGACTACCAATCCGGGGCAATCATCATCCCAGGCGTTTGTTGCACCGGCAGTCTTATGCTTCGCATGCGTAAAGCAGGTTTTGACAAGCTGATTTGTGAAGTTGAAAAAAGCCAACAGAAAGTGGTCGGAATCTGCGCTGGGTTTCAGGTTCTCGGCACTTTTACGGAGGAGGCAGGTGGCGTCAGCTGCCTTGGCCTTCTGCCTATTGAGACCAGCAAAAGCACACCTACCAGCGATAGAGATTCACGTTTGACCGGATGGTTTAGGGTGTCCATTCCTCTCCCAAGGGACCATCCGGTCAGTAGAAATTTTCCACGCAGCGCGCGTATCGCAGGTGAAGCTTATTTTAACCATCAATATATTGCGAAGCCGATTCTCTCAGAATGCGCTAGCTCTGATGTCGTTAGTGACCGGTCAGGTTTTGCCACCTGTTTCATAAGAAACTCAATATATGGATTCCAGTTTCATCCCGAAAAGAGCGCGAGTTTCGGTAGACGCCTGCTCGCCATCCTGAAATGAGAACAAGAGTAGGCTTCAGTATTTGTGGTCATGGGCATCACCTGTTTCAAAGCTACAGATTAAACCGCTACTCAATGCTAGGCCGAGATGAAATGATTTACCGGCAGCTGGAGAGCCATAAAATAGACGAGATGTTAATCATTTCGCCGAGCATCGCGCCGATATTTCAGGAACATGACAGCTATGATCTGGAGCGCTTGCTAGAGATCTACGTTGGGGTTCCGGTAGGGGTCGCGGGTCAAACTGGCCTGTCGCAACTTTGCCATCTTGCGGAACTAGGCTGCATCGAGCGCTTCTGCTTTAGTGGCAAGCTCCATCATGATCGTTCGCCAGAGCTTGATTTCGTGATGAGAAATTGCGGGCGCCAGGCCATCGTTGGTCTTATCCCGTTTTTGGTCGACGCAAATCTTTCGGTTTCTACACTATCGCCTAACCATCTTGAATTCACGCCGCTTACACTAGAACACGTAACGAAGGCCTACGACCTTTGTGATGAGGTCATTTTCCAAGACATCATGGCCTATGGGAGTAGGGATTGTTTCCATATTGACCAGATCTCTCCCTTTATGTTGTGGCCAAATAGAACGATACTCAATGGCGGCATTGGTGCAGATCAAGCGCGGTCTTTTATGAATCTTGGGGTTGCTGCCCTATATCTAGACAACTTGGCGTTTCACAGTGAAAAAACTTATTAAGTGTGACCAATGTCACACTACCGCCAACTTTTTCAATCATCACCGTTACGACGGTGTCTGCGGAGCATGCTTCAACTTTAATGAGGTAACACCTGCTGTTTACGCTCAAAGGCATCAGGATCTGCTTCACATTTTCTCCGTGGCTAAAAAGTACAGTCGCGGCAAGCAATATGATTGTATCTATGTCGCTAGAGCCGATGCCGAAGACTTCTTTTGTGTTCACCTTCTCGTTCGGGAAGGATTGTCAGTCCTCGTCGTCCTAACAAACAACTATTTTTTGAACGACTTAGCCTGGCACAACTTCCATCAGCTGGTGACGTACTTTGACGTTGACTCGGTCACCTACAACCCAAACCTGCACACCTACAAGGAACTTGTGCGGACCTCACTTCGCCGATGCAACTCGATCTACTACCCCTTCAAAGCAATTCTTCATCATTACGTTATAAGGATCGCGGCCGAAAAGGCGGTTCCTTTAGTCGTGTGGGGTCAGTGTCAACCCCTCGAATTCGACGGCAAGTTTCAAAAAACCGATGAGCTCAGATTGTCAGAGTGGTGGATACTTGAGCATGAACTGAATGGAGTCACACCAGAAAGATTCTTGGGAAGTGGCGCTCAGCTAGACGCGGGCACAGCACGCCATTTCACCTTTCCATCCATATCGACGAGGGCCAACAGAGAAATAATTTTTTTATCTAACTTTATGAGGTGGGATCAGGCGACGCAAAACAACAACGCGCTGGACTTTGGCTTCGAGCCGGACGCACCAAACAACACGTTTGACCAATTCGAAAATGCAGGCTCGTCCGTTTATTATCAACTCCACGATCTACTTCGAGTGCTAAATCACGGGTTTCCAAAATTAGCGGTGCACCTGGCCAGAGAAATTCGATTCGGCCGGTGGAAAAAGTCTGATTATCAAAACCTGACCAAATTTTTAGCATACGACCCAGCGCCTTTTTTCAAAGATTTTCTCAATACTACTACCAGCGGATATCGTTGGTTTTTGGAGCACCGATTAAGCACTGTCCAGCATCTAATAAGAGAAGCTCCAGAGATAAATCTTGCGAAGCGGATGGCTTCTCCTAAACCTCTGCAGAATAAGAATATTCAAGATTTCGTGATATTTCAAAAGGGGATATGAGTGCTGATATTGTTTGGTGCAGGTCATGTTGCAGAGAGGGAAATTCTATCCGGAGAGACACCAGCTTTCGTGGCGGATAATAACCCTGATTTGCAGAACTCAAGAATTCTGGGTGTCGAAATTCTGTCGCCAGAAAGGCTGACTGCCCTTAATGGCATTTTGCAGGTAATAATCTGCACGAGCTCTATATTGGATGTCCAAGAGCAACTTCATAGCTTGGGCATCTCCAGCGCCCAGATTAGTGTATCGACCTACTTGGGATCAGCGGCCCAGGTCTACAGGCTGGAGCAGTTTTGTTTCCGAGGCTTTGTGTCGTGCGGTTTACCCAGCTCCAGAAAGTCGTTGCATGGTGGCGGGGTCTATCAAGTAGAGGAGAATAGTAGTGAGCTGAAAATTACAAAAATTTTCGAGGGCAATTGTCGCAATATCGAGCTGCACGGCACTCGTCTTGATGTGGCGTGCCAAGGGCGCGGCATCGTACAGATCTGCACAAAAACTCTGGAGGTTAATAACGAGATCCCAATCCCCAAGCCGGCATCCATCCATGGCATCAGAAGATTCGGGGACCATTACTATGCTACGGATCCTGAGTCAGACAGCGTGTTGGTCCTTGAGCAGTCAGGAAAAGTCGTAAATCGTTATAGCATCAGCGACAAATTTGCCACTACGGGGTCACCGCAACACCACGTAAATGATCTTTATATTCTTAACAATAGTATTTACGTCAGCATGTTTTCTTTGTCTGGCAACTGGAAAAATGGAATATTCGATGGGGGTGTTGTTGAAGTAGATATGTCGACAGGGAACATTCGGGCAGTAGTCGACTCATTGAAAATGCCGCACAATGTTATGTTTCGAGAGGACGGAGAGTTTTATATTTTAGACTCACTCAGGGGAAAAATACTAGGCTATGACAGATCCGATATCGGCACACTTCCGGGATTTACTCGCGGATTGGCATTTTCTGACAACTTTATAATAGTCGGGGAAAGTAAAAATCGGAATATTTCAAAGTTAGAACGAGGTGAAATGCTTTCCTCTATAGACACTCGCGTCACGATAGTGGATCCGGCTATAAAAGCGTCTAGATCGATACCCATGCCTCAGGGAATATCGGAAATTCACGCTATTGCGCCACTATCAAACTAGCTTAGTGGAAGTCATCGAAAGCAAAATTGTATAGACGATGCCCAAACGCCCAGACTATTATGAACTCGTAGATTTTTACGAGGAGCAAATGAGGCTGCACGGCGATTGCCCCCAGGGCATGGGTTGGAGAGACAGCCGTTCGAATAGAATTCGCTTCAGCGTCATGCTCGAGATGCTCACCTTCGCAAGGTCCAGCTCTTGCTCCATCTTAGATTTTGGCTGCGGCCTTGGCCATTTTTATGAATACCTGCAGGAAATCGGACGAGACGATATTACTTATTTCGGCTTAGATTTGTCTGAAAATTTTATTGACATCGCGAAGGAGAAATACCCGAAAGTTGATTTTTTTTGCACTGATATTTTTAGCTCACCTAAGCTTCCTATGACTTTTGACTTCATCATCGCAAACGGCGTATTCACTCAAAAAAGGGGAATGTCCGATTCGAGGATGGACGAATTTTTTGTTGAAGCGACCAGAATACTTTTCAACAACGCGCGTCGTGGAGTAGCAGTTAATGTAATGTCGCCTATTGTCGACTGGCGCAGAGACGGCAACTTTCATTTAAGTCTGAGCAGGGTGGAGGAGATTGCCTCGACCCTTAGCAACCGTTTTCTCATTCGACATGACTATGGTCTTCATGAATACACCTTGTACCTAATAAAAGCAGATTCAGCTGGATGATTACCAGCGTTATCCTGCAACCCACATATCTGCCGTGGCTCGGTTATTTTGACATGA
>Ga0181593_10003657_pt1 | contig 14031 bp, 12 predicted proteins | sample 071ome_19_FD_133756 | JGI IMG/M metagenome (GOLD analysis project Ga0181593, IMG submission 133756) | Coastal salt marsh microbial communities from the Groves Creek Marsh, Skidaway Island, Georgia - 071413AT metaG (megahit assembly) | ecosystem: Environmental > Aquatic > Marine > Intertidal...
GGACGGTGCCTGTGATTATGGCAACGAGGTTGAAGTAGGCGAGGGGATACAGAGAGCGATTGCCGCAGGCCTCTGTACACGGGACGAACTCTGGATTACTTCCAAGTTATGGAACACCTATCACCGTCCCGAGCATGTATCCGCGGCGCTTGATCGCACCCTGAACGACCTGCAACTCGATTACCTGGACCTGTACCTCGTTCATTTTCCTATTGCGCTGGAATTCGTGCCGTTCGAGACCCGCTACCCGCCGGAATGGTTTCACGATCCGGCATCCGCCAGTCCGGTCATGCAGCCGGCAAAGGTACCGCTTGCAGATACCTGGCACGCGATGGAAAAGTTGAAGCAGGCCGGCAAGGTCCGGCACATCGGCGTGTGCAATTACTCGACTTCGTTGCTGCACGATCTGATGAACTACTGCTCAACTCCCCCTGAACTGCTACAGATCGAATCTCATCCCTACCTTACCCAGGAAAAGCTGATCCGACTGGCGAAACACTATGGTCTTGAAGTAACCGCCTTCTCCCCGCTGGGCTCTTTATCCTATGTAGAACTGGATATGGCCAAGCGAGACGAATCAATTCTGGACCAGCCAGTGGTGCAGAAAATTGCCGCCAGGCTGGGCTGTACTACCGCCCAGGTTGTGCTTGGCTGGGGCATCCAAAGGGGGACTTCCGTGGTGCCGAAAAGTACCAACCCTGGTCGTATGCGCGAAAACCTTGCTGCCATGGGTGTGCAGCTGACTCAAGACGACATGGCGGCAATATCCGCGCTGAACAGGAATCGCCGTTACAATGATCCCGGTGTTTTCTGTGAGGCTGCTTTCAATACGTTTTATCCGATCTATGACTGACGCCACTTTCCCACTTGTTATAAACAACCAGGCCGGTTTGACGGATATTGCCGAAGCCCTGGACTGGCTGAGCGAAGAGGCCGATGCCCTGAAGGCACAGCTCGCTGAATCCGGCGCGGTGCTGTTTCGCGGATTCCCGGTTGCAACGGCGGAAGATTTCGATGCCTTCAGCGCGGCCTTTGGTTACCAGGACTTCACCTACAAGGAGTCGCTGTCGAATGCGGTGCGCATTAATTTCACACCCAGGGTGTTCACTGCCAATGAAGCACCCCCGGATGTCGAAATTTTTCTGCATCACGAGATGGCGCAAACGCCGATCTCGCCTGAAAAACTGTTCTTCTGCTGTCTGAGTGCGGCCGAGCAGGGAGGTGCTACACCGCTGTGCCGGTCTGACTGGCTGTACGCGGCCTTTAAAGAACAGCATCCGCAATGGGCAGATCAATTCAAATCACTGGGCCTCAAGTACAGGATTCAGATGCCGGCAACGGAAGATTCCTCGTCCGGCCAGGGACGCAGCTGGCGCAGCACGCTGAGTGTTGAAACCTCCGGGGAAGCGGAGCAAAAGCTGGGGTCTTTGGGGTACACCTGGGAATGGCAGGATGACGGCTCGCTGATTACAACGACTCCGGTGTTGCCGGCCGTGAAGCTGCTGCCTGATGGCAGCGAATCGTTTTACAACCAGGTGCTGGCTGCACATTTAGGCTGGAAACCGGTCGGTCCTGATAAGGAATCTCCGCTGACCTTTGGCAACGGTGATCCCATACCAGAGGAGTGCCTCGACGCGCTGGTTGAGATCGCCAATGAACTTGCCTTACCCCTGGACTGGCAGGACGGTGATGTTGCCCTGGTTGATAACCACCGGGTGATGCACGGCCGTAATCCGTTCAGCGGTTCACGAAAACGCCAGATTGTGGTTTGCCTCGCCCGTGAGATTTAACGGATGGGCATAGGACAAATGCTCAGCGAGAATCGAGCGGGGAATAACAGGACCTTCGCGATTAATTTCGCGCTTCTTTTTTTATACGCAGGTTATTTGCAGATTATATGCAGATGCTGATTGGGACTGCCTGGGAGGGCAAAGGCTCGGCGTTATCGAATGAGTTGGCTGCCCAACCTGGACTCGAACCAGGAACCAAGTGATTAACAGTCACCTACTCTACCATTGAGCTATTGGGCAGCAGACGTCCGGCTGACAGGCCGGAAACGCGCGTATACTAATGAGAATTTAAGATTGGGTCAACTCCGCGGGCTTCAGCCGGGGCTGGGCATGTTATCATTCCGGGTTAGCCATTAGCCTGTAAATCAAGGCTTTACCAAGCCCATGACGACACCATTCAAGCTGCACGCCGGCTTCAAGCCAGCCGGAGATCAACCAACCGCAATCGAGCAGTTGGTAGATGGCCTGGAGCAGGGGCTGCATGCCCAGACGCTGCTCGGAGTCACCGGGTCCGGGAAGACTTACACCATAGCCAATGTCATTGAGCGTACCCAGCGCCCGACCCTGATAATGGCGCATAACAAGACTTTGGCCGCGCAGTTGTACGGTGAATTTTCCGAGTTCTTTCCAGATAATGCGGTCGAGTATTTTGTTTCTTACTACGACTATTACCAGCCTGAAGCCTATGTACCCTCTTCAGATATGTACATAGAAAAAGATGCCTCTATCAACGATCACATCGAGCAAATGCGGCTTTCGGCGACCAAGGCATTGCTGGAGCGTCGGGATGTCATCGTGGTGGCGACTGTGTCATCGATTTACGGACTGGGCGACCCGACCTCGTACCTCAAAATGGTTGTTCATCTGGATCGGGGTGACAAGATGGATCAGCGCTATCTTCTCAAGCGCCTCACTGACCTGCAGTACACCCGAAATGACGTAGAACTGCACAGGGCAACATTCAGAGTAAGGGGTGACGTAATAGATATCTACCCGGCTGAATCAGACCGTCATGCGATTCGTATCGAACTATTCGACGACGAGATTGAAAACCTGTCCTATTTCGACCCGCTGACCGGCGAGGTATCTCGCCGGGTACCGCGTTTAACGGTTTTCCCCAAGTCCCACTATGTAACGCCCAGAGAAACCTTGCTGAATGCCCTTGACTACATCAAAGTCGAGCTAAATGAGCGACTTCAGCAGCTCGAATCGAGTCACAAGCTGGTGGAAGCGCAGCGACTTGCACAACGCACGCGATTCGACCTGGAAATGATCCAGGAGCTGGGTTATTGCACTGGCATAGAGAACTACTCGCGCTACCTGTCCGGGCGGGCAGCTGGCCAGCCGCCCCCTACACTGTATGATTACCTGCCGCCCAACGCCCTGGTAGTCGCTGACGAATCCCATGTCACTATTCCGCAATTGGGAGCGATGTATCGAGGCGATCGATCACGCAAGGAGACCCTGGTTGAATATGGTTTTCGCCTGCCCTCAGCGCTGGACAACCGACCCCTGCGGTTCGAGGAATGGGAAGCGATGACGCCGCAAATTATATTTGTTTCTGCGACACCAGGCCCCTATGAAAAAGACCACGAGGGCCAGCGAGTGCGTCAGGTAGTTCGGCCTACAGGACTGGTAGATCCGGATCTGGAGGTTCGCCCCGCTTCCAGTCAGGTGGATGATCTGCTGTCAGAGGTGCACAGGGTGGTCGCTCTGCGGGAGCGTGTCCTGGTTACAGTTCTGACCAAGCGCATGGCAGAAGATTTGACTGATTATCTTGCCGAGCATGATGTCCGCGTCCGCTACTTGCACTCCGATATCGATACAGTAGAGCGGGCTGAGATTATACGCGATTTGCGCCTTGGTAATTTTGACGTGCTGGTTGGAATCAATCTGTTAAGGGAGGGGCTGGATATCCCCGAGGTGTCGCTGGTAGCCATTCTGGATGCAGATAAAGAAGGATTCTTGAGATCGGAGGGTTCACTAATTCAAACCATTGGCAGAGCGGCGCGCAATATCAATGGTAAAGCCATTCTTTACGCTGACCAGGTAACACGCTCCATGCAGCGAGCCATTGACGAGTCCAATAAACGTCGCTATACCCAGCTGGCCTTTAATCAGGAGCATGGGATTACTCCAGCTGGCGTAGAAAAGCGTGTTATGGACGTGATGGAAGGCGCGTACGCGGCTCCGGGAACTGGCAAAGGTCGCCAGCGAAGGCGCGCCGCGGCCGAGAAGAAGAACGCCTATCGGGCGCTGGAATTCACGGACCCGAAGGAATTGGTCAGGGAGATTGGACGCCTTGAGAACGAGATGTTCGAACAGGCGAGAAACCTCGCATTCGAAGAGGCTGCCCAGACTCGAGACCGAATCGCAGAACTTAAAGAGGCGATGATTAGCATGGCCTGATAAGGCGGCAACATGCCTTATAAAGCCATCGACACCCGGCGGTCTGATTTCATATAATCGCCCGCTGTTCTGAATTTAAAAAAACAGGCGCGTAGCTCAGTTGGTTAGAGCGCTACCTTGACATGGTAGAGGTCACCAGTTCGAATCTGGTCGTGCCTACCACTCAGAATGCGGACCGCAAGCAGATTACAGACGAGAGTCGGATCCCAGCAGACCCAAAAGGGTCTGTCTTTGTTTAGAACAGTTCAATCTGCCGATATGCCCGGATAAGTTAAATTTTGATCGAAAAGTAAAACACGAATATGCCACGGATTACATTACCTGACGGGAGCCAGCGTGAGTACGAGCGGCCCGTTTCCGTTTCCGAAATCGCTGAATCCATTGGCGCGGGTCTGGCCCGTGCGGCGCTCGCAGGTCGTGTTGACGGAAATCTGGTGGATACTTCCTGGCTGATTGAAAAAGACGCCGAGGTGGCGATCATCACCGAACGCGACGAGGATGGGCTTGAAGTGCTGCGCCATTCCTGCGCGCATCTTATGGCTCAGGCCGTCCAACGTCTTTTTCCGGAAGCGCAGGTAACCATTGGGCCGGTTATCGAAGACGGATTTTTCTACGATTTCTCTTTTGAGCGGGCTTTCACTCCGGACGATCTGGCAGCGATTGAAAAAACCATGCAGGACATTGTCAAGGAAGACTTGCAGGTAGAAAGATCAGTCATGTCTCGCGATGATGCGGTTGCGATGTTCAAAGAGATGGGAGAGCTCTATAAAGTCGAGATTCTGGAATCCATTCCCGGCGATGAAGAGTTATCTTTTTATCGGCAGGGCGAATTTATTGATCTGTGTCGCGGCCCTCATGTGCCCAGCACGGGTAAATTCAAGGCTTTTCGATTGACCACAGTCGCCGGAGCTTACTGGCGTGGTAATTCAGATAATGAAATGCTCCAGCGTATCTACGGCACAGCCTGGGGTTCCAAGCAGGATTTGAATTTATACCTGCAACGTCTCGAGGAAGCGGAAAAGCGCGATCATCGCAAGCTGGGCAAACAGCTGGGTTTATTTCATTTCCAGGAAGAGGCGCCGGGGATGGCGTTCTGGCATCCCCGTGGCTGGACGATCTATCAGATAATCCAGAGTTACATGAAGAAAGTGCAGGATGCCAACAACTATAAGGAAATTCGTACCCCGCAACTGGTGGATTTCAGTCTCTGGGAAAAATCCGGGCATGCCTCCAAGTTCGCCGATGAGATGTTCAGCGTCGAATCTGACAGCCGCATGTACGCGATCAAACCAATGAATTGCCCATGTCACATACAGGTATTCAATCAGGGACTGAAAAGCTACCGTGACTTGCCGCTGCGACTGGCGGAATTCGGATCCTGTCACCGCTATGAACCCTCTGGTTCGATGCATGGCCTGATGCGGGTGCGCAGCTTTGTGCAGGACGATGGACATATTTTCTGTAGCGAAGATCAGATACAACAGGAAGTGTCCGAATTCATGGATTTGCTATTCGAGGTGTATCGGGATTTCGGATTCGACGAAGTTATTCTGCGTTTGTCGACCCGACCGGAAAAGCGAGTCGGCTCTGATGAATTGTGGGACAGGGCCGAGGAATCGCTCAAGCAGGCGCTCAACAAGACTGGATTACCCTGGGAACTGACTCCGGGCGAGGGCGCTTTCTACGGGCCCAAGATCGAATATTCGTTGAAGGATTGCATGGGGCGGGTGCAGCAATGCGGGACGATCCAGGTGGATTTTTTCCTGCCGGAGCGGCTTGGTGCTCAATACGTTGCCGAGGACAGCAGTCGAAAAACCCCGGTAATGCTGCATCGGGCGATTCTGGGTTCATTTGAGCGTTTCATAGGAGTTTTGATCGAACATTACGCTGGTGCCATGCCTACCTGGCTGGCACCCGAACAGGCAGTGATTCTTAATATTACCGACAAGCAGGCCCCTTATTGCGAGAAAGTCAAAGAATCCTTGAAAAATAAAGGGTTTAGAGTCATTTCAGACTTGAGAAATGAAAAGATCGGCTTTAAAATCCGCGAGCACACGATTCAGAAGGTTCCCTATCTTGTCGTAATTGGCGACAAGGAGGTGGAATCACAATCGCTTGCCGTAAGAACACGGGCCGGAGAAGATCTGGGAGTGATGAGTCTTGATGAACTCAGCGCCAGATTGGAGGCTGATGTGGTTGGCTTCGGGCGACAACGATCAGAGACCCGAAACTAGATAAGCGAAATTGTAGTAAACCGATAGAGGAGAAAGTGCGCCAGCGCGAGTCATGAAGGGTAGTTCCAAAAAGCCAGTCATCAATGAAAATATCGATGTTGATCAGGTGCGCCTGATCGGAGCCGAGGGCGACCAGCTGGGCATTGTTGGTATCGAGGAAGCCCGAGAGGTTGCGGCGGAGGCGAAACTGGATCTGGTGTTGTTGTCACCAGATGCGGAACCGCCAGTTTGCAAGGTCATGGATTACGGTAAGTATCTGTTTGACATCAAGAAGCAGAAGGCCGCCAACAAGAAGAAGCAACGCCGGGTGCACGTTAAAGAAATCAAATTTCGACCAGGGACGGAAGACGGAGATTATCAGGTAAAACTACGCAACCTGATACGTTTCCTTGAGGATGGGGACAAGGCCAAGGTATCGCTCAGATTCCGCGGTCGGGAAATGGCCCATCAACATCTTGGCCAGGAGCTGATGGAGCGGGTTCGAGAGGACCTTTCCGAATACGGCACCGTGGAGCAGGAGCCAAAGATGGAAGGCCGGCAGATTGTAATGGTACTGACGCCGGGCAAAAAGAAGCGCTAGTCAGCTAACTAATCCCTTAATGAATTTCAGGGTCTAGTTTAGAAGCGGCCCAGAGCCCGCTGACGGTGTGTAAATGTTAATTGGAAGTGTATCTGTCGCAAAACGCGGATTCACAAATGCGGAGTAGTTCGAAATGGGTAAATTGAAAACTCATAGTGGCGCGTCGAAGCGGTTTAAGAAAACCGGTTCAGGCTACAAGAGAAAAAGCGCCTTCAAGAGTCATATCCTCACCAAGATGACCACCAAGCGCAAGCGCCAGTTGCGAGGAACCTCGGCTGTTCATGATGCTGATGTGCCAGCAGTAAAGCGTATGCTGCGCGACGCCTAATCATCACTTAATCAAGAGGAATTCATCATGGCTCGAGTTAAACGAGGCGTTGTTGCCAGTCGCCGTCATAAAAAGATTTTAAAAGAGGCCAAGGGTTACTACGGTGCCCGCAGCCGGATTTTCCGTGTCGCCAAGCAGGCTGTTACCAAGGCCGGGCAGTATGCATACCGGGATCGCCGGGCGAAGAAGAGGGTATTCAGGGCGCTGTGGATCACGCGTATCAATGCCCAGGCGCGCGAAAACGGAATCACTTATAGCCAGCTTATCGCCGGCCTGAAAAAAGCGAACATCGAAATCGATCGTCGGGTTCTTGCGGATCTGGCCGTGCATGACAAGGCGGCTTTTTCTGCGATTGTTGATCAAGCGAAAACCAGTCTGGCCGCCTGATCTGCCGGGCAAGCAGGCCAAGCACATGGCGGACGCTAACTCCCTTCTCGCAGAAGCCCTTGAGGCTATCGAACACTCCAGTGACGAAAAGTCGCTGGAGGATCTGCGTGTCCATTATCTGGGAAAGAAGGGCAGTTTAACCGCGCTGTTGAAGAATCTCGGTCAGTTACCCCCCGAGGAACGACCGGCTGCGGGCGACGGAATCAACAAGGCCAAGCGCCAGGTGCAGGAGGCGATAGAGTTGCGCAGGCAAACCCTTGCCAGCTCTTCCCTGGAGGCGCAGCTAGCTGCGGAGTCCATCGACGTTACTCTTCCAGGGCGCAAACAGAGTCAGGGTGGTCTGCATCCGGTTACCATGACCATAGACCGCATTACTTCGATTTTTGAATCTGCTGGATACGATGTGGCGGAGGGACCAGAAATCGAAGACGAGTACCATAACTTCGAAGCCCTCAATATTCCCGGTCATCATCCCGCGCGAGCTATGCACGATACGTTTTATATAAGACCAGGCACTGTGCTGCGCACCCACACATCTCCAGTGCAGGTGCATGTGATGGAAAATGGCAATCCGCCGTTTCGGATGATCTGCCCCGGTCGGGTTTATCGCTGTGATTCGGATCTGACCCACACGCCGATGTTTCACCAGGTTGAGGGACTGCTGATCGATGAAAGGGTGAGTTTTACTGACCTCAAAGGTACAGTGGTGGAGTTCCTGCGCGCCTTTTTCGAGGCCGATATGGATGTGAGATTCAGACCTTCCTATTTTCCATTCACCGAGCCTTCGGCAGAAGTGGATATGGGTTGCGTCAGCTGTGGTCAGGAAGGATGTCGGATCTGTGGGCACAGTGGCTGGCTGGAGGTCATGGGATGCGGAATGGTGCATCCCAGGGTGCTGGAAATGTCCGGTATTGATACAGACAGGTATAACGGCTTTGCCTTCGGCATGGGCGTTGAGCGGCTTGCGATGTTGCGTTACCAGGTGGGCGACCTGCGAACATTTTTCGAAAATGATTTGAGATTTCTGAAACAGTTCAATTAGAGAAACCGCTAAATGATCTTTAGTGAGAAATGGATTCGCGAATGGGTTAACCCTCCTATCGATACAGCGGGTCTTATGGAGCAGCTTACCATGGCCGGTCTGGAGGTCGATGGCAGTGCGCCCGTTTCAAACGCGTTCAAGGGTATAGTGGTTGCTGAAGTACTCTCGGTCGAATCTCACCCTGACGCCGATAAATTGAGTGTTTGCCGGGTCTTCGACGGTAATGACGAACTGCAGGTTGTCTGTGGCGCGCCTAACGTGAAAGCCGGAATGAAGGCGCCGTTCGCGCGGGTCGGGGCAGAGATACACAGTCCTGATTCGAACAAACCCTTCGTTATCAAGCAGGCAAAACTTCGGGGGCAAGAGTCTTCCGGGATGCTGTGTTCTGCCGAGGAGTTAGGGCTGGAAGAATCCTCGGACGGATTGCTTGAGCTGTCGGCTGATGCGCCGGTTGGACAGGATATTCGCGAGTACCTCAATCTTGACGATACCAGTATTGAATTAGACCTGACTCCTAACAGGGGAGATTGTCTCAGTATCGCAGGACTGGCGCGGGAGATTGGCACGCTTAATCAAATCGAGATTAGTGCGCCGCAGTTGAATCAAGTGTCCGCCACCATCGATGACGTCTTCAAAGTTAATATTACCGCCGCAGATCAGTGTCCGCGCTATTTGGGTCGGGTGATAAAAGGCATCAATCCCGCTGCCACAACGCCTTTGTGGCTGAAAGAAAAACTGCGTAGATGCGGCTTGCGAAGCATCGACCCGGTAGTTGACGTTACTAATTTTGCCTTGATCGAAATGGGGCAGCCAATGCATGCCTTTGACCTTGGTAAACTGCAGGGATCAATCGATGTACGACTGGCCGGTGAAGGAGAAAAAATCACCCTGCTCGACGGCAAGGAAGTAGCCATGAGCAATGACACCCTGGTGATCGCCGATCAATCTGGCCCGGTGGCGATGGCCGGCATCATGGGTGGCTCGAGAACTGCAGTGAGTGACGAAACTCGCGACGTGTTTTTAGAATGCGCATTCTTCGCACCTGTCGCTATAGCAGGCAAAGCCCGTTCCTATGGCCTGCACACAGACGCTTCGCATCGCTATGAGCGAGGCGTAGATTACGAATTACAGCGACGCGCGACAGAGAGAGCAACGCAGTTATTGCTTGAAATTGTTGGTGGTGAGGCCGGCCCAATCGAGGAGTCTCTCGGCAACCTGCCGGGCGAGCGACAGGTAACCTTGCAATATGACTCGATACCGCGTTTTCTCGGTATTACACTCGAGCAGGAACGCGTCCAGGATATCCTTGAGCGACTCGGTTTGAAGGTGATCAGCAACAGCGAGGTCTCCATAACTCTTGCTATTCCCTCTTACAGATTTGATATCGAGATCGAGGCAGATCTCATCGAGGAACTCGCCAGGGTGCATGGGTACAACAATATCCCGCCGATCGGAGGGATGGGACGCCAGGTATTGGCCGCTCGCAGGGAAGGGCTGCTGCCGATACAGCGGATCAAACAGGAACTCGTATCCCATGGATACCAGGAAGTGGTCACCTACAGTTTTATTGATCCAAAGCTCTCCAGTCTTCTATGCGGCGAATCTGTGTCGCCGGTAGGCCTGCAGAATCCCATTTCTGCAGATATGTCGGTCATGCGAAGCAGCCTGTTACCGGGGCTGGTAGCGACTCTGAAGTATAACGAGAATCGTCAGCATGAGCGTGTACGACTGTTTGAAACCGGTCAGGTGTTCAGAGAGCAAGCAGAAGGATTTCATCAGCCGACCATGCTTGCCGGCCTTGTGAGCGGCAATAAAATGCCAAAAAATTGGTGTAATACCAATGCGATAGTTGATTTTTATGATGTAAAAGGTGATATTGAGTCGGTTCTGGATCTGGGTGCCGGCAAATCCGGTTTTGAATTTGTCCCCAGTGTTCATAGTGCCATGCATGGCGGACAGTGCGCGGAAATCCGTCTGAATGGCAAGGCAATAGGTCACCTGGGGGCCGTGCATCCGTCAATCAAGCGCGAATTGGACTTGCACAGCAGCGTGTTTCTGTTTGAACTGCTGCTGGAACCATTGTTGAAGCGTCAGATTCCGGCCGTCAGTGCTCTGTCAAGGTATCCTGAAGTGACGCGAGATCTCGCAGTTCTGGTCGATAATGAGACCCCGGCCGCAGATATTCTTGGCCTGGTGCGAGACAATGCAGGCGATTGTCTCACTGAGCTTAGATTATTCGATGTATATCAAGGGGATGCAGTCGAGTCTGGCAAAAAAAGTCTTGCTTTAGGCTTGACGTGGCAGCATCCATCGCGCACTCTTAACGACGATGAGATCAACGGAATAATTTCCTGTTGTATCAGTGCTCTAGAAGAAAAATTCGGGGCACGACTGAGAAACTAGCTGGGTGGATGATTATGGCGGAAGGTGCGCTGACAAAAGCTGAAATGGCAGAACGGTTGTTTGAGGACCTTGGACTGAACAAAAGAGAGGCCAAGGACCTGGTAGAACAATTTTTTGAAGAGGTTCGTGTATCGCTTGAACATAACGAACAGGTCAAACTGTCCGGCTACGGAAACTTTGATTTAAGGGACAAAAAGCAGCGACCAGGCCGAAATCCCAAGACCGGGGAAGAAATCCCCATACAAGCCCGTCGGGTTGTAACCTTTCGACCAGGCCAGAAATTGAAGGCAAGAGTGGAAAAATATGCTGGAAGTCAAGAATAACGCCCAGTTGCCACCAATACCGCCAAAGCGGTACTTTACTATTGGAGAAGTCGGCGAACTCTGCGACGTCAAGCCCCATGTGCTGCGGTACTGGGAGCAGGAATTTCCGCAACTCAAGCCAGTCAAGCGTCGGGGTAATCGGCGTTACTACCAGAGAGAGGATGTCTTGCTCATCCGTCAGATAAAGGCACTCCTTTATGAAGAAGGTTTCACAATTGGCGGCGCCAGACAGAAACTCAATGGCAAAGACAAGAACGAAGACTCGGGCAGGGCTGCGATCAACTCCGACGAACTCAAGTTGCTCATCAAGGATGTCGAGAGCCTGATATCCAGTTTCTGATTTCTGGCGAACACACGGCCAATCGTCTCAAATTGGTATCGCAATCATTGTTCACAATCCGCCTTTCCAGAGTCCGATACTCTGGTACAATGCGTCACTTTGTTTTCGGGGCGTAGCGCAGTCTGGTAGCGCACTACACTGGGGGTGTAGTGGTCGTGGGTTCAAATCCCGCCGTCCCGACCAACCAATTTCTTTTCCCTGTGTCAGTCTTCTCAACTTTCCCGGCCAAGAGAATAAATCTTTCTGGTCGGATTACTCTGTGGGTATTCACTGACGGTGCGTTGCCGTCCGCGGAAATCCATTAACTGGCAAATTATGGTTTACTTCAAAAACCGTGATGCAACAGGAGGTCGAGATGAATTGGGAGTTAATAGGGGTAATTAGCGAGCTGATAGGCTCGGTGGCAGTTGTTCTGACACTTTTTTACCTGATAGCTGAAAGTAAGAAAAATACGCGAGCGCTCAATCAAAACTCTTCCCGGGAATTCGGACTTGCCTTCGGTGGATGGCATCTGGATGTGGCAGGAAAACCGGAGGCATTGAGCGTATTGATAAAATCGGCAGAGCCGGTCATGCAAGAATTCAGTGCCTACGAATGGAGTCAGTTTAGATTACTTGCGGTCTCAAATTTTTATATTCTGCAGTCATCCTTCTTACACGGTGCTGCTGATATCGGCAATCAAGAGGAGTCCCGGAATATGATAGCCTGGGCAAAATCACTCATCACCTCATTCCCGGCCTGGCAAAGATTTTGGGACGAGGAATCACAAGCAGGTACATTTACCCTCGAGTTCAGGAATGCCGTTAACTCCCTGACGGATTATCATGATGCACGTTTCACTGCAGAGAATAAAAGTTGAGGGCAGTATCAGGAAACTATGCCTTATCACCCGCCTCTTTAACTATGACATGCGAGCAGGAATAAATTGATAGGTATAGTCTGAATATGAAATTTCCAGTTATAGGTGTGATGCTGTTTTTTATTTTCGGCACCAGCGCACAGCAGGTTGCGAGCGTTGCTGAGCCGGAAGCGCGCATTCTTTCCATTTATCATGGGCTTGATCCCTTGCCGCCAGGAGCTACGAGATTATGCGGATTGCCTCCGACCGCTGGTCAGGATGGCATGCCGGTGGTTTTTTCTGCGCAGATAAATGGTGGAACTCTTGCTGCGACTACATTCGCGGTGGAGATCAGCTCCGGTCAGCGTATCACTCCTTTGTGCGCCACACTCAGGCCGGCTCTCGAACCACTCGAAAGCCGCACAGTTCTCTTGATCGGTCCTTTCAGTCCGGAAGATACAGTGCCGGTGGGTGTGGAGGTCGTTGCCCAACTGGAAGATACGAATGGAAATTCACTGGTTGGACTGAAAAGCAAGCAGGTAACATCTCTGGCGTCCGGGCCCAGTCTTGTGTTGGCCGAATTATTAATGCCCAGCACAGTTGGGCTGGTGGGAGAATGTCCGGAAGAAAGCACTCAGGCAGTATTGCTGACCTGGGAAGGGGGTGTTACTGGCCCGCAAGGTGCTACTTTGGCGGATGCCCAGCGTCTGGCGATATCGCTCTTGCTTGAGAGCGGCGACCTGGTAAATCCCCATTCTCTAGCCGATGACGATCGCGATAACCATGTTATCGCCTGTCTGACTGAATCCAGTCAAGCGACGCTGGTCAGGGTTGAGGCCGGATTTTTCCACGATCCGGGTGACGACGCGAATCCCGAAACTGAAGTCGAAGTTGTTTCAAGATTGGCGAGGTAAGGCAACTCTGGTCTGTGAAGCTGCCCGATAGATATTGCTTCCATGTCAGGTGCGATGGGACTAATCTGCATTCCTTAATTCAACAAACGGGAGAAGAAGGCTCATGTCTATTGCAGATCTGGCGCAACTCGTGGCCGCGCTCGGTGTTATGCTTTCAATGCTGACGGTGGCAAAACAGATTCACGACAACACCAAACAGGCAAAACTTGCCAACTGGGGAGTGTTGTCCGAAAGATATATGTCAGTGTACCGTCAAACTTCAGATCTCAATCTGGCTGATGTGATTGTTCGGGGTCACAAAGATTTTGCTTCCCTCAGCGCAAGCGAACAGCTTGCATTCGGACATTTTCTGGAAAATATGTGTATTGCCAATGAGGGAGCGCTGGTTATGGCAAGAAGTTTTACCAGGCAGGATGCCGGGATGTATACGCTGTTTGAACGCC
>Ga0181593_10003659_pt1 | contig 14027 bp, 6 predicted proteins | sample 071ome_19_FD_133756 | JGI IMG/M metagenome (GOLD analysis project Ga0181593, IMG submission 133756) | Coastal salt marsh microbial communities from the Groves Creek Marsh, Skidaway Island, Georgia - 071413AT metaG (megahit assembly) | ecosystem: Environmental > Aquatic > Marine > Intertidal zone...
GAGAAGAGCATGGCAACCGAGATTAAGATGCCTCAACTGAGCGATACGATGGACTCTGGCAAGATTCTTTCCTGGAGTAAAAAGGAGGGAGACCAGATAACCCGTGGTGATATTTTAGCGGAAGTTGAAACCGACAAAGCAAATCTTGAGATTGAGTCGTTCCACAATGGTGTTCTCCTAAAAATCGTAACCCCAGCGGATAGCTCGGCAGTCGTCGGAGAGACCATTGCCTACATCGGTGAAGCAGGTGAAGCGATCCCCGCAGGGACTACAAGCACTGCTTCTATCGCGAGTACCGCAACATCTGGTGAAACGCTAAAACAAACTCCATCCGATTCATCACCTGCTCTAAGCCAACCCACGTACACCAACGGAAACGGCAATGGTCTAGCAACCGCTAGTGGACAATCAACTTCTTTTTCCTCAGGAAGGATTAAAGCTTCACCTCTAGCGAAAAGACTAGCAGAAGAGAAAGGAATAGATCTTTCGACAGTCCAGGGCTCTGGACCTGATGGAAGGATTGTGAAGAAAGACCTTGATGGAACAGCAAGTGCGATTCCTTTAAGTGCTCCTATGATTCCGCAAACTCAACCTGTAGCACCCGCCAAAGAAGTTCCCTCAGAAATACCAGCAACACCAGCTGAGGTGAGTGCCCCGACAGATGGAGGAAGCTTAGTCCCTTTCTCGAAAATGCGTACGACGATTGCGAAGCGAATGCAGCAAAGTGTTACAGAGGCTCCGCACTTTTACGTAACGACCTCTGTGAATATGGACGCTGTCTTAAACCTGAGAAAGCTGCTGAAAGAGAAAAGAGGCTTTGAGAAAACGAGCATCAATCACTTCGTACTAAGGGCAACAGCATGTGCAATCGCCGCTGAACCTCGGGTAAACTATGCAGTGCGAGATGAGCAGTTTGTTTTTCAACCAGCAGATATCAATGTCGGCATTATAACTGCTATCGATGACGGTCTCCTGATTCCGGTTATTAAAAACGCTGACCGAATAAGTTTTCAGGACCTCGTATTCGAGGCAAATGCTGCAGTAGAGCGAGCTCGAGCTGGGCGACCAAATGCTCAAGATTTGCTGGGTGGCACATTTAGTATCTCGAATATGGGAATGTTTGATGTTGAAAGTTTTACTGCGGTAATCAATCCAGGACAGGGCTCGGTGTTAGCCGTGAGTAGCATTAAAGAGCAAGCGATCGCAGAGAATGGTTCGGTTCGAATTGCAAATATGATGAAAGTTACTATCTCAGTTGATCATAGAATCATTGATGGTGTAATGGCTGGAAACTTTCTGAAGGCATTTAAAGAGGCTCTAGAAAATCCCGCTTTACTTCTTTTGTAGAGTATAATCAGGAAGATTAAAAATGATGCTCACACTCGGCATCAACATTGAAGAAAGGCAACTCAATGGCAATTGATGTACCAAGAAGCCAACAACTCATGAAAGAACGGCTGGTCAAGCCTCCATGGTTGAAGGTGAAAGCACCGGGGTCGCCAGAATATCTTGATACGATGAAAATCGTAAAAGGGCTTTCACTTCATACCGTCTGCGAAGAAGCCCATTGCCCAAATATAGGTGAATGCTGGTCGCACCATACTGCAACATTTATGATTATGGGTGAACAGTGCACACGTCGATGCCACTTCTGCTCGGTAAAAGATGGTACTATTGAAACTCTCGAGCCGCTCGATCCGTTCGAGCCTCATCGAGTGGGAGTAGCAATCAAAAAACTACAGCTGAAACATGCCGTCATTACCTCGGTTGATCGAGATGATGTCAGTGACTTCGGTGCTGAGCACTTCTTTCAGACCGTCACATCCGTCCATCGAAACGCGCCAGATTGTAATGTAGAACTGCTGATTCCAGATCTTCGTGGGGAACGCCGGTCTCTTGAGCGCATCCTTGAGGCTGGGGTACAAGTCCTTAATCACAATGTTGAGACCGTACCACGCCTCTATAAGCGGGTACGACCTGGCTCTGGATATATTCGATCCCTGTCTATTCTTCGCTGGGCAAAAGAGATAGATCCCGCTGTACGGACAAAGTCGGGCATTATGGTTGGGCTGGGAGAGCAAAGAGATGAAGTTTTAGCTCTTATGGACGATCTGAGAGACGCAGGTGTTGATATCATGACCATTGGTCAGTACCTACGCCCTACTGCCAAACAAATGCCGGTCAAAGCCTTCATTACTCCAGAAGAATTTGAAGACTATCGCCAAGAGGGGGAAAGCCGCGGATTTCTTTTTGTCGAATCTGGCCCTCTTGTCCGTAGCTCCTATCACGCATGGAAGCACACCAGCGACGAGGCTTAGTGCCCGCATGTCACTACTAGAAGGAGGAGGCCTAGAGAGGTGATGTAAGTGAACCTATACCGAAAACGGTAGAACCCCTGTAGCCTGTTTACTGGGAATCCGGGTGCGGTAAGCTCTCCAAGGTATACTCACAGTGAAAAAAGAGAGCGAAAATTTTCAAAAAGACGGAACATGATCTTTCGCAGGATAAGGACATCTCAAATTTCTTCGCCTCGTCGAAAAAATGGTCTTCGTCTCGCTACAATTGGAGTATTCCTCGGGATCCTCCTGGGGATCGGAAAAGTTTTCATTGAACGCTCAGTAGAAGATCTTCTTTTTACGCTTCTTAACGATGAAGCACAAAAAGCCTGTGCCTGCTCCTTCGAAGCAGAGGAGGTCGACTTCTCACTCCTGACCATGAGAGGTACTGCAATCAATGCTAAAATTGTTGAAGAGGGAATTGACCGAATTTCGGTTCCAAAGATTACTGCTGACTTTAATCTCTTAAAAAAGATAACTCAAAAAAGGATTGCGTTAACATCACTCAAACTCTTCTCGCCTCTTGTGAATAGCGTTCATCCAGATAGTGGCGGCGTACGATTTATCAGCTCACTTGCTCGACCACTTACCCCAGAGCAAAAGGAAGAATTTAAAATTCGAATCAAACTACTCTCACTCGATGTAATAGAGGGAGAAGTCACACAACCACTACCATTCGGTTCGCTCATTGGCCAAGGAGTATCTCTTCAGTTCCTAAGAGACAATCAAGATAATCTTCGTCTTACTCCGTCAGCGCGTAATCTCATTTTTCGTGGGCGGAACAACGGGGTAATCTCCTTTGGGAATATTGAAAGCGCACTGTACATAACCGATGATCAAGTCTCTATTGAAACGCTATTGCTGACGCTGAAGAAAAGTTTTCTTCAAATATCTGGAATAATTGATAAAAAGAACGGCGATCTCCTCTCGATTACGGGAGATACCGAGATCTTTACTGAAAATCTCGCTCTGTCGCTTCTGCCCCAGGGACATCTCAGCGGAAGCGGAAAATTGAATGGCTCTATCGATGAGCCCACAGGCTCTTTTGAACTCTCTTCCCAGGAAACGGGACATCCACTTACCGTTGTTGTCGGCAACTCAAAGCTCTCTCCGACAACAGTACAGCTTAAGGGTGCCCTTGAGACCTCAGAAGATGGTGGAGCCAAGTTTTCAATCACGCCAATGGAATTCTCCTCTCCCACTGCATCATTGATAGCAAAGGATGCGATTACCCTTGAAAATGGCTCTCTATTCGGCACAGTCAGATTTCGGTTCGATACTATACAGACCAGTAACTTTGTTCTCCATGGAGGTGATGCGAAGTTATTATTTAAAGGCAAGGAACCGCTCCATCTTGATGCACATCTTGCAGCTTTTGAAGTTCATGAACTTCGCTCACCAAAACTACACATTGATGCCAAGATCTCTGATGAGAGTCTCGACTTCTCCATCCAACATGCGTCGTCTGACAATGGACGTCTTCAGATCACAGGAAACGTCGAAGCCTACACAACAAAACCCATATTGACAGAACTCGGGCTTGATATTGCCGAACTACGAATAACACCGGCGCCAAAGACAAAACGGTGGGGACAGCTCACCCTCAGCGGACGCGGCTCTTTCGCTGGTCCTCTTGATGATTATGAGCAGCTCTCAGGAGCAGCATCACTGGCGCTCTCTGGGGCAGTTTTCAGAGGAGAATCTGCACTCAATGGAAAATTGCAGCTCACATCTGGAGTAGCAACAGCGCAAATGGAGAGCTCAAATGGTTCAATCTCGGTACAATTCGAAGCCCCAATCTCAACGGGTAGTCCCGCCAAGATTGCATTGCGCCTCGTAGACTTTCAACCAAAAGACTATTTTCCTGAACTTCAATGCCTACTGGCGGACCTCGATGCTGACTACTCGTTCTCTTTTCGTGATCCCTTTCGTGGCTCAGGAACTCTACAACTCTCCAAGCTAACGGTCGGGTGCAATCCCTATCAGACTGCTCTGGTGCATCCCCAATTGATTCGAATAGAGCAGGGACAGATAATGCTCCCGAGTATCACTTTTCGCTCAGCTGATTCAGATATTGATATTGCAGGAACAGCGAGCATTGATGCCCTCGATCTCTCAGCCACTGGAAGTATCCTTTTAAAGACATTCCTGCCACTTACTCCCTTCCTCGATGACCTGTCAGGGCGATTAGAGCTCGCTGTAAAAGCAAATGGAAATCCAACTGACTTACAACTGTCAGGAACTGCTGCCATTAAAGATGGAGCATTTGCGGCAGAATCACTTGATATTTTAGGAACAGGCTTCCAGGGAGATTTACTGCTCACATCGGATGGAATCAAAATTGATAGTATCTTCGGAGAACTCAACAGCGGTCGCACTGTCATACGCGGTAATATCGATCAAAAACACATACTAGATTCCAATATCATTGTTGAATTCGAGGATATAGTTTTTCAACCCTCTCTCGATATCTATGGCGGTATTTCAGGCGAACTCCTCTTCACGCATTCAGAAACAGGCAAGCCATTTTTGACGGGTGAGGTTAACATTGAAAACGGGGAAATCATTCAGGAGTTCGATATTCGGGATATCATCTCGAGGGTTCCTCAAACTCTCCTCGGTCGTACATCAAGTGGAGAGGCTCCCCCACGCACTGCATTTCCAGATATTGATATCGACATTACAATGAATTCTGACGGAAGTCTTTTCGTTATTACCTCGTACTTCGGAATCGAAGCTACTGGGAACGTTCAAGTGCGAGGTAATCTAAATCAGCCGCTCTTGCGCGGAAATATAGCGACAAAACGTGGATGGCTCGGATTTAATGAGGTGCGTTTTGACATTGTGTCAGGTGCAATAGAGTTTAAGCCGCCGGCCATAATACCGTCGCTATCAGTCATTGGAGAGACTTATGTCCGTGGAGCACGAGGAGAAAACACACTCATTGTGTTAGAGACGAAGGGCTCGCTCTTACGGCCGCAAATAACATTGAGCTCAGACGATGGGCTCTCACAACGTGAAATTCTCGCGCTCCTCGGCACCCGCTCAGATTTTCGAGTGAGCTCGGGCAGCTTCTCTGAAACAGGCTCACTTGAACTCCCTTCAGACTCCCACTCTTCGCGCAAGAAGTCTTTGCTTGGTCGCCTTATTCAACGAGTGACACGGATTGATGCACTCTCATTTCAACCCAAGTTCAACGCACGTCGAGGTCAGTTAGAGCCAGCTCTGGTAGCAGAAAAGAAAGTATTCGACGATCTTGATCTCGTTGCCGAAAGCTTTTTGAGTCAACCACAGGAGGGATCTCAGCTGTTCCTTCGTTATCAGCTTACGCCAAAGATACAAGCCATAGGAACTCTTGATACTGTAACGAGCCAATCGCAAGCTTCCGTGGGAGCAGATCTTTCCTACACAGTGCTCTCAAAGCGAGCTAAACTTACCAGATTTGATTTTGCAGGTGTTACCCATTTCAAAGCTCAGACACTGCTCGATGGACAAAGGCTCTCTGAAAATGCACTTATTCTGAGAAAAGATCTCCCACGCATTGAAAGAGGCTTCAAAGAATCATATGAACGAGAAGGATTTTTTGACCCTCATTTTCAGCTTGAATGTATAGGAGAAAGTGATATCTGCAAAACCATTAATGTGATGGTAGAAGAAGGTCCGCGCTCAAAAATCCTTTCTCTTAACACGCTCAATGAGCCACTCCCTCAACATATTCAGAATTCATTGAGGGAGCAGCTCTCTCATAACGTATTTGCAACAAAAGCTTTTCGAGAAATTCTCGAGCAACAAATTATCACTCACCTTCGCTCCGAAGGTTTCTTGCAAGCAAAATGTGATGTCAGTTATGACACAACTGCTCAGCTCCTTCCTGATCGCGTATTAACAGTAGCGCTTTCTCGCGGAGAACCAATTACGATTAATTTCGTTGGTAATTCACGCTTTTCTTCACGTGAATTACTAGAGACGATCAATCTCTTTAAGCGAAAACATCCGTTTGGAGCAAATACAATACGAATTCTCGCAAGAAACATTGAAAAACGATACCGAGAGGAAGGATATCTCTATGCAACAGTAGGTATCAGGGAAATATTGAATCAAAAGGATAATCGTAAGACATATACATTTTCAATTAGAGAAGAATCTCAGGTGTCAGTCTCTTCTGTAGCTATCAATGGATTAAAAGAAATTACGAAAGATGAAATCTTAAGGGAGCTTCAGAGACAGTTCACGAAAAGGGCAAAAAGAGAACTTCTCGCTCCACAGACAGCGGTGAGCGAAGAGATTCTTGAACAGTGCCGGCTGCTTACTCAAACCTTAAACCTGCTTGGATTTCCTGATGCGCAGGTTCGAGGAGAAATTATTCCAGATATAGAGCAAGCCTCCGTTCAGATTCACTATACTATCAGTGAAAACGAGCGGTTGTTCGCACAACATCTTCAAATTGCAGAATGGCCAAAAAATGTGTCGATACCGATCCCACCAGAATCTCCTTATTCAATCCCAAAAGCGAATATATATATAGAGCAGCTTTTGACAGCGCTTCAAGAGTCTGGATATCTCTATGCTGCTCTCTGGACAGAGTTTCGAGATGAGCAGCTAATCATCCACGTGGAAAAGGGCCCCAGAGAAAAAGTCCGCTCTGTCCAGATTCTCGGTACCACTCACATTCCTGAGTCGATTATTCGTAAAGACTTAACACTTGTTGCAGGGGCTTATTGGACCCAAGAAAATCAAGAGAAAACTCGAGACTCGTTACTTCAAAAAGGCCTTTTCTCCAGAGTTACCGTCAAACGGGAGCCTATTTCAGCAGGCATTTCAGATATATCAGTAACGGTACTCGAGCGGCCACTTCAAAGCCTTGAAATTGGGATGGGGGCAAATTCGGTATTTGGGCTACACTTTTTTGGTGAGGCAATTGAGCGAGAGTTGTTTCTTGATGGAAGAAACCTCTCGCTCCGATTCGATACATTTTACGACGATACCAGCGGAGAGCTCTCGAGGGGTCTCGCTGGGCTGAAGTATTCAAATCCACACTTCGGTCGATTTCGATTAAATCATACGGAGGATATTCGTTATGAAAAATTAGACCTTGCAACTCAGGAGTTCGATCTTGATCGCATCTCGTTTTCCTCATCTCTTGCTTACACACAAGAAGAACTTTCACTATCTTTGACTCATACTATTTTCTCAGAGGATCTCTCTGATGTTACTCCAGATGCGATTCTTGACAGAGAGCTTGATACGGGACATGTGAGACTGAGCTTCCTTTCCCTAAACGCTGCACTCGATCGCAGAGATAATCCGCTGACACCTCGCTCTGGATATAATCTCGGTACCGAGCTCCGATTTTCGGCTAATGCAATTGGTTCAGAGGCGAACTACTTATCCCTTCTTACTCGAGCGAGTTGGCTTCATCCGATTGAGTTTAATAATCTTCAATTTGGATTCGCATCCGCTCTGCGCATGGGCATTGCAACGCCCTTTGCCGGAACAGATATTATTCCTATCAGTCAACGATACTATCTCGGTGGAAGAACGACGATCAGGGGCTTTCGAGAGAACTCCTTGGGACCTACAGGTGAGTTCGGCGCAGTGATCGGTGGGGACCTCTTATTCGCATCAAACAACGAGGTGAGATACTTTCCATCAGACACAGTCTCACTACACACCTTTTTTGATTTCGGTTCAGTCTATCTCCAAGATGAGCCTATACACTCCGAAGACCTGCGCCTTAGTGCAGGGGTAGGTCTGAGATACATTTCTCCAATCGGTCCGATCGGTTTTGATCTTGGATTTCCACTCGATGAGCAGCGCGGGGAACCATCAAGTCGAATCCATTTTGCTATCGGTTCAAACTTCTAAGGGTTACGATCAAGACGGCTCAAAGGCTGGTGGCTTTTCCAACAAGCCTCTGCGGATTTGATCACGTAAGGAAACTATCTCCCTTCGCATAGCCTCGGATTACCTCGAGGGGAGCTTTTACCTTTGGAATGAGATCAAGAATATCACGAGGACCAACGACGGCCTGTGGAACCCCCTTTGCATTGACAAGAATAACCGAATGAATCCTCCCAATGACTAAACGCTCTATGAGTTCTCCGAGAGTTGCGGACGACGACTCAACTCCAAATTTTCTGGACATATAGCTATAAATTCGTTCAACCCCTTGAGAAGTAGTCCTCGTGCCGCCTCGAATCACTCTGAGGTGCCTCTTTGCCCTGGAAACAGAAAAAATTCCTGCTATCGAATCTTGATTCTCGCGCACGAGAGCATACTCTTGGTTTTCATCCGCCATCAGATGGAGAGCTTCTTGGAGCTCGGAATCAGGAGAAAAAATAGCAAAACCCGTTGGCGCTAACAGATGTATGATTTTCTCACAGGGCTGATCAAGGAGCCCTAACGCCTCTTCTGATATCAGCGAACCTCGCATGCCACTGTCAGCTGACTTCTTCGGATACGCCCGGGCTCCGTTTCTCCGAGGCAAAGAAAGGGAGGCTCTCGCGAAACTCGACCCTACCATGGCACGCGCTCCGGCATGACCTCCTCCATCCTCGGCTAAGAGTCTTCCGAGGTCACGAAGTACAAGTAAGCCTTCTAACTCTGAGATAGTCATAGGACCGCTCCTATCCCCCTAAACCGTCCCCCAGTATCCGCAGAGAACGGAATTTTTCCAGAAAAAAATCATCCATACCGTTTATATCTCCTGAATGTTCAATATTTACAGTGTGTTGCCATCTGCTCTTTTTCGTAACCTTCTGCACCTCCTGTGCATCATAAGAGGCTGGAGGAGGTGTTTTACCCTCACTCCTTTAAAGGTGAGCCGACCTTCGGGTCAAGGAAAACGGTTCTGGTGAGGTTAAACATGTTACGGATAATTTTGTGGTCAAAACAAGAGCAGCTTCCTCAAGGTGGAAAGGAGCTAGCAAAACGTATTTCACAAGAAGCAAACATTTTGCCGCTTACTGGCTCCGAAGAGTCTATCTTGAGTGAAATAGCAAAGCTCCAGAAGAGAGAGGCTCTCACGGATACAAAGACGCTATTCTTAAACATTGACTCTTTCTCCGATACCGCAACAGTACTCCAAATTGTGCGTCTAGCAGAAGCGTATAGCGGTGACTACGCAACTCTTGCCTTTACTTCAGGAGAATCTTTTTACTCTTCGCCAGAGGTCACCACTGATAATCTCTTTTCTGCTATCACCGAAAATCAGACTTGGACAACAAAGGCCGTAGTGGTTCGAGATGAATTCATTCAGCAGGTGACAGAAGATTCAAGTATTCCTTCAGCACTTCTAAAAATGGCTTTCAGAGCATTGGGTGAACATGGACAAGTCGATTGGAATCTTGAGACAATTTCTCTTGCTTCAACTAGCATAACTTCATCATCAGAAAATGAAGTGGAAACAACCTTTTCCAAATCAGAATGTTCAAATTTATTTCGATTCGCGGTTGCTGTTATCAATATAGAAGATTTATTTCCTCAATATAGCTGGGAGAATCATCCCGCAGAGAGTGCTGCAGCATGTTACCACTCCCTTGCCGCAAAATTTATATCGCTTGGAGAGTACTCTTCCGCACAAGAGTGCCTACAGCGAAGCGACCAGCTGGAAGATAGCCCAAGGTCACTGGCGCTGAAAGGAATAATTGCTCTGGAAACAGGGGAGATTCTTTCTGGTGTCGCCAATATGGTTTCTAGCCTTCAAGAATACGAGAAGCGAAAAACTACTGATGGAGACCACTATCTCAGTTTTTCACCAGACAACTTAGAGCTCATCAATGCAAATTTGGAAAGCGGCTTGAGTGCGCTCAATCAGCAACAAAATGCAAGAGCTGCTGGCTTTTTTACGGATGCAGTTTTTGAATTCGACGGCTTCTATAGAGATTGCGGCTTAGCGCTACCGAACCTTTCCCCACAAGAATAGGAAAGACGGGACTCTCCTACTTCACGCCTACAATATACACGATGTAGGTGTCATATTCTGAGTCTCCAGCCTCCCTTCGACTATAAGCAAGGTCAGCGTCCGAATCATCAGACTCCTCATTCTCCCAATAGACGTGAACATCACGGAACCCTACTTCCATGAGTGCATCTCTGACCTCTGGGATACTCCAAATACGCCAATCATAGGTAAACGCATCTTGCATGCGCTCCCCAGATGCCTTCCGAAAATGAATAGCGTACGATCCTTCATGTGACTGGGGATCAAACGTCTTCTGGTGCCAAGTATACCGGAACCAATCTTTTCCTCGTTTTTTCCCAAAAGTATGTTTAATCTTCCTATGCTCTTTAAACGGCGCCTCAACAAATCCAGGGCCTCCTGCAGTCTCGAGAACGAACGCCCCCTTTGTCTTCAACGAGTCATAGCCAGCGCGAAAATACTGGAGCAACTCAGCCCGTAGATGAAAGATAAAATATGAGAAGTTAAATGCTCCTGCGATATCGACTTGCGTCTTTAAGGGTTCAAGGACATTCTGCTTTTTTATATGAATTCTCTTCCGAGCATCTGCATCGAGCTTATCAAGATGAAGTTCGTGAGCCGCTGCTAAAACTTCATCATCAATGTCCAGTGCATAACTCTTACGATCCGCACTCCTCGATACCCATTCAGAGGAAATCAGACATGTGCCCGAGAAATCTTCCTTCAACGTTTTCGGTTCGGAATCAAAGACCTCTCGGTATACTTGCTCCAGAACTTGCACTTGTTGTTTGGAATCTTGCACTGCAACCTCATAGAACCTGTACTTTTCTAAAACCTCTTGCGATAACATTTCTTCTCTTTACTCCCTGGTTGCTTACGGTTATCGCCAATGAATATCTGGCGTTCTTTCTGCCAGAACCTTACTAACGAAGGACCAAGGGAGTAAACCCCTAACCCCGCATCAAAAATCTGTCTGGAGAGTCTATGCACTTCAGAATAGCTCTAGAAGCCCATACTCCCCTCTCGAACCATGAGCACTTTATCGCTATACTGGAGGCACTGTGGCTTCAGTAAATCACTGAGAGGGATTCCTATCCAGTATAAACGGTAATCTTCATGTCAGACAAAAAATTACTCCATTCGGAAATCTGGTATCTGGTTGCTGCAGTTCTATCCGTCATTTGCACAGGTAGCCTTGGATATATGCTTATTGAAGGCTGGTCCCTATTCGATAGCGTCTACATGACCATCATTACTCTCTCTACTGTTGGCTACACAGAGATTCATCCACTGACCCCCTCTGGACGAACGTTTACCATGGTGCTTATCATTGGAGGTGTTGGCGTGGTTGGTTACGTACTCTCAAAGATGGTAAGCGACCTCTTTGAGCAACAACTCAACAGCACAAGGAGGCACACTCGAATGCTCGAAAAGATGCGCACACTAAGAGGACACTCTATCTTCTGCGGGTTTGGTCGATTGGCTCAGGTAGCCGTACGAGAGCTTTTGAATCATGAGCAAGATGTCGTAATTATCGATCTCAGCGAGGTGCGAATAGCGGAGGCAAAACAGCTCGGCGCTTATACGTTACACGCAGATGCAACCAATGATGACGTGCTTCAACAAGCAGGTGCTGAGCATGCGAGACAAATTGTAAGTCTCTTACCGACTGATGCTGACAATCTCTACGCTATTCTTGCTGCAAAGGAGTTTAATGAAAACTTGCAGGCCATTACGCGAGCTGAGTTTCCTGCAGGAGAAAAACGGCTCCGTCAAGCAGGGGCAAATCGGGTGATCTCTCCATACACCATTGGGGGACAGAGGCTCGCTGACAGCCTTCTGCGACCGCATGTGCTGAATTTTCTCGATCTTACCGCCTCTGGTTCAGATTCAGAACTTGTCATCGAAGAACTCCGCATCCCAGATAATTCAGATTTGATTGGGAAAACACTCGGCCAAACACGTCTCAGGGAACACGAAGGCATTATCATAGCTGCCCTCATCACCCAGGATGGAAAAACAATTTTCAACCCCTCCGAACATGAGCGCATTGAGCAGGACGCTGTCCTGATTAGCCTCGGCGAAACAATTCATCTTAAGACCTTTGAGCGGTACATCATTGGGGGCTCATGAGCGAAATAGCCACACCTCAATCTGATAGCTCTATTACACAAGAGCGACTCTCTCCTATTGAGTTCCTCATGAGCATTCCTCTCGGACTGCTTATCATTCTCTTTCTCGGCGGAGAGCTCTCCTTCTGGGAATGGCAAAGAGATATTCTACCCCTCTCACGCTCCGTAAGTATAAGCCTGCTTGCCGCTTTTACTCTTCTGCTTTTCATCTTCAAGCCCCCCTCTTCTCGGCGCCTCGCTCTCGTTTTTGGCGTGACGCTCATGCTTCTCTTCTTCTCTGGGTGGCTTACGAAGCCGTATTCTCTGCTGCAAGGACCAATGATTCGTGGGGAGATTATTCTCTTTTCCCTTTTTATGTTTTCCCTCTGGAAGCATCGTGTTGCTACCCTATGGATAGCACTCCCCTTATCATTTCTAACTCTCACCTTTTGGTTCTTTGAAAGCGCCGATGGTCGGCTCCTCTTTTCTGATGATAATCCGACCTTTCTCTACCGCCTTATGCTTTTGAAAGAAAATTTTCCGATGATTCCATTTTATAATCCCCTATGGAATGCAGGGATTGATGCACGGGACTTTTTTGCAACTGGCGCTCTCAATATTTTTTTCCTAATGAGTCCTCTGATTTACCTACTAGACATCCTTACTTCGTATAATTCCATCATTGCACTGCTCTTATTTTTTATCCTTCCACTTCTCACCTTTTTCAGCTGTCGCCTTCTGTCACTCCCGGCACTTACTGGACTTCTTGCAGCAACTCTGGCTGCCACTTCTTCTCTCATGTGGTACCGGTGGGCGCTTCAATTCGGAACACTTGGGTTCATCACTTCAACCACGCTACTACCCCTTGTATTCGCTCTCGGCATTCGTTTTCTGTCGGACACTCCAGTTACGAGAAGAACAGCATGCTTAACCGTAATAGTTGTAACTCTTTCTCTTCTCTGGACTCCAGCTGGGATCGCCTGCTTACCCCTTATCGGTATCAGCGCTCTCTGTATCAAAAAGCTACTTCGACAACGCTCATTTCTGCCAACTACACTTCTATTAATAGCCATAAACCTACCGTGGATTTCCTTGTTCTGGGCTGTCTCCAACGTTGGATCTTTTCTCGACGAAGATTCTTCACGAAAGGGATACGCTCAAGTCTACAGCGAGCAAGATACTGGGAAAGCAAGAACGGGAACACCAGAATCTTCGGCTTCCACCTTCAAACATAAAAAAGAAAAAGTCTCCTCGTCAAAGGCACTGAAAAACCTGCGGGAGGTTGCCAATTCCGCACAACCACTAATACTCATCTTTACGATTCCAGGCATTTTCTTGATGAGCGGAATGGCGCGGATCGTATCAGGTCTGACTCTATTATGGCTGATAGTGCTCGGAAGTATTGGCCCGATGATTAAGCCGCAACTCGAACTTGATCGAATGCTGGTTATTGGTGTTTTCCTGGCTTCAACACCCGCGGCCCATGCTCTGAATATGCTCTATCGCTTCAAGCGGCGAAGCGCTATCGGCTCATTGGCATTCGGATTCATACTTGCTGGAGTCTTCAGCGTTGGCAGCATTATCAAAAATCGAACATTAGTTCCGGTTACATTTAAATCTCAAGAAGTAGACAAAATTGTCCACGTAGTAGGAGAGTAC